>Ga0079226_10004282_pt1 | contig 10902 bp, 11 predicted proteins | sample Poulit2014_FD_76345 | JGI IMG/M metagenome (GOLD analysis project Ga0079226, IMG submission 76345) | Agricultural soil microbial communities from Georgia to study Nitrogen management - Poultry litter 2014 | ecosystem: Environmental > Terrestrial > Soil > Agricultural land | place: USA: Georgia...
CGAGGTACACCGTGAGCAGCGCGAGGATGATCGTCCACACGCTCACGTTAACCAGTGGCACCCAGAGCGCCTCGTGGGCGAGCTCGCCCTGCATGTTCACCGAGTAGCCCTCGGTCACCGGATAGCGCGCGAGCGAGACGAGCCCGTAGAGCGGGGTGAACTTCGCGATGGTCAGCATGACCCCGGAGAGCGGGATGAAGATGTTGCCGAGGAAGGCGAGGATCACCAGCGAGCCGCTCGCGGCGCCGACCGCGGACTCGGACTTGAAGGCGAGCCCGAAGATCAGGCCGTAGAGGGCGAAGAGGCAGGCCCCGAAGAGGACGATGCCGGCCGAGGCGAACCAGACCCAGAGGTCCCCTGTCGCCCCGGTGAACAGCCCGATCACGTAGATCAGGCCGATCGGGATGAGGGCGATGGTCATGGCGACGACCGCCTTGGTCCCGACGTAGGACACATCGCGAAGGGGGGTCAGGCCCAGCTGTCGCCCCCAGCCCTGCATCCGCTCCACGGCGGCCATGCCGCCGACCGAGACGGTCGCGGTGACGGCGCCGTAGACCGCCATCGAGATCATGATGTACAGCGCGACGTTGCCCCGCCCGATGTCCTCCTCGGCGAAGGTCTGCGCCGCGCCGAAGACGACATACATGAAGGCGGGCAGGACCGCGATGAAGAACAGCCCGACGTAGTCACGGCCGATGCGCTTGAGCTCCAGGCCGATGAGGGTGGGGTTCATCAGTCCTCCTCCGTCGTGGTGTGGCCGGCGTCCTCGTCGTCGACCGCCTCTCCGGTGATCGCCATGAAGGCCGCGTCGAGCGAGGCCGTCGTGACCTCGAGGTTGCTGCCGCCGAGCTCGGTGAGCAGCGCCCGGGCCAAGGCATCGGAGTCCTCGCCGATGACGGTGACCCGCTCGCCGTTGACGGTCACCGAGCTCGTTCCCGGCAGTTCGCGCAAGCGTTCCGCGGCAGCGCCGACGTCCCCCCTGCGGACGTCGGCGCTGACGGTCCGGCCGCTGGCGCGGGCCCGGATCTCTTCGGTGGTGCCGTCGGCGACGACCCGACCGCGCGCCATCAGGACGATGCGGTCGGCGAAGTCGTCGGCCTCCTCGAGGTAGTGGGTGGCGAAGAGCACGGTGCGCCCGTTGGTCGCGTCCTCGTGCATCGTGGCCCAGAACTCGCGACGGGCCGCGACGTCCATGCCCGCGGTCGGCTCGTCGAGGATGAGCAGGTCCGGGTCGGGCAGGAGCGCCAGGGCGAAGCGCAGCCGCTGCTGCTCGCCGCCGGAGAGCTTGGAGACCCGACGGTCCGCCTTGGCGGCGAGGCCGGCTCGGTGGAGGACGTCCTCGACCGGCTGGTGGCGGCGCGGGAAGGTCGAGGCGATCATCCGCACGGTCTCGCGTGCGGTGAGGTCGTGGAGGAGGCCACCGGTCTGGAGGACGGCCGAGACCCTCCCGTCGTGCACGGCCCGTCGCGGCGCGGCACCGAAGGAGGTGATGCTGCCGGTGGTGGGTTCCGTCAGGCCGAGGACCATGTCGAGGGCCGTCGTCTTGCCGGCGCCGTTCGGGCCGAGGATGGCCACGACCTCACCGGGGGAGATCGCCAAGTCGACGCCGGCGACGGCGTGCACCATCTCGGAACCGGAGTGGAAGCTCTTCGTCACGTCCCGCAGGTGGATCCCGTCTCCCGGCCGCTCGATCTCGGGCGCCGTGGTGGTCGTCGTCGAAGTCATGGCTCCAGCCTCCTGCGACCGGGCCCACAACCGCCATCCCCTGATGTCACGACTCGGCAATGACAGGTGTCACGGGGCAGACAACCCGGCTGGGACGGGCGCATGATGGGGATGAGGTGCCGGGTCGCCCGACCGGGCACCGGAACGACAGGAGGTCCGTCCATGGGCGCAGCAGTGGAGATCAGCACCGGCGACATCGACCCGGTCCACCTCGAGGGCAAGAGGGTCATGCTCGGGGACTCGGAGATCGGCGTCCTCGACGGGCGCGAGTCGGTCGTGCAGTACGACATCCCGTCGGGCCGGCACGTGCTCCACCTCCGCGAGGGGATGACCACCTCGGGTGCCGTCGCCTTCCGCGTCCAGGCGGGCCACTGCGCCCGGATCACCATCGCCGACACCGACGCGGGGATGTTCGCCGCCTTCTTCGGCGGCTGGTTCGCGCTCAACCGCTCCGGCGACCACCGGCTCGAGCCCGGCACCCCCGGCGCCGAGGAGATCACCGAGGGTGAGGTGCCCATGGACGTCTGACGGTCCGCTCCGGTGCCGCTCGTCCCCGGGCTTCGCGAACGGTCGTGTAGGATGACCTCCAGTAGTCCACAGAATGCTGGAGGATCGAGTCCGATGCTCACCACCCTCGGCCCGATCGCGGTTGCAGCCGGAGTCGGGACCTCGGTCGTCGGGCTCGCCCTGTGGGTGGCCGTCGCGCGGGGGCGCAGCAGTGCCAAGCCCCTCGCCGGGGTGATGATCGCGCTGTCCTTCTGCGCCGCACTCGCCGCCGTCGTGGTCATGGAGATCGCGCTCGTGACCAATGACTTCTCCGTGCGCTACGTCGCGGAGAACAGCGGGACCGCGGTCCCGCTCTACTATCGGATCACTGGGTTGTGGGCAGCCCTCGAGGGGTCCCTCCTGCTGTGGCTTCTCGTCCTCTCCGGGTACGGCCTCGTCCTGGCTCGCCGGGCGCCGAAGGTCGCCGATCTCCACGCGTGGATGATGGCCACCTTCTCCAGCGTCATGGTCTTCTTCTTCGTGCTCGCACTGGCGACGAGCTCGGCCTTCGGCCGGATGAGTCCCGTCCCCGACGACGGTCCCGGCCCGAACCCGTTGCTGCAGGACCATCCGCTCATGGCGATCCACCCACCCCTGCTCTACCTGGGTTACGTCGGACTGACCATCCCTTTCGCCTATGCCGTCGCCGCCCTGGTCGCCGGCCGCACCGACCGCCAGTGGCTCGTCCCCCTCCGTCGCTGGACGCTGTTCGCCTGGACGATGCTCACCCTGGGGATCATCATGGGGATGTGGTGGGCCTACGCGGTCCTCGGCTGGGGCGGCTACTGGGCGTGGGACCCGGTCGAGAACGCCTCGATCCTCCCGTGGTTCACCGCGACCGCGTTGATCCACTCGGTCATGGTCCAGGAGCGACGCCAGATCCTCGGCGTCTGGAACATCACGCTGGCGGCTTCCACCTTCGTCCTCGTCCTCGTCGGGACCTTCCTCACCCGCAGTGGCGTCGTCGCGAGCGTCCACGCCTTCACAGAGGGCGGCATCGGACCGGCCCTGCTCGCCTACATCGCGGTCGTCGTCCTCACCGTCGTCGGCCTACTCATCTGGCGCTCGGACCGCCTCGGTCCGACGGGGCGGATTGAGGCGGTCCGGAGTCGTGAGGCCGTGCTCCTCGTGAACAACGTCCTCTTCGTCACCCTCGCGGTGACCGTCCTCGTCGGGACGGTCTTCCCCCTGATCCGGGAGGCGGTCGGCGGCGGCCCCTCGAGCGTCGGGGCCCCGTACTTCAACGACATCGTCACGCCTGTCGCCCTGGTCATCATCGTGCTCATGGGGGTGGGTCCTCTCGTGCCCTGGGGCGGTGGGACCTCCACCGCCGCCCGTGAGGTCGTGCGCACCCCGGCGCTGGTGGCCGTGGCGGTCGTCGCGATCGCCACTTTCGTCGTCGGGGGCGGGGTACTGGCCGGTCTGGCCTACGGGGCCCTCGCCTTCGCCGTCGCCGCCCTGGGCGCGCTCCTGGCCCGGGACGTCCGGTTGGCCCGGCGCGAGGGGGAGTCCCGCGAACGGGCGCTCCGGCGCGTCCTGCTCACGCGACGTCGCCGGTACGGAGGGATGCTCGTCCACGTCGGCGTCCTCCTCGCCGTCCTGGCCGTCACCGCGTCCTCGACGCTCGAGGAGAGCCGGGAAGCCACCCTGGACGTCGGGGAGTCGATCAGCGTCGGGGGCTACACGGCGACGCTCACCGACATCACCCGGGAGCGCAGCGACCGGTTCATGGAGGTCGGGGCCGAGACCGCATTGTCGAAGGAGGGTCGTGACCTCGGTGAGTACACCCCCCAACTGCGCTTCTACCCGACGATGAACGAGGCGATCGGCCGGCCCGCGGTGCGCACCGGCCCGCTGTCAGACGCCTACCTCACCGTGGCCTCGGCCGACCCGGAAGCGACGACGGCGCACGTCCGGCTGACGGCCACCCCGATGGTCCTGTGGCTGTGGGTCTCCGGGGGGGTGATTGCCGCCGGGGTGCTCGTCGGTGCGTGGCCGACCCGCGCCCAAAGGCGCAGCAGCCGCCGGCGGAACGACGAGCAGGTGCCGGTCGGGCAGGAGGTTTCCGGTGGTTGACGCCGACGAGCTGACACCGGACCCGGCCGAGGGGGGGACGGGCACCGCGACCCGGCGCAAGGCCATCCAAGTGGCTGCGGCCGCCGTGATCGTCGGTGGCGGCGCCGTCGCCGGGTACCGGACGCTCGGGAACGAGGCGCAGACCACCCCCAACCTCGTCATCGGTGACGCTGCGCCCCCCCTGCGGGGTGATGAGCTCGACGGTGGTGAGGTCGCGCTGTCCGACTTCCGGGGGCGGACGGTCATGGTCAACGTCTGGGCCTCGTGGTGCGCGCCCTGTCGCGACGAGTATCCCGTGCTCACGGAGGCCGCCGACACCCTGGAGGATCGCGGGCTCACCGTCCTGGGCATCAACACCCAGGACGAGACGGAGAGTGCTCGTGCCTTCCTCGACGAGCTCGGGGGGAAGACATACCCGAGCATCCTCGACGAGAACGGGCAGATCGCGGTCACCTGGGCGACCTCCGGGGTGCCGGAGACCTTCGTCATCGACTCGGAGGGGCGTGTGCTGGAGCGGCTCGTGGGGGAGGTGACCGCACAGTGGGTGACCAGGACCGTCGTGCCCCTTCTCGACGGCTGATGCGCACCGCCTTGGCGCTGGCCCTGCTCGTCATCGCGGCGGTCGGCCTCGTCCGCACCGCGAACAGCGGCCCTTCGACCGCCACCGAGCGCTCCGACGCCGTGGCCGCGTCGCTTCGCTGCCCCACGTGCGAGGGGCTCTCGGTGGAGGACTCCACCTCCCCGATGGCCGGCAGCATGCGCGAGATCATCGATGACAAGATCGCCGATGGGGAGAGCGACGAGCAGATCCGACAGTACTTCGTCGATCGCTACAGCGACTGGGTCCTGCTCAACCCACCCGCGAGCGGGGGCGGGTGGCTCATTTGGGTCGTGCCCCTGCTCGTCGGGGTAGCGGGCATCGTCATCGTCCTCGTGCTCGCAGGACGGATCCGTCTCCCGAGACGAGCCGGGTGGGCCGTCGTTCTCGTCGGCGTGGGGATGGTGGTGATCCTGTCTCTGCAGACCAACTCGGGCGACCGTCACCAGGACGGCCTGATCACCGGCTCGGACCCTGCCGCGGCCGATGAGCAGCCATCCGGTGGCGAGGTGCCCGAGGGGTCCGCTTCCGATGACGGCGGCCCGGAGGCGGCGGAGCGGCGCCTCGAGAAGCTCCGCTCGAAGGTGTCCGACGACCCCGACGACGCCGAGACGCGTCTGGCCCTCGCGGCAGAGGCGTTGTCGCTCGGGCGTGCCGACCTTGTCCGTGAGCAGGCGGCAGCGGTGCTCGAGGACGAGCCGCGCAACGTCGACGCCCTGCTCCTGCGGTCCCTCTCGGTGACCGGACGCGACGACGACGAAGGCGTCGAGGCGGTGCGCGACTACCTCGCCCTCGCCCCGGAGGGCCATCCCGGCCGGACCACGGTCGAGCCGCTGGCCGAGCAGCTGGGCGTGTCAACGGAGCGACCGTGACGGCCGTCATCGAGTGAAACCGCCTCGCAAGTCTCATTATCCAATCTTTTCGAGAATTTTCGTGGAATGCCTCCCCTTCTAATGTCTGAACAGGTATAGATGGATCCATGCGCAACCACAGGGTGCACCTTCTCCTCACCGTGTCCGTTCTCGTGGCACTGCTCGGAGGGTGCGCGGCGAGCGCCGACGGCACCGACGGAGCCGCCGCCAGCGGGCCATCCGATGATGTCCGCGTCGGGCTGCTCGACTACTCCTTCGCGCGCTCGGCCTCCACGATGCAGGCGACCGAGGTGACCTTCACGGTGACCAACGCCGGAGGGACCGGGCACGACCTGCAGATCCTCGACGGTGAGGAGGTCCTCGGTGCAACCCGGGTCCTGGAGCCGGGCGAGGAGCAGACGATCACCGTCGACCTCACCGGTCTGACAGAGGTCACCCTCCTCTGCACGGTTCCTGGCCACGAGGCGATGGGGATGGTCGAGCAGGTCGCCGTGGTCCCGCAGTCCACCAGTGGCACGCCGGGTGCGTCGCTGATGCCCAAGGAGGTCGCGGCAGCATGAACTCCGCTCACGACGAGCAGGAACCCTGGGAGGGGGAGGCCCGGCACCGGGACCGGCACCCGGAGAGGTACACCGAGCCCGCGGCCGACTGGCCGCCGAACCCGCGCACGGTCGTCCTCTTCTGCATCGCGGTCATGGCCTTTGTCGTGCCCTGGGCGTGGTGGGCGGTCTCGGCATGAGCCTGATCTCGCGTCGCGTCACGGACGAGGATGCCGCCGACGAGGAGGTGCCGCGGTCCGAGCCGGTGCCCGGCACCGATCTGCCTCACGAGTACCACGCCGCGCCCGTCCCGGCGACCCTCATCCGCGCGCACGTGATGGCGGGCCTCGGTCTGCTCCTCGTCGCGGTCGCCTTCGGCCTGGCGACGTCGTGGAAGTTCCACGACCCTGAGTTCCTCGGCGACCAGGAGTGGGCGACCTGGGGACGGGTGCGGGCCAACCACGTGCAGGGGATCCTGCTGGCGTGGCTGGTCAACGGCTTCATGGCCTTCGCCTACTTCGCCGTGCCGACCCTGACCAACCGGCCCATCCTCAGCGAGCGGTTGGGCTGGATGATGTTCTGGTTCTGGAACATCGCCGTCGTGCTCGGCGGGTGGACGATGGTCTCGATCGGACTGATGCAGTCGGTGGAGTGGGGTGAGTTCCCCGTGGTCATCGATACCTTCATCGTCATCGGCTTCCTCGCCTTCGCGGCGCAGCTGCTCACCCCCTACATCCGGGAGCGGCGCGAGGCCCGCACCTCGATGTACGTCGCCAGCTGGTACCTCCTCCTGGCGATGACCTTCACGCCGATCGCCTTCGTCATCGGGCAGTTCATCCCCGAGTACTTCGCGCCGGGAGCGTCAGGGGCCATCCTCTCCGGCCTGTGGATCCACGACGCAGTCGGCATGTTCACGACCCCGCTGGCCCTGCTCATCGCCTACTACGTCATCCCCGCGGCCACTGGCCGACCGATCTTCAGCCACTTCATGTCGCTCATCGGATTCTGGGGGCTGGTCTACTTCTACCCGCTGAACGGGATCCACCACTACACCTTCTCGCCGATCCCGATGCACGCCCAGACCATCGCCATTGCGGCCTCGGTCGCGATGGGGCTGACGGTCGTCATCGTCGTGACGAACCTCTATGCCAGCCTGCGCGGCTCGGCCCGGATGGTCGTGACCTACCTGCCGCTGCGGTTCGTGTGGGTGTCCCTGCTGTTCTACATCCTCGTCTCCCTGCAGGGCGCCTATCAGGCCGGGATGCCGGTCCAGGAGGTCATCCACTTCACCGACTGGGTGATCGCCCATTCGCACATGGCGATGGCCGGCTTTGCGACGTTCATGGTCTTCGGCGGGATCCTGCACCTCTGGCCCATGGTCTCTGGACGCATCCCGGACCCTCGGCTGGCGCGGTGGTCGTTCTGGGTGGCCACCATCGCCCTGACCGGCATGATCATCGACCTGACCATCGTCGGGCTGCAGCAGGCATCCCTCTGGCTCAACGGCAGCCCGTGGATCGACTCGGTGACGGCGTCGATGCCCGGCTGGATCACCCGGTCAGTGAGTGGGCTCGCCCTGACGATCGGCTTCGTTCTCTTCATCATGGCCCTGACCAAGGCCACCCCGAGGGCGGACCTCGACGTCCTCGACAAGGCGGTCGACGTCGAGACCGCCCGAGAGGCGGTGCGTCGTGGCTGACCGGAGCCGTGACCACAAGGGCTGGTACTCCCACCTCGAGCGGCTTGAGTCCGTACTGCTCCTCGGGGGAGTCGGCTCCCTCCTCGTGTCCTTCATCGCGCTGGGTCTGTTGCCGGCATTGGAGCTGGGCGAGGAGGTCGAGGAGGCGACGCCCGCGTCCTACCAGTCGATGACGGCCGAGGAGGAGCACGGCTTCGCCGTGTACCAGCGCGAGGGGTGCGCCTACTGCCACTCCAGCTTCGTGCGCAGCACCGATGCCGACCGGCAGCGTTTCGGGCCGGCCGCGGAGGCATGGGAGTACCAGGACCAGTACCCGCAGCAGTGGGGGACACGACGGATCGGGCCGGATCTCTCCCGCCTCGCCGGGGTGCAGTCGGACGACTGGCACTACGCCCACCTCTACGACCCCCGCAGCACGGTCCCGGAGTCGATCATGCCGAGTTATCCATGGCTCTTCACGGAGGCGGAGGACGGGAGCGTCACTCCGACCCGGGAGGGCACGGCGTTGGTCGCCTACCTGCAATCACTTGGGCGCAACATGGAGGAGGCCGGCCCGCAGACCGACGGGCACGAGGACCACGGGGAGGCCGAAGCAACGGAGTCGGAGAACGGACAACCGAACCGTCTCGACCAGCTCGATGGGCGCGAGGGCCACTGACCATGGACAGCGGAACCGTGACCATGGGCGTCTTCCTCCTCGGGGTGGTGCTGATCACCACGTTCACCATCATCGGTCTCGCGAGTCGGCGGCTGCGTCGCCGGCTGCAGGTGCCGGCGGACGAGATGCTCGAGAGGGATCGTGCCCGGTGGGGCAGGAACGATCCCGATGAGTCCGACGACCGGGGGGAGGGGTCGTGAAGGGTCGACTGACGAACCTGCTATTCGTCGTGGTGGCTGCGCTGGCCATCGGCGGGGGTGCCTACTTGCTGAGCACCTCGATGCCGAGCACCCAGGCGTCCGCTCCTGAGGGCCCGGCCTCCGCCGGCGGCAACAACCCGGGCTCCGAGGACAGCGAGCCGGAGGACGGCCCGACCGACGGACGCGGAGGGGACGCCAGGAATGCCCCCACCCCTGCGGCCTATGACTCCGAGAGACTGTCCGAGGGCGCCGAGGTGTATGCCGCCCATTGCCAGGCATGCCACGGGGGATCGGGCGCCGGAAACGGTCCCTGGGCCGAGGTCGGGATGGAGACGGCTCCACGTGACTTCACCGACCAGGAGTGGATGTCCTCGCAGTCCGACGGTGTCTTCTACACCTCGATCCAGCGAGGCGTTCCGGGGACGGCAATGCCCTCCTTCGAGGACCGACTCACCGAGGACGAGATCTGGTCCGCCGTCGCCTACATCCGGGGTTTCGCTCCGAAGGTCACGCTGGACGACTCGTCCCGTAGCGGGGAAGAGAACGCCGAGGGCAAGGAACTCTACGCGGCCAAGTGTGCCGGTTGCCACGGAGTCGACGGTGAGGGGGACGGGGCCGCTGCCGAGGCCTTCGGTACCCAGCCGCGGCAGCTGAACAACGCCGAGTGGCTGAACTCCAAGAGCGACGACGAGCTGCTGAACACCATCACCGAGGGCCTGCCCAGCACCGCGATGCCGGCCTTCCGGGATGAGCTGACGACGGGGGAGTCCGAATCGGTCGTCTCCTACCTCCGAGAGCTCGCTGATCACGAGCTGCAACCGAACCCACAACAGGGGGGCTGGGCCGAACGAAACTACCGGGCCTACTGCGCCTCATGCCACGGGATCGACGGCGACGGCAGCGGCCCGGCTGCGGGACGACTCGATCCCGAGCCCCGGGACTTCCGCAACCCGCAGTGGATGGCGGGACAGAGTGATGGGCACCTGACGGACGTCATTGGTGAGGGGCGTCCCGGGACGGCCATGCCCCCTTTCCAAGCGCTGCTCACGAAGGACGAGCGGGCAAGTCTGGCCAAGTACATCAAGGACTTCTCCAGCCCCGAGGCCATGCCCGGAGCCGGATCGGCGCAGAGATACTCCCCACCATCGGGTCGGGGGAACACACCAGGATCCAGCAGGACGCCGGCTGCGGATCGGTGACGAGGAGGGCAACACCATGGACCGTCGACACTTCTTGTTCGGTGGGGCGAGCGTGATCGGCTCCGCCCTGGTTGCAGGCTGCTCGTTGTCGCCCCTGGGACAGAGAGGTGCCAGTGCCGCGGGCGAGGGCGGGCTCGTCACCGCCGCTGATCTTACGCTCGAGGTGGGTACTCCTTACCCTCTCGTTTCCCTCCCCGGGAAGAAGCCCATGGGGCAGGTCTACGACCGACCACCGAACTACGAGACCCCGGCCGAGAAGCTCATCGGTGAGAAGAACTATCCCTTCACGGACAACGACTACTACTACGTGCGCTATCGCGAGGCCGATGTTCTCGATATCGACCCCGAGGACTACACGCTCACCATCGGTGGCGATGCTGCGCACAACGAGGTGTCCTACACCTATCAGCAGCTGTTGGACCGGGCCTCGAAGACCGTGGGTGCGGTCGGGATGTGCTCCGGCCAGGGGCGGGGCCTCCACCACCCGATGATCCCCGGTATGCCGTGGACGAAGGGGGATCTGTCCTGCGCCGAGTGGACCGGTGTCCCGCTGAAGAACCTGCTCGAGGAAGTGGGTGTGGACGACTCGGCGAAGTACCTCGCCCTCCGCGGTGGGCGGCTTATCTCGATGACCAAGCCCCAGTACTGGCGGTCCTTCCTCATCGACACGCTCCCGGACGAGGCGATGGTCGCCGTGCAGATGAACGGCGAGGACATCCCCTTCTGGAACGGCTTCCCCGTCCGCCTCGTTGTGCCCGGGACCTGGGCACCACCCTGGGTCAAGCAGCTC
>Ga0079226_10004283_pt1 | contig 10902 bp, 9 predicted proteins | sample Poulit2014_FD_76345 | JGI IMG/M metagenome (GOLD analysis project Ga0079226, IMG submission 76345) | Agricultural soil microbial communities from Georgia to study Nitrogen management - Poultry litter 2014 | ecosystem: Environmental > Terrestrial > Soil > Agricultural land | place: USA: Georgia...
CTTTCCCCTGTGACCACGACCGTATAATCTGTTTCTGCCACTCTTTTAGCTAATGATAAAGCATGTACAAAATGCTCATCCTCACCATGTATATTAGAGAATGTAAAACGCTTATTTATTTTAGGTTGAGCATACCGCTTCTCGACTTTATTCGATTGATTCATTGAAAATAATTTGGGACTTGAATTAACAACAGATGCTAATAATTTTTTATGATTTTTTGATTCAATTTGAATCATTTTCCCATCCCCGTTTACAGATTCATCAAATATTCTTTCAGGCCGTTTAAAAATGTCATTAATGTTCATTTCTTTTCCGCCTTGCTTTTCTAATGATAGCAAAGTACGTGCCTCCCGATTGACACCGATAATCTGACCGTGTTTATTTATCGCTATTAATGCTTCAAATATACCTTTCTCTTCTGGATACAAAGAAATAATCATCTTTTCTTCTTGCGTACGTACCAGTAACCAGTTTTCTATTTTTCGAGCAATCACATCTACCATGCCAAACGTCATTGGATGATATAAATCCGCGTGTCCACTTACATTCAATACCGCCTGTAAATTTCCATATGGGTCAAAAATAGGTGAGCCTACACAATAAAGCATATGATGTGACTTTAGATAATGATTCTTTTCGATAACTGCAAGAGGCTTTTGTTCCATTGCAACTGTTCCAGCTGAATTTGTACCTCGCACTTGTTCTGACCAGCAAGCACCATCTTTTAAATAGATTTTCTCCGTATCTTTTAAAAATGCTGGATCTCCCATGCTATGTAGTAATATACCTGAAGGGTTCGAAATAACAACAACAGAGTTTGAAGATTTTAAAGAATGTGCTAATTGCTCTATCGTAGGATGAACCGTTCTTAATAATTTTTCCCCTTTTTCTTTATGCTGGCGTAATTCTTTGTCTTCCAAAATGGCCTCTTTTGCTTTTAGAATGCAAGCGCCATACTGTTCACTTCTTTTCCACGAGCCTTTGAGATTTTCATTCATGAAGTTCGACATCTACACCACCTCGCATAATATTCAGTATATTTACATTTGTTATAATTTTAACACGAATATTTTTATTACTCAATTGTGCCAATTTAGAACGCCTTGTTTCCAATTTGAACAAATAATTATTTAAAACATGGGATAAAGGGCACTTTTTTATTGGCATATAAATTGCATTATATAATGCAAAAATATGGAGGTAGATATGTATGGCTAATCAAGTAATCAGTCTCGACAGGCGCGTAGCTCAGTTTTTAGAAGGTGGGCCAAAAATGCTTTATATCGGCGGTGAGTTTGTAGCATCCGCTTCCGGTAAAACATTTAAATCCATTAACCCTTCTACTGGCGAGGAACTAAAGTCGGTATACGAGGCAGATAAAGAAGATGTAGATCGGGCTGTTCATGCGGCGGAAAAAGCGTTTTATGGTGATTGGAGTAAATTAACTGCCAGTGAACGCGGGCAATTGATATGGAAGCTAGCCGATTTAATTGAAGAACATTTAGAGCCTTTAGCTCAATTAGAGTCTCTTGACAATGGAAAGCCAATTAACCATGCACGTACCGCTGACCTACCTTTATCCATCGATCATTTTCGATACTATGCAGGTTGGGCTACTAAAGTTTCTGGCGAAGTGATATCCAATTCCTCTGGTAAAGAAATGTTAACGTATACAAGACGGGAACCAATAGGTGTCGTTGGGCAAATTATCCCATGGAACTTCCCGCTATTAATGCTAGCTTGGAAAATGGGAGCAGCTTTAGCAACAGGGAATGTAATCGTCTTTAAAACAGCTGAACAAACACCATTAACAGCTTTATATTTAGCTGACTTAATTAATGAAGCAGGATTTCCTCCAGGTGTAGTCAATATTTTAAGTGGTTATGGCGAAACTGCTGGGGAAGCAATCGTTCAGCATCCTCGTATTCGTAAGGTAGCGTTTACAGGATCTACTGAAGTTGGGAAAAGAATACAACAGCAAGCAACAGGAAATTTGAAACGTTTATCCCTTGAACTAGGAGGAAAATCACCAAATATTATTTTTTCAGATGCCGATTTAGAAAAGGCTATTCCAGGAGCTATGCTCGGAATTTTCTTCAATATGGGGCAAGCATGTTCCGCTGGATCACGTCTCTATGTTCATAAAAAAGTTTATGATACAGTTCTCTCGGAAATGAAAGCTGCAGCTTCACAAATGCAGGTAGGAATGGGGCTAGATGAAACGACCGATATCGGCCCACTCGTCTCCCAAGAACAGTTTCAGCGTGTCAATCGCTATCTAACGGAAGGACATGAAGCAGGAGCAAAGTCTATTATTGGCGGACAGTCACTTGATCGTTCCGGATACTATGTACCACCTACTATTTTTTCAGATACGAACCATGATATGTCCATCGTTCAAGATGAGATATTCGGCCCAGTACTTACTGCAATGCCTTTTGATGATGAGGATGATTTGACTGAAATTATCCGAAAAGCCAATGCAAGTGAATACGGATTAGCTGCTGGTGTTTGGACTACTGATGTTCGTAAAGCGCATCGCGTTGCCCATCGAATTGAAGCAGGAACAGTTTGGGTTAATGATTACAACGCACTTGATGCAGCAGTACCTTTTGGAGGATATAAACAATCCGGATATGGCCGCGAAATGGGCTCCTATGCGTTAGACCTTTATACGCAGGTAAAATCGATTTGGGTCAATCTAGAATAATAGGAAGTTCAGCATAATATATTAGGAAAGATACTTCATAGAAAAACTAATTTCCACATGACATGAAACAAACAACAATCTTTGGATGACACTGGATATTCCGTCAATTCCTTGCTCACAGGGTGATGCGGGAATATCCAGTCTTCCGAAGCTCACTTAAGTAAGAAAAAGAAGGCAATGCTTTCGTACAAAAATGAAGGAAAGGGAAGTAAAATGGCTATTTTGATGTATAAATAAGAGCCCTTATTTTATAAAAACCTTCAAAAACTATTTCATTAACTTTCTAGACTTTTATCTTGCTAGCTTTTCAGCCGACAATAACTCATTCATTACAAGGAGGGCTATTCATGAATTTCGAATTAACAGAAGAGCAGCGAATGACTCGTAATATGGTGCGTGACTTTGCAAATGATGTTATTAAACCTAGGGCCATTGATATTGATAGAGAGGCAAAGTTTCCAATTGATATTTTTAAAGAAATGGGAAAGCTTGGTCTCATGGGGATTCCTTTTCCAGAGGAATATGGCGGATCAGGTGGAGATACTATTTCTTATGCATTAGCAGTTGAAGAGATTGGTAAAGTTTGTGGCAGTACAGGACTAAGCTATGCTGCAGCAATATCATTAGGAGCAACGCCTATTTACCTGTTTGGTACAGAAGAACAAAAACAAAAGTATTTAACCCCTTTAGCCAAAGGAGAAGCATTAGGGTCCTTCGGTTTAACAGAACCAAATGCAGGCTCAGATGCTGGCGGAACAAAAACAACCGCAATGATAGATGGCGATGAATTTGTAATCAATGGAGAAAAGTGTTTCATTACAAATGCCAGTTTCGCTAAAACGTTAATTATTACAGCAGTCACCGGCAAAGATGAGCAAGGCAAAAATATCATATCAGCAATTATCGTTCCGACAGATACTAAAGGTGTCACCATAAATAGTAACTATGAAAAAATGGGAGTAAGAGGCTCAGATACTGCAGAAATTATTTTAGAAAATGTGCGGGTTCCCAAATCAAATTTGATAGGTGATCCCCAAAAAGGATTTAAGCAGTTTCTATCCACCCTAGATGGCGGACGAATTTCCATCGGTGCACTTAGCGTCGGTATTGCTCAAGCTTCGTTGAATCGAGCATTAGCCTATGCAAAAGAAAGAAAACAATTCGGCAAACCTCTTTCTTCCTTTCAAGCGATTCAATTTAAACTAGCTAATATGGCTATGGAAGCTGAATTATCAAGGAATATCGTTTTAAAAGCTGCATGGCTAAAAGATAATCATAAATCTTTTTCTAAAGAAGCTGCTTACGCAAAATTATTCGCTTCTGAAACTGCAGTACGCAATGCAGATCAGGCTATTCAGATCCATGGTGGATATGGATATATGAGAGAGTATGAAGTAGAAAGATTTTTGCGGGACGCTAAATTACTTGTCATTGGTGAGGGTACATCAGAGATACAAAGAATTGTTATCGCAAGACAATTAGGTTGTTAAATAACAAAATGGAGGGAGATTTCTATTATTAACTTAACAATTGGTGAGTTGTTAGAAAGGCAAGTAGAGTTATACCCTAATCATGAAGCAGTGGTCTACCCAGAGTCAAACGTACGTAAAACTTATTCAGAGTTTAATACCATCGTTAATCAAATGGCAAAAGGGTTTTTATCCCTAGGAATTAAGAAAGGAGATCATGTAGCTATTTGGTCTGATAACAAGTTTGAATGGCTTATCTCGCAATTTGCAACTGCGAAAATAGGCGCTGTGCTCGTGACTGTTAATACAAACTATCAAGCAGATGAGCTAGAGTACTTATTAAAGCAATCTGACTCAATGACTTTAATTATGGCAGAAAGGTATAAAAGTTCAAACTATGTAAATATATTAAATAAAGTTTGTCCAACAATTAAGCAAGCAGAAAAAGGAGATGTACACAGTGAAAAACTGCCCTACCTTAAAAATATTATTGTTTTAAATGATAAACATTATGAATACGCTTTCAATTGGAATGAAGTCATTCAGCGAAGTCATGAAATCGATGATAAACAACTAGATACTATCAAAAACGCATTACATTATGATGAAGTTATCAATATGCAGTATACATCCGGGACCACTGGTTTTCCTAAAGGGGTTATGCTCAGTCATTACAATATTATTAACAATGCCCATCAAATCGGCAATCGAATGAAACTCACTGAAAAAGACCGAATATGCATTCCAGTACCATTTTTCCATACATTTGGCTGTGTTTTAGGGATTTTAACCGCAGTTGCTAAAGGTTCTACAATGGTCATTATTGAACAATTTGATGCGGAAGAAGTGTTAGAAGCGGTTTCCAAAGAGAAATGTACTGCATTGCATGGTGTACCGACAATGTTTATTGCAGAATTAAACCACCCAAGATTTCATGAATTCGATTTATCTCATTTACGTACAGGAATCATGGCGGGATCGACTTGTCCGATCGAAGTCATGCGTGATGTCATGAATAAAATGGGTGCGACTGAAATTACAATTTGTTATGGATTAACGGAATGCTCTCCAGTTATTATGCAAACAACCGTTGACGATCCAATTGAATTGAAAGTAAGTACAGTCGGGAAAATTCATCCTAATATAGAGGCAAAGATTATTAATCCTGAAACATTAAAAGAAGTCGGTCCACATGAGCCAGGGGAGCTTATTACCAGAGGTTATCACGTAATGAAAGGTTATTATAAAAACGAAGAAGCGACAAACGAAACAATTGACGAAGATGGATGGCTTTATACGGGTGATATTGCAACAGTGGATGAAAATGGATACTATACGATCACCGGCAGAAGTAAAGATGTCATTATTCGCGGTGGAGAAAACATCTATCCTCGGGAAATTGAGGAATTTTTATATAAAAATCCGAAGATCGTGGATGTTCAAGTTGTGGGTGTTCCAGATGAAAAATACGGCGAAGAAGTAATGGCATGTATCATTTTAAAGGAAAATGAGCAAGCAACAGAAGAAGCTATCCAAGCGTTTTGCGAAGGGCAAATTTCCAGACATAAAATACCGAAATACATTATGTTTTTAGATGAATATCCGATGACAGCTAGCGGAAAAATTCAAAAATACAAATTAAAGGAAATAGCTTTAGAGAATATAAAAGTATAAACATTCCAGATAGAATTGAGGGGAATAAAATGATCAACAAGCTACTTGTTGCTAATCGTGGGGAAATAGCAGCACGTATCATACGAACATGTAAAGAAAACGATATTAAAACCGTTGCCATCTATTCAGAAGCTGATGCCAGGTCACTTTTTGTAAAAATGGCAGATGAAAGCTATCTAATTGGACCTCCAAGGGTTAGCGAAAGTTACTTAAATACGGACAAAGTTCTAGAGATAGCAAAACAAACCAAAGTTGATGCAGTACATCCAGGATATGGTTTTTTAAGTGAAAATGGCAGCTTTGCAGACAAATGCGAACAAGCGGGAATCACATTTATCGGACCAAGTTCTAACGTAATCGAACAAATGGGGGATAAAATTTCTGCAAGAAAATTAATGGAGAAAGCTGGAGTACCAGTTATCCCAGGCACAAAAGGAGAAGTATCCGATGCGGAAGCGGCAATAAAGGAAACGGAACATATAGGTTATCCAATTATGGTAAAGGCCTCTGCAGGTGGCGGTGGAATTGGTATGCAAATCGTTCACACTGCTCAGGAGCTTTTAAAAGCATTTGAGAGCAACTCCCAAAGAGCGGAACAATTTTTCGGTGATGGTTCCATGTTCATGGAAAAACTTCTAGTAAATTCCCGTCACATTGAGGTTCAGGTTTTAGCCGATACCCACGGTAATGCAATTCATCTATTTGAAAGAGAATGTTCGATACAACGGCGAAATCAAAAGGTAGTTGAAGAGGCCCCTTCTTCCTTTATATCAAAAGAAACCAGAAAAAAAATGGGTGAAGCCGCAATTAAAGCAGTGAAAGAAATTGGTTATACAAACGCAGGTACGATCGAATTTCTTGTAGATGAAAATGAACAGTTTTATTTCTTGGAAATGAATACAAGAATACAGGTTGAACATGCAATCACTGAAGAAATTACGGGACTGGATATTGTAAAAATGCAAATTGATATCGCTAATGGAGAAAAATTGAGGTTGGATCAAAATGATTTAGAAATCCAAGGCCATTCAATTGAAGTACGTATTTATGCAGAAGATCCTGTTACCTTTTTTCCATCACCAGGGGAAATAACTGTATATGAGGAGCCTGCCGCAAAATATATTAGAGTTGAATCATCGATTGAACAAGGCTCCAAGATAACTCCATTTTATGACCCTATGATAAGTAAATTAATTGCCACAGGAAATAACAGAAATGAGGCAATATCAAGGTTAAATGATGCACTACAAAACTATAAAATTGAAGGGATTAAGACAAATATACCGATGTTAAAAGAAGTTATTCATCATGAACACTTTATCTCAGGTAACACAACAACAGATTTTGTTGAAGAACATTATTTACCGATAGTGAAATAAACGGAGAACCATTCAACATGAGGGGAGTATTAAAATGACTCAAATAAAAGCAAATATGGCAGGAAACGTATGGAAAATCGTAGTTAGTAAAGGTGACACCGTAACAGAAGATCAAGACGTTGTTATTTTAGAATCAATGAAAATGGAAATCCCAATTGCTGCTGATGAAGAAGGAACAGTAAAAGAATTAAGTGTTAATGAAGGCGATTTTGTCAATGAAGGTGATGTGCTTGTAATTATAGAATAATCCGAGCACTTTAGCTCTCCTCTGAGGGCTAAAGTGTTAATAGATTAGGAGGCCTTTTATTCATGTCAAATCTTGTTCAAGTAGAACTGAGAGACGATCATATTGCCATTATTAAACTAAATCGGCCTGAAGCAGCAAATGCAATGAGTCGGCAATTACTAAAAGAAATCAATGATGCTATTTTTTCAATAAGTGAATATGATTCTATTTATTGTACGGTTATTACTGGTGTCGGTGAAAAAGCCTTTTGTGCTGGAGCTGACTTAAAGGAACGAAGCGGCATGAATAACAAGGAAGTCATCGAAGCTGTACGCAGCATCGGAAATACCGTGCTAAATATTGAACAAATGCGGATGCCTGTTATTGCCGCTTTAAATGGAGTTGCTTTCGGCGGAGGATTAGAACTAGCTTTAGGATGTGATATTCGATTAGCAGCCGAACACATTCATTTGGGGTTAACCGAGACATCACTAGCTATTATCCCCGGTGCAGGGGGAACACAACGACTGCCGCGTTTAATAGGCATTGGCAATGCCAAACAACTTATATATACAGCAAAAAAATTAACGGCTAGGGAAGCAAGAAACCTTGGTTTAGTCGAAGAAATTATTGAACCAAGTCAGTTAATAGAAAGGTCAATAGAAATAGCAAAGGATATAGCTAGCAATGGACCGATAGCGGTTCAACAGGCTAAAATTGCTATTAATAATGGCATGCAAGTTGATTTATTAACCGGGCTGGAGATCGAACATCTCAGTTATAAAGAAACCATCCGTACTGAAGATCGATTAGAAGGTTTACGTGCTTTTAAAGAAAAGAGAAAACCTGTTTATAAAGGAGACTAACAAGGAGGATACATATCTATGTCCTATGTAGAACAGTTAACAGAAAAAGTCGATACGATTAAAAAAGGTGGAAAAGAAAAGTACCATAAAAATAATCAAGAACGTGGGAAGCTATTTGTAAGAGAACGACTAAATTTGCTTTTCGATAAGGGACTGGATATCGAGGATGCATTTTTTGCTAACTGCATGGATGATGAGTTACCGTCCGATGGTGTCGTTACAGGGATTGGAGAAATGAATGGCCAAAAAGTGTGCGTGATGGCAAATGATTCGACTGTTAAGGCAGGATCTTGGGGAAAAAGAACAGTTGAAAAAATTATTCGTATTCAAGAGACAGCGCTAAAATTAGAACTGCCAATGTTATATTTAGTCGATTCAGCTGGAGCGAGAATAACTGATCAAATTGAAATGTTTCCTGGCCGCCGCGGGGCGGGCCGTATTTTTCACAATCAAATAAAATTGTCAGGCCGCGTTCCTCAAATTTGTCTATTATTTGGTCCTTCTGCCGCTGGAGGCGCATATATTCCTGCCTTCTGTGACATTGTCATTATGGTGAAAGGAAATGCCTCCATGTACTTAGGATCCCCTCGTATGGCTGAAAAGGTTATTGGAGAAAAAGTCACTCTAGAAGAAATGGGCGGTGCAAAAATGCATTGTGCTGTATCCGGTTGCGGAGACGTTCTTGCTAAGACGGAAGAAGAAGCCATTGAATTTGCAAGAAACTATTTAACGTACTTCCCTGCTAACTTTAGAAGCAAACCGAAAAAAGCTGCAGTTCCCGCCCAAAAAGCGTTTCATAAAACAATCAAGGATATTATTCCAGCTAACCAAAATACACCTTTTGATATGAAAGAATTGATCGATCAGATTATCGACACAAACAGCTTTTGTGAAATTAAAAAGTTATTTGCACCAGAAATAATAACGGGATTGTCCCGTATTAAAGGTGGAGTTGTAGGTATTATTGCAAGTCAGCCACGCCAAAAAGGAAGTGTATTATTTCCAGATTCGGCAGACAAAGCTGCGAAATTCATACAATTATGTGATGCATTTAATATTCCCCTGCTCTTCCTTATGGATGTGCCTGGTTTTATGATAGGTACAAAAGTGGAGAGTCAAGGTATCATTAGACATGGTGCAAAAATGTTGGCATCTATGAGTGAAGCTACGGTTCCAAAAATTTCAGTAATCGTTAGAAAAGCTTATGGGGCTGGTCTTTATGCAATGGCTGGACCTGCATTTGAACCAGACGCTGTTTTAGCATTGCCAACAGCACAAATTGCTGTGATGGGACCGGAAGCAGCGGTAAATGCAGTGTATGCAAATAAAATAGCATCATTAGAAGGAGAAGAAAGACAAAGGTTTATAAAGGAAAAACAAGAAGAATATCGTGATGATATTGACGTTTATCGTTTAGCATCTGAAATGGTTGTCGATCAAATTGTAGAACCAGATCAGTTAAGAGTGGAATTAGGAAAGCGTTTTAAAGCTTATGAATCAAAAAATGTAGAATTTACAAAGAGAAAACATGGCGTACTTCCCGTATGAATGAATTTGCACCTTGATCATTTTCAAGGTGCTTTTTCATAAATCCATTTACAAACGTTATCCAAGTGAAATTTAATAACAAGCGCAAAGTTCCATTTCTAATCCTTTTATTGGCACTTTTCATGAACCTTATACTCTTTTCTTTGCAAAAACGATTGCCCCGCATCTTTATATCACGTAATGCCACCCTTGGACCCTCGCCCTACATAATGGTGGTGTTCCTAACCAAAATGCCTGCCTTCTTTTTTTCCATTATTTGCATAATATTGGAAATGATTTGTTTGTTTCACTCGCTTTACTATAAAATAACCAATAAAGGCACCAGAAATACTACTTACTAAAAATGAAGGCATAAACACCATGGCTCCCATCGAACTTCCCATTAATATATTCGCGTACGGGACTGCAAACAAGGAACCAATCAGCCCTGTTCCAACAATTTCTCCAATCACAGCCATTATTTTTTTGCCAAAATGTTTATAGAAAATACCAGCTAAGAAGGCACCAATCATCCCCCCCGGAAAAGCAATGATTGTTCCTAGTCCAAGCATATTACGAATCAACCCCGTCACAAAAGCGATTATAACAGCTGGAACTGGTCCTAATAGTATTGCCACCATAACATTGATCGCATGCTGTACTGGATATGCCTTTGCAACCCCTGCAGGAAACCAGAGTAATTGGGAACCGATTGTCGCTATAGCAACGAAAACTGCCATTGTTGTAATTAGTCTTGTTCGATTCACATTGTATTCCCCTTTTTCCGCAAAATGTGATATTTCCCGGGAAATATCGACAATATTTACTGCACCTTGTCTAATTGTTCTCGCAGTTCTCTTGCAGCTTGCTCAGCGTCCCCTGCTTGACTAATTGCCGTGATCACTGATATACCTGCCGCTCCTGCTTTTTTTATTTGCATAGCATTGGATTTTTTTACCCCGCCAATAGCTACAATTGGAATGTTAACTTTCTCCGTAATATCTCTAATCGTCTGAATTCCAATAGGCTTTTTACCTGGTTTTGTTGC
>Ga0079226_10004284_pt1 | contig 10901 bp, 13 predicted proteins | sample Poulit2014_FD_76345 | JGI IMG/M metagenome (GOLD analysis project Ga0079226, IMG submission 76345) | Agricultural soil microbial communities from Georgia to study Nitrogen management - Poultry litter 2014 | ecosystem: Environmental > Terrestrial > Soil > Agricultural land | place: USA: Georgia...
AATTGCTGCTAATTCAATTTTGCTGCTACGATGCTACGCTGCTATATAGTGCTGCTACGATTGTAGCCTAATGCTGCTATCTAAGCAAGGTTGTCACCGTAACACCGTGAAACCGTAGCTACGGCACTACGGGATTACAGCAGTGCTACGCGTATGACCTGCGGAAACACGATAGCCGGCCCCCTCCCGTGCCACTCCAGGAGCAGCCCGAGCAGCCCCAGCCAGCAGCACGAGCCACACGCGGCCACATACACCGTTGACGGACTACCACAACCCCATAGACCCGCAACACCGCGAAACCGTAGGCTATGCGTATGGCTAAGGTGATCGCGGTGGGAGGTCCGAAGGGTGGGGTTGGTAAGACTACGGTCGCGCTCAACATAGCGACGAATGCGGCACGGCTCGCTGGTATGAGGGTGGTCCTGGCGGATGCTGACCCGAACCGCTCCAGCATGGATGCAGCCCTAGCAGCAGGGGAGGGCATGCCAATTGACGTGGCGGAAGGGCTCGACCATGAGCGGCTCGCGGAGTTACATCGCAGTCGCCGGTATGACCTGGTAGTCGTCGATCTACCCGGTGCGCGGGAGTCTGGAGCGCTAACCGCACTGCTCCAGGGACACGAACGCAAGGCCGCGGTGGATGCCCTGGTGATGCCAACTCGGCCTAAGTTGATGGATATCCGGCCGTTTCGTCGCGTACTAGACGAAGAAGTCACGCCAATCGGAGTGCCAGTGTTGGTGGTGCTGGTGAGGGTGGACTACCGCCAGACTCGACAGGCTGAGGAACGGCGAGCCGAGATCGAGGAGTGGGGCTACCCAGTAGCGAAGACAGCCACCCGAGCACTGGACGCTCACGATGACGCCCTGGAGCGGCGTGTAACGCTCATGGATATGCCTCGTGGTGGCCAGCGGTCCAGCACACGAGCTGCTGAGCGTGAGTACCGGATGATGTCGGCAGATGTGTTGGAGTTCGTTGGCCTAGACGCGGCGAAGCTACGCGAACAATCGGAGGGAGAGCAGTAATGGCACGAAACGTCAGTCTCAGTGACGCGATGGCTGGTGACGAACAGCCAAGCAGCACGAGCACGAAGGCCACAGGGAAGCAGAGCACGAAACAGACCAAGCAGCCAGCGAAGCCGGTCAAGCTCACGATCGAGCTAGACCCAGAATTACACCGGTCGCTGAAGAGCTTTGCGCTGCTCCAGGCCGATGATGCCAGCTTGGCCGACATCGTGCGGGCGGCGATCTCGCTAGCCGATAATGACACGAAGTTCGCCAAGGCGTTGACCAACGAGGCCAACAGGTTGAAGAGTGAGCGCAAGAGTGCACGGCGGTGATCGTGCTGACGGGATTTGATCGGTGGATGGGAGAGCTGTGATATACGAGGTCAGCCATGCGTGTCCCGGCTGCGGGTGTCTCTGTGTCGGCCACACAGACCTTATCCGGCTTTGTGAGCCTGGCTGTATATGCCAAACGTGTCGCTGCCTCGAACAGCCCGAGTCACACGAGAAGGGATCGTGATGAGTGGTCGAGCGGGTACAAGTCGTGCGGAGAAGGAACGACGGAGGAAAGCGCGGAAGGCGAAGAAGGCAGTAAGCCAGTCACTCGGCGATGGGTGGCACACCATGGACGAGCTGGACATGCTTCCTGACTCTGCATTCGAGCCACCGGACAAAGCGCTGTTCGATACGACTCACTGCCCGGTCGATGACATCTGCGCGGGTTGTGGGGCAACAAACGACCTGCGAGTGAACACGGCTTCTATTGGCGATGTCAACGCCACCGCATGTGCGACGGTCTGCGCTGACTGCGACGGACGGTCTTTCCTTCACTTACTTTCGGACGAGCAGCTCGACCGTGCTTTTCACTTGCACGCTCAGCACCTAAACGAAGCAGTCACACGGTAAGGCCAGACCCAGACGTTCATTCATCGTCACTGTCGAGCTGAGCAGCATCAGTTTCCCATCCGCTGATGTTGTCCAGCTCGGTGATGGACTCCGGAGGAATGCCGTATGAGTCGGCTACGACCATCGCGGCACCCTCTATGTTGCCGGACTCCAGAGCGTCTAGGTAGTCGTTGAGGTCGTTACCGCTCAGGCTGGCATACATCGGGCGTCCACGGTCCCACCGGCTGGATACCCGCACGTCAGCAGTGAGCGTAACGCTCAACGAGCCTTGTGCTCGGATTCCGCTCGTAGCCGCTTTGCGGCCTGCCGTCTGGAACTTTTGTCTCCAGACCTGTCCGATACCGCCGCGACCGTTGCGGCGGCGACTCAGCCCATCGCGAGCTGATTTCCACGCGCGAGACGATTTATCGTCAGTGCCAGATAGCCACTCGATCAACTGGTCTTTGCCATAGCGGTCCTGCATGGCGCGGATATCAGCCGGGGACTGCGGTTCGGGGACTCCTGCGAAGTGTGCCGAAGACGCCTTGTTGTTGAGGCTCTGACGAGCTTCGTCGGACATGTCCCATTCGGGGTACTGGCGGGGCATGACTATTTCCTCCCGTTCCGGATGCGATCAAGCTTCGCCTCGAAGCCGCGTTCACCGAGATGTTCACGGACTTTGACCAGCGGTAGCGTCTTGGCGGGCTCGGGCTTCCACTCCCCCATTGCCGGGCCAAACTGCATCGCGGAGGGGGCAGCGTTGGTGGGGTCGGGGTCGTCGCTGGTGTAGAGCGCAGCGTCCACGTGCCAGGCGATCGGGTAGCGCCCTGAGGTCGAGCCGATTTTGCGGAGCTTGCGGTACCCGTTGGCGACCGCTTTAGCGAGGATCATGTCTCGCCAGTCCGGGCGGTAAATACGCGAGCCGGGACGGTTGAAGTCACCAATCCTTGACTTGTACATGCCTTTGAGGACCGATACGGCCAGTGCGCTGGGCTCGTCATCACCGTCGAGCAGGTCCAGCCGTGCCTTGCTCATCGTCTCGCCATAGGAGCGCAGCAGCCGCCGCGAGGTTGGCCAGTACAGAGCCTCGCTGACCTCGATTGGTACTCCCAGCTCATCGAGCAGCACGAGCGTTTCAATCGGTACCCACGTGGGGCCGCCGGGCTCGTCGCTGCGTTCGTCTGCGCGGGCCCAAGGTTGGATGATGTCGGGTAAGCGCGGGTCCAGGGCGGCATGATTGCGGGGAACGTTCGCGAGCATGTATCCCGCGAGCTTGGCCCACTGTTTGCGCTGGAACTCGCTGACGGTAACCCGCTCAGGCTCTCCCACACCCACGAAGACGCCACTGTTCACGGCTGCTTGGGCGGCGTTGAGGTCGTAGGCATGTGCCCATTCGTGGCTGTCCTCGTCATCGGTGAGTGCGCGGGAGTCATCAGTCAGGTGGTGCACTTTGGCAATGGGGTGGGGCAGGCTTGCCTTGCGGTCATACGAGGCCACCGACTTACCGGAAGACGAGCGCAGGATCATCGCCGCGCTGGTCTCGTTGGGCGACATGTAGTACGACCAACCCGTAACTGCGGTGAACCGTAATACCGCATCACGGAGGGTGCGGCCATCGCTAGCGGTATGCCAGGCGGTACGAGTGTGGTCATACGCTGGAAAGACGATCGCGATACGGCGATCACTCTCATCCGCAGGCTGGACGTTGACCCACGCGGCCAACCCAGCCGCTCCCGCAGCATCCACCGTCATGTCCGCAACATCGGTCCACTCATGCGCCACCGCGGTCGCCGGACCAACATCAGCCGTGATCTCACGAGTGGCCGGGATGCCGAGCTGTTCATGCACGTTCGGGTGAATCCAGAGCTGGCGAAGATCATTCGACAGGGCCAGTCGATATGCCGCTGCGATGTCCACAGGTGGCTGTACCGTGACCGGAGTGTCCGCTTCAGGGAGCCATAAGCCAGCCTCGTCAAGCACGCCGCACGTGGCGAGCTGACGCTCCCCACGACGAGGCTGAGAGCGACGAGCAGCCGCCGGAGCCTCGCCCGTGGTGTTGTTCTTCTCGACCGTCGCTGACGGGGCGTCTGTGGCTGCCTCAGCCGGTTTCTCCGGGGTCTTCGCACAAACCGGGTGGATAGCGCCTACCTCATCGATGAATGGTGGGCTGCCAGCGTCGCACAGTCGGCACGGGCGGTCTTGCTGACCAGGCACGTAGTACACCGGTCCGTCAGGGCCGATCACAGTGGGCTGCTCCGCATTATCCTTCGTGTCGGATTGCTGTGGTTGCGACTCTGTGTTTGCCGTTGTTGCGGTGTTGTGGTCTTGCGGTGATGCGGCATTACCGGGGTCCGTATCACCGGTGTCGTCTTCACCAGGGGATTCATCGTCATCGTCATTTAGCGCGAAGACATATACACCATGCTGTTCAGCGCCAAGTCGCAGGCGACGGCGGAGGCGTCCATCACGTTCGTTGCTGCGGATGAGCAAGCCATCGCGTTCCAGCTCGCGCAGGCCGAGCCGCACGTTGTTCACCCCGCGTTGGTGGCACAGTTCCTCGAATTTGCCGGTCAGTACGGCCAAGTCGCCGGGGTGCTTATCGGGGGTGAGGTTCCAGCCTTCGATCTCGCGAGTGGGGGGGAACTCGCTGTCGCGTTCCTCGGTGTATTTCTTACGGGTTGGGTAGGCAGCCGGACGAGCGGCGCGGGCCTCGCGAGCCACGCTCAGCACGCGTTCGCCAGGAGTGATGCCGTGTTCACGGATCTCGGCAACTTGCTGATCCAGAATCTGGCGGGCCTCAGTCATCGCAGTATCGCGCAGGTTGAGATCAGTACCGATCAGGGACGCGAGCAGGTCAATACCAGCGACGGCTACTGCCAGATGACGAGCCAGGCTACGAGGTACAGCATCGTCGGGGAGCGGAAAGTCGTGCTCGACAGAACTGACGCGGGCAGCGAAGCCGGGCACGTCGAACCCTGCGTCTAGCAGCCACCGCAGTGGCCAGCCGTAGCCTTCTTTATGAAGACCGTGCCAGCCGGTTTTGTCGCCGGTCAGTCGTTCTGCGTCGGCTGCGTTGTGGGTGATCGGGGTGGGGAGTTCGATGACGCGGCGGGCGACTCCCTCATTCTGGACTTCGCCGAGAATGTTGCTGTTACCGCTGGAGATCAACGCGCCATGCCAGGGTGCGGATCGACGGGGGAGATGAGTCTTGCTACCGGTCCCTCGGTTGCCGCCGTTGGCGATCGCGAGGACGAGTTTTTCCAGCTCTTGAGAGCGGAACCCCCCCGCGCCTAGGTCATCGCGGAAAGCAGGGAGGAAACCGAGCAGGCCGAGTTCCTGGATCACGTTGACCGATGTGCCGTACCAGCTTTGGGCGATCTGATCGGGGTGTCCGAACAGTGCCGCTGAGAGTTCGACACCAGTGGTTTTACCTAGTCCTGCGTCACCGCACATCAACCAGAAAAAACTCAGTCGCCCTAGCGGACGGATGTAAAGCCCACCGAAGGCAGCTCCCAGAGTCAACGCCAGCCGGGGAGAGCGAGCCGCGATGGTGAGTATTTCGTTCCAGGCGACACAAGCGGCATCAGAGTCTTCAGCAGTGTCTCCGTATCCAGCTGGCCCTACATCGCTGGGAGGGAGTTCCGGTTCACCGTGATCAGACAGCCGGGGGGCGAGTTCGCGTACTTCCGCGTGTTCACGAGCGGTGTCCACGATCGCGGCGGCAGCACCGTCAATGATCTGACGCGAGGGCGTGAGCGCAACATCGAGCTTGGAGGCCCACACACCGGTCTTGATCTCTTCCTCATCGCAGATCACCACGTCCGATGACGCAGCATCCGCAGACAGAGCCATGCGGTACAACGTAGCTTCTCGTTGCCCGCTGCTAGTCCGTCGAATCAGCCGGCTTAGCACATAGGGCAAGGGGGCCATCCACATCCACGTATCGTCCCCAGACTCGCGATACACCCCGCGCGGGCATTGATCGAGGTCATCCCCAGTGCTGTAAGCCCATGTTCCTTGCGGCATGGGCACTGCCCAGCGCGGACTCGCAGCAGGCCAGACCATGCGACGCGCCGTGCGGACATCTGAGTCGCCGTAACTGCTCTCTGGAGCACTCACGTGGTATCTTCCCCTTACACGTTTCCTTAGACGTTCTGATCGGGAACCACGCACACGGCCCCGATCAGGTGTGTTGGAACAAAAGCGGGGTTGGCAACCCCACCAAGCGTTGAAGGCCCGGTTCCTGTTGGCTCCAGGAGCCGGGCCTTTTTCATGTCATGGATCACGCATGCGGGTACCTTCCCACAGAAGGTGATCAGGTCGTCCGAGGGCATGCCGTGTGTCATCGAGTCCGCTCCGTCAGCAATCCGCCAACACGCGTGCGAGCGCGTCATGTTCGTCCTGGTCAACGGTGAGATCCCAGTCAGCTTTGAGCTGCACCCAGCGGACCGCGTAAGCGCAGTGATACGAGTCCTGGCTAGGCATCCAGTCAGACGGATCATCCGAGCCCTTAGCCCGGTTCGAGTGCGCGGACACCATCACAATGACCGACGGGGAGTACATCGCGAACTCGTGCTTCTGCTCTTCTGACCACTCAGTTCCTCCAGAGCGAGCGACTTCCTCCAACGGGACGAAGTGATCCGCGTCTAGTTCGCTGGAGTCGCGCGTAACCTGTCCGTCGTACGGTGAGCGCCACTCGTTGTACCCGCCGTCGAGCTCCGGGTCTCCTTTCTCGTAGGGGTTGCACTCGTCATCCATGCGCGCGTGCTCATGCCGCTGCCCATCCGCGTCCACGTACGTCCCCTCTTGCTGGAGAGAGTATGACCGAACGTCACAGTGGTGATCGTTGTCCGGAAGCACACGCCATGAGGGTTGCCAGTCGTCGCGGTCATAGTCCACATCCGCTTCCGGAGCGACCTCTAGGTCTGCGAGGTCTGCGAGATCCGCGCTTGCCGCGGTCGATGAGCTCGCCGTGGCACTAGACGCGGTAGCTCCGCTCTCTGGAAACTCACACGCGGTCGATACCAGCGCGAGCGAACCCAACACAGCGGCAGTGACTAACTTGCGCTGCATCACTCCCACCCCCACATGACCATCGGCTCAACCTCAGTGCGAGAGTCCGCGCCCGCACAACGACGAGATCGGGTGCCCATATGGACCCACTGCTGACCCTGGCTCGGGACTTGCATGATTTCAGCACCACAGTGAGCGCACACGCAGTCATGCTGAGGGCACGGACGTTCTTCGCCGCAGTAGCGCAGCGGCGCAGCCGTCACCTGCACAGTCACATCGCACAACCCGAAGTCTCTCCGCCATATGTGGGGCTGGTGCGTACGACACGGTTCCGATTCTGTGGGCATACCGCATGCACCACAGACCCAGCCACCGGGCGGAACAGTCGGGTCGAAAACGTCCGGAGCATCGTCCTCACAAGTGATCATGCTTCATCGTTCCCTTCGCTGCTCTCGTTGTTGCTGGTTTTCTTCCCCCCCGAGTAGGAGCCCACCCGAGATGACGGCCGCGCCGAGTGTGAGCGTGGTCCAAATCAGCCCGCCCCCGCTCCACAGCAGGCCCGCGCTCACCTCTGCGAGGGCTCCCGCAACACAGCCCGCCGCCATCGTGCGGCGGTGGTAACTGGCATACCGGCCCGCGCGGGAAAGCCGCTTGCCTGCCTGTTTCGCCAGCTTCTTGGACTGTCGGCCGCGCTTTTTAATCCCTGGCTTGGCCGTCTGCCACCGCTGCTTGCCCTGCTCCCACGCCGCCGAACGTCGCTGTCGAGCCTGCGCCTTCAACCGCTCACGACGATGCGACTCGACCGGCGACCTTTTGCCCTCCACATGTGCGCCCCCGACATAATCTCGGTCGTGGCCATGAACAACCACATTAGCGCCGCTCGCGAGTTTGCGCGTATGTTCCTCTACTTTCGTTTTCGGCATTATGCAGCGGCTCCTTTCTGACGCTGGGTGCGGTGTTCGGTGTAGCGCATTTTCCACACCCGCAGATCGGATTCATACCAGCCCGGTTTGTTCCCCTTTGCGTTCGCGAGTTCGCCTTCAATCGGGTGCTGTTCACGGACCCGTCGGAAATTGGCGACCGACAAGCCACAGAATTCAGCAGCGGCGCCAAGACCTGTGATAATGGGTTCCTCAGGGGCCGCTTCTACAGGCTTCTCGTCGGGTTCGCTGGTAGCTGCTGAGACGTCCACGGTAGGGGCAGGTTCGGCCGCGGCTCCGTCTAGCAAGTCCAACGAGCCGCTTGCTACATGTGACGCCATCTTGCCAGGTGGCGGGACGGGCACCCCGGCCAGTATCAGCCTGTCATGCTCGTCCAAGTGGCCATGCTCGCGCAGCATCGGCAAGCCCTGTGCCGCCAAGTTGTGGACCTTCTCCGGATGGTTCTTCCAGTCCAGGTACCCCCCTTGGAAACGGATCGGTTTACCGTTGTTGAACAACACAGCGCCCGCTCCTTTTTGGTTTTCAGGAGTGTCAGGTGGCGCTATTCCTTCACCTGCCAACATGCGCCATTGGGCCCCCTCTTGAACGGGTCCAAGGAAAATACGCTGACCGCATAGTGATCTGGTTTTCGTGCCTGCCGGAAGCTCGTCTTCCTTCGCTGTTTGATTCGCGAAACACCCGAACACATGGGCCTCAGCACCCATACGACTTAAGGTGTGGATCATTTCACGGATCGGGGTATTTCCCTTGTAACCGTCAGGTTTCCGATACGGCCATTCTTTATCCGCGAAGTCCAGCAGGGTGCCCAGTTCGTCAGCCACGACCAGGATGTTCGGGAAGCGAGCTTGGTCATCCAGCACGTCGGCATCGGCTTGGTCATCGCCCCTGTAGCGCTGCTGCATCTCCGCTGTGACCTGGGCAAGAATGCCGTGCCACTCCCGAGCTGCGATGGCATCATCCGCATCGCGGTAGACCAGGACGTTCGGCAACGGCTGACCGGTCTTCGGGTCACGGAACGCGCGAGAGAACCTCAACTTCGGATCGAGGATGATCACGATGTTGCCGCGACTCGCCGCTACCGCTGCGGCCAGGATTTGGAGTGTCGTTTTCCCGGTCTGGGAGCCGCCACAGATGAGGATGTGGGGGTTCTCGATCCCGGAAAACCGCAGCTCAAGCCACTGCTGAGTCGAATCGACGCCGATCGGTACACGGTTAGGGTTCAAGGGCCGGGTCGAGGTCAATGTAGCTGTCATGATTAGTTCATCTCCTGGTATTCGGGGTGTTCTGCGAGGAAGTCCACCGACTGTGGCGGGCTGCGGGGCGGTTCTTTGTGAGTGAGCACCACGCGCTTGTGTTGGCGCTGGCTCGGGTCGTCGTGCTCGACGGCGTGTTTGACGGTGCTGGACCACTCGCCCGCGAAGTTCTGGTCCACCAACCGTGCGAGGTTCTTTTGGGTGGGATCGTGGTCCCACATGTCAGTCGGCAGGTTCACCGTGATCTGGGCACCAGGGACACTGGGGTCGTCGGGCAGCAGGAGCCAGTCACGGGCAAGTTCGCTCTGCTCCAGGCCCAGCACGTTGGCGACCGCAGGCCAAATTTTCGGCTCTGGGGGGCGGGGTGCGATGTGCACGAGTCGTGCGGCGTAGTCCACCCAGCCGTAGTGCCGAGTCCGATACCGCTGGTCGAACAACTGTACGAGTGCCGTCACGCGGCCTTCATCCTCTGCGTCAGCGGCCCGCAGCCCGACCGTGATCATCGCGTCGTCCTCGTCCGGGTCCGAGTGCACGTGACGCGGGATGTCCAACCACCGTGTCGGCGGCTGGGTCTCGGGGATGCCGATGATGCCCGCAACTGCGGGCCACACCGGACGCAACACCTCCTTCTCGTGTTTCTTGTCGTGGTACTTGCGCACGCCCCACGCGATCGCCACAACACCCTCGATACCGAGCAGCACGTAGACCACAACAGGCACCACGAACCACCCAAAGAGCACCGCAACTACGGCAATACGGATAGCCGCACGTACGGCGCCACGGTGATCGTTCCACCAGTCCTTGCGATTCTCACGGGCGCGACCGATGAACGTGGCATCCGTCGACCGACCGCCACCCCACATGTTGCGGCCCGACAGCCCACGGCTCACCACAACCACGGGCATGATGACGACCACAACGAGGATCGCCATCTTCCAGTGGCGCATGTCGTAGACTGTCGCACTAACCCTGCGGGGAGACACCGGATTACGCGCTGTGCGGGCCATGATGATTACAACCCTTTCCTACGGGCCGCGCGCAGCACGCGGCGTTCTTTCTCTGAGGTGCCGCCCCACACGCCGAACCGCTCGTCGTGGGCTAGGGCGTACTCCAGACACTCAGCAGCAACCGGACACCCCGCGCAGACCGCCTTCGCAGGTCCGCACGGATCACCCTTTTCCGGGTAGAAGGCGTCTGGGTCGGTCTGAGCACACACCGCATCCGCCATCCAGGAGTCATCAGCAGGGGAGTACGTGGTCATCGGCTGTGTCATCGGTCAGGCCCTCCCCTCGGTCATCGCGGCGCGGGCCTCACGCACCAGAGCGCCGTACAGTTCATCGAGCGGGCGGGCCAGTGCGTCGAAGATCGGACCGTCCTGATCAAGTAGGAACAGCCGGAGCTCATCGACCTCGTTGAACAGCCGCACGAGGTGGCGGTGAGTGGGTGTGGTGACGGTGAGGTCGTCCAGCTCCACATGCAGTGCCGCCAGTCGGTGAATGACGATGCGGCCCGCGATGGTGTGGGCCTGTGGGCTGCACTCGACCATGCTCGCCAGCTCGTCGGCCATCGCGGCGTACGTTGTGGCGGTCTCGGTCAGCTCGTCCATGTCAGTCAGGACAGCCAGGGCAGTGATCGGGGTTGCGGTAGTCATCGGTTTACCTGCACTTTCTGTTGCGGGTTTACGGTGTTGTGGGGTTGCGTTTCTGCGGTGTTGTGGGGTTGCGGGTCGTGGTCGAGGCCCAGGACTCGACCGATCCACGCGACTGTCTCGTCGCTGACCTCAAGCACTTCGTCGGACCACAACAGCCG
>Ga0079226_10004286_pt1 | contig 10900 bp, 9 predicted proteins | sample Poulit2014_FD_76345 | JGI IMG/M metagenome (GOLD analysis project Ga0079226, IMG submission 76345) | Agricultural soil microbial communities from Georgia to study Nitrogen management - Poultry litter 2014 | ecosystem: Environmental > Terrestrial > Soil > Agricultural land | place: USA: Georgia...
AATATCCTGTGTTTAAATGGAAGAATGATAGAGAGATTGCTAGTATTGTAACAACCCAGCCCCATTTTCCAATATTTATACGGGATTGACTTTCCCGGTCATACTTTTCAAGAATCTCTTGTGCGTCAACTTGTTGTATTTTTTGATCCTTTTTCATCTGACCACCGACCTTTCAAATAATAATACGGAAGAGATGATAATGATTTATCACCTCTTCCTTTAATTTATATCTTGCTATAAAACGTACAACTGACTATAAATAACGTCGAAATTATCAAAGTGACGTAACGTTGTGTAGTTCTACTCTTGCTTTAAATCTCCTAAACTTTCAATACCTGTTTCCTCTCTTGTAACAAGCTGGACAACCTCTGGATAGATATGCCCGATAAAGGCAATATTATCTACTTCTTCTTCAAAATCGCCTTCTCCATTAATTGCTTCAAGTGTTGGGACATTTACAGCCATGCCAAGATCTACACTTCCATCACGGAGATGAGCTAAATTTTCAACAGATGCACCTGTTTCCGTGTTAGTAACATTGATGTTATCAAGATGGTTGTTCCAAACGTTAGCTATCTCTCCACCAAGTGGATAATAGGTCCCACCTTGACTTCCTGTACCTAAAACGAGATCTGATTTCTCTTCACTGACATTAAGTTCAGCAATTGGATTATCAAATTCTAACCCTTGTTCTTCATAATATTTAGCAGCACCCGGATGAATTGGTATATCTTCCGCTCCATTTAGTGCATTATCCAACGTCATTTGAGCTGCTTGAGCATGCGTGTTTTCATCCGAATTTTCAATCATTATCTTTGCTAACTCATATCCTACCTCTTCACTAACTGTATCTGTATTAGCTACCATAAGCGCATAAGCTGCAACTGTATCAACGTCTTCATCAAGGAAATCATATGTGTCTTTTGGTATAGTGTAGCGCTCATATCCAGAATGTTCTTCAAGGTAGTCAATGGCATCATCTGAAAAACCAAGCATTTTAACGTCATCAACAGATGCTTGTAAACTCTCGATACTACCAGCTGGTAATCCTAGAATTCCGAGCAACATTTCAATGTTTCCATCTTGGATACCGTCAGCAGCATCTGAAAATCCTTCCTGAAATTCGGTGTAATCATCATCTTCAAGATCATAAGCTCCAAAAAGATGCTTTGAAAATGAATTTGTTCCACTTGCAGGTGGGCCAATTGCAATTCCTGGCTTATCGCCACCACCTCCACAAGCAGTAAGTAAAAGCATTGTGCTTAATATTACTGATATAGAGATAATTATTTTTCTCATATTCATCTCTTCTCCTTCTATGTTTATTTCTTGGTGCTAGCGCTCTTAGTTACCTATTTATATAATAGGTAAATAGTCTGTATTTATTACTTATACTTAAATTGACGGATGAAATACTGGCTTAAAATTTAAAATACTATTCCAAACTATCTGTAATTAACGCTAAGCAGAATAAGTATCAAGTTACGACAGTCCCTTTAAAAATATAACATTTTTTTATTAATTTGTCATTTTTATATCTATTTTAGTTTGTCTTATTATGTATAAATTTATCTTAGTATATAATATTAGGTATTTAGTATAACACTCTGTAATGATCACTCTATTTAGTAGTTCTAAAACACTTTTAAAAAAGAGGCTGGGACAAAAGCCCAGTAAATGTAAAAAAGTCAGATAGTTCATCTTCCGATGGATTGCCTGACTTTTTTTATGGATAAAATAATTCTAGCTTAAATAAATTAAATTTTTACCAGTCGATATGGATGACAACTTCGTTGACTTCCACTAGAGGTGGCTGCTTTCCGCGGGCCCGGCTTCAGCCTCCTCGGAAGAAAACCACTTCCTGCGGGGTCTTCAGACACGTGCTTTTCCCGCAGGAGTCAGCCACCTTTCGTTCCAGTCAACTTAATAGTGGGCTAAATTTTCACATGTATAAATGAGCGTTTCATCTATTTAAAAATTGCCTTTAAATAGATAATACTAGTAAACAAAAAGGATACCTTCTGATAAAATTAAAGTAACTACACATTAAAAATTATCGGAGGTATCCTTATGTTTAAATATTATACCATGAATCAACTTTGAAGACTAATTTGTCCTTCACTCGTTTTTCTGTAAGGAGTAAAGAAAAAGTGGAGTACGAATTAGGATTTGCGTTCAAAGCGGTAAACTTGAAAAAGTATGCCGCCCAGAACACAAATCCAACCAAAGATAATGGAAATAATCCAAATCAAAATAGTTCCAATCATCAAAAACCGATGATTGGAACTATTTTATACTTTTCGGCTAGTTATGTCCCAACCTCTTTTCATTATTAAATTTTAAGCTTTTTCTAAAACTTTCTTGTCTATTTTTTTCGATAAAGCTTCTGCATATGCTAAGCATCGCTCTATATCATCTTTATCTGGTTCCAAGTCAACTTTTAATCTTTCATGTAACACATCAGCTCCTAATTTCTCAAGCCGATCACCAATTAAATCAACAGCTCCACCAAATATATCATAAAAAGAGTCTCCTGATCCAAATACTCCAAATACTATTCCAGTAAGATCCACCTCTTCAACATCTTCATAAAAGTCTTCTACCTCATAAGGCATCTCACCATCATCCCATGTATGTGTGCCGACTAAAACAGCATCATATCTCAATAATTCTTCAGGTTCTATCCAATCGAAATCAAACGTTTTGGTAACTACTTCATGCTTTTGATTTTGCAAATAATCCACCATTATTTCTGCCATTAACTCTGTATTCCCTGTTCGACTAACATATACCATTAATATCTTGCTCATTCAAATCGCCTCCAGTAACGATTGATTCGCTACCTCTAGATTAATTGAAAATGATTATCATTCGCAAGTGATTGGGCTTTATTTACCATAATAGACATAGAATTATGTCTAAAATTTGCCATCTGTACAGATTATAATATTGGTATTTTTATTAAAGGGATGTTCTATTTAATTGATTTTTAATCGATAGAACTCTTTTTGACCATTTTTAAATCAAAAAACAAGAGGCACGTATATAATCATGCCTCTTGTTGTTAATCTGTATCAAACATATATTGTCTTGTATTTACATGGACATTAAGAACAAGTCCAATCGCAATCATATTCGTTAAAAGAGAACTTCCCCCATAACTAATAAAAGGTAAGGTAATTCCTGTAATTGGCATAATTCCAATCGTCATTCCTATATTTTGAAAAATTTGGAATGTCAATAATCCAATCACACCGCTAACTAAAACCGTACCAAAAATATCACGGCAATTAATTGCTATAATAATCATCCGATAAATGAGCATGAAAAATAAAATCAATAAGGCTGCCGCACCAATAAAGCCAAACTCTTCACCAACCACTGTGAAAATAAAATCGGTATGAATTTCAGGGACTCGTCCGCTTTGTGTTATAGCGCCGTCCATAAAGCCATTTCCAAATAATTTCCCAGATCCTATCCCCATTCTCGCACCACTTAATTGATAACCATATGAACCTGAATATAACTCAGGTTGTAGCCATCCATATAGTCGATCTAACTGGTGTGATTTAAAAACGTGATTAAGTATCTCCGGTTGATACAAAAATAAATAGCCTACCAAAATAACAACAAAGAGGACAATGCCGACAATAGTGATAATATACCAAGCCGATAGACCTGAAATAAACAAAATGGTACCCATCGTCGCTGCAACAGCCAAAGTTGTCCCTAAATCAGGCTGTGAATAAATGAGATATAATGGTGGCAATCCCAAAAGACCCATGCTAAATAATATCTTCAAGTCTTTTTCATTTTTTGTTTTTGCTTTTTTAGTAATTTTATATATAGCTGTTGCCAGCATAATAATCAGCAAAACTTTCACAAATTCTGAAGGCTGAATTTTGACTCCTGCAATTTCAATCCACCTTTGGGAACCTTTCTCACTTGCTCCAAAAAAGTGAACAAAAAGTAAGGAGATCACTCCAAGGATATAAAAGGGTATAGCCAATGTACGATAATGTTCATATTCAAGCGAGAGTATAAACACAATCGCTACTAGACCTATGACAAACCAAATAATTTGTCTCGTTAAAAAATACGTTGGATCTTGACTATATTGTCCAGCTGCACTATAAATAGCAACTAACCCGATAGAAAATAACGCAAGAACAATAAAAATCAACACATAATCCAATTTATCTATGGTTTTTTGTATACTACTTTTCATAATTGTTGATACCTCTGAAACCAAGCACCATGCCCGGTATTAATGAATTTCTTTTAATTTCCAGAAAAAGAAATGATTGATTAGTACAATGACTAACCTTCTTTTAAAATTAATTTTGCTTTAAGTAATGATGGTTTGTATGCATAGAAATATTCATCAAAATCCCCATACAAACGAACATAACAAGAATCGAGGTTCCTCCATAGCTAATAAATGGAAGTGTAATCCCTGTTATCGGCATTAGTCCAGATACAGACGCTAAATTTAATACCGCTTGAAAAGTAACAAGAATGGTAATACCGAATGCTAAAAGTTTACCAAAATAATTAGGGGTTTTTTTGAAAATACTAAAGCCTTTTAAAAGCAATAATAAATAAAAAGCAATTACTGCTATAACCCCAAATAAGCCAAGTTCTTCAACGATAATAGCCATAATAAAGTCTGTATGTGCTTCAGGAAGATAGCCTAATTTTTGCACACTATTACCAAGACCTACACCTGTCCATCCACCATCAGCAATCGCAATATAGGAATTAATTAATTGAAAACCATCTCCTGCTGGATCTGCAAAGGGATCCATAAAAGATGTAATTCTTTCCACCCGATAATCCGCTGAAAATGCTATACTGACTACTCCTACAATCCCGATTGTCAAAAGTCCTGTTAAATGAAACCATCTCGCTCCTGAAATAAGCAATATTGCACCACAAGCGACTGTAAGAGAGAGTGCTGTTCCCAAGTCAGGCTGTTTAGCGATTAAGAAAAATATAATGGCAAGCATAATGAGCGGCGGCATCAGACCTCGACGAAAATCATGAATTTTATCCTGCTTATTTGTATACACTTTTGCAAAATAAATAATCATAACAAGTTTTGCAATTTCTGACGGCTGAAACAGAATAGGTCCAATGGATAACCATCTTCTCGCAAAGTTTCGTTCCACTCCTATTTCTGGAACTAATACAAGAGCTAAAAGTAAAATAACAATAAATACGAGAATCGCTATATATTTACCATATAATTTATATGGTATAAAACTTGCCACAGCAAATATTATAAACCCAAATGTAATCCACATTAACTGCTTTTTTAAAAAATATGTTGCATCTCCATATTCTAAAATAGCAAAAGTAAAACTTGAGCTATAGACCATCATCAATCCAAACATACTAATAAGCAGTAAAAGAATAAACAAATCGAAATCCCATAGTTTACGAAGTGTTTTCATGCCAACACCATCTTTTTTATCATGTTTGAGAAAGCAACATAAACCTGTCAAAGATGGAATGTTCCTCAATTGGTTTTTGTTCGCTTACTTTATCAACTTTATCATGTTTTACGACATTTTTCTATGATAATTACACTTGTTTGAAACAAGTTTTTCTCGATCTTGTATTTGTATAGGAGATTATGATTTACAATATTAACATGAGGGACCGAGTGGGGATTTTATTTCTATAGAGAATTCTAATATGAGTATTATATACATTTAAGCAGCAGAAAAGCTCCCCCTCCCCTGCTGCAAATAATAAAAGATTAGTCCTACGATACAGGATCACTTTAATGATTTCCATTAATAGAACGGTACATTGCTATATTATAAATATAAAATACAATATAAATAATATAAAAAGCACATACATGATGGAATGGATATCCTTAAACCGTTTCTGCGCCATTAACGCTAACGGATAAAGAACAAATCCAAATGCCAGTCCATTCGCCACACTGGAAGTCAGTGGCATCATAATAATCGTTAAGAAGGCTGGGATGACAATTTCCAGTTTACTCCAGTCAATATTTTTTATATCCATGGCCATTAATGCGCCGACAATAATTAATGCAGGAGCTGTAATTTCTTCTGTAATCACGGATAAAATCGGCGAAAAGAATAAAGCGACAGTAAAACATAATGCAATAATAACAGATGTAAATCCTGTCCTTCCTCCAACTGCAATTCCAGCTGAAGATTCGACACTTGTTGCAGGGGTTGATGTTCCAAGCACTGCACCTATTGAAGCTGCCGAAGAATCAGCTAAAAGAGCCCGTCCGATTTTGGGGATTTCATTATTTTTCATAATACCAGCCTGACTTGTCAAAGCAATTAACGCACCAGCTGTATCAAAAAAAGCAACAAATAAAAAGGTAAAGATAACCGTTAAAACTTCGAGGCTGAAGATCCCATGCAAATTCATGAAAACAATGCCAAACGTCGGTTCAAGGCTTGGAATAGTCCCAATAATGGTTGACGGAATTTCAATCAATCCGACAATCATTCCAATAATTGACGTCATCACCATACCATAAAAAATTGCTCCTTTTATTCCCCTGACGAGCATCATAATGGTTAGAACCAAACCAATAATAGCCAGAGCTGTTTTATGGGAAGTTAAATTTCCAATTAAAACGAATGTATCTGGATCAGCAATAATAATTCCCGCATTTTTAAATCCGACAAATGCTATAAAAAATCCGATCCCCGCTGCAATGGCGTGTTTTAAATCTTCCGGAATCACATTAATGATTTTTTCCCTAATTTTCATCAAGCTTAATATCATAAACAAAATTCCCGCAATAAACACGCCCGTTAAAGCGACCTGCCATTCTATTCCCATACCAATACAAACAGAAAAAGTAAAAAATGAATTCAATCCCATACTTGGTGCGATGGCGACAGGATAATTAGCAAGCAATCCAACAAGCAATGAACCGATAATAGCTGTGAGTGCCGTAGCAGTAAATACAGCACCTCGGTCCATACCGGCTTGGCTTAAAATCAGAGGATTTACGACTAATATATAAACGACAGATAGAAAGGTTGTCATTCCCGCTAATGCCTCTTGTTTATAGGAAGTATTTCTCTCTGCAAATTTAAAATAATGTTTCATCATCATTGACCTCCTATTTTTATCTTTAGGCTTGAATGAAATCCCCACCGCATTTTCAAAAGCTCATTTATAATCTTTACCCGAAAAAAGATAAACAAAAAAACTTTGAGGAATCTACAGACCTCAAAGTTTTATCTACAAATGAAAAATTAAATTTATTAAATGAGCGAATATAAGCGAATAAATTCATTTTCATTCCTTGTAGACGAGCTATTTTAAGGTAGCTGGTAGAGACGTCCAAGCCATATTCTTGAACTTATACAAGGGTTCTATTCTTTTAAAGCAATAGAAAAATATTAACAAGTTTAAATCAGTTCGTCAATCCTTTGGCCTCTTTACAGAATCTTCTAAGAAAGGAAGTCGTACGAGAGAAAACTTTTATCAGTCGAAATTCAAGGAAATGTTCAAAGGATGAACATGCCTTATCGACTACAAAACGCATTTCCACCTATGGAAATGCGTTTTGTACTATGAAAAGGGTTTTTTATTTCCAGGTACTATTTAATTCATATAATCTCTTGCAATTTTGGCTTTACCCCCCCTGAATACCTTGTTAGTTTGTAATGTGGGGCAGTTTCAGATAAAGATGAAGTTGAGAAAATGAATGTCCATGGAATCGTTGTTTTTCGAGGTATTTCATATGGTACGTCAAATGTACCGATAACCTCCCGCTTCACATCGTTCACGTAGGATATAGTTGTGTTTTTAAAGGTGAGTTGGTATTCATCACAATTATGGATCAGGACGGTTACGAGCAACTCTCCTTTATGATTGATGGCTTCTCGAAGAAAAGTAAAATGGACTCCATTCTCCTTATTGATTGGATGTTCATTAAACATGTGTTCAATCCATCTTCTATCCTTATCAGCAATTGTTCGATCCCATGCCGATTCAAATTGAAGTTTTTGCATGTCACTTGCCTCCTTTTCTAATCTTCCACTTTTTCCTATATCTAGATTTCTGTTTTAAGTTTGGATTGAAAAACCCGCAGTTTTCCATTGGAAATGCGGGGTTGATGCAATACTTGTATTTCAGAAACTAAAAAGATATCTGCGCTGCTCGACTTAAAATAAATTTGGTATATTCATCGTTGTTTCAGCAGGCTTTGTTTCAACCAGAATCTCACCGTTTCGGATAGAGTAGATGACTGGTGATTGACAACGGACAGCCTCATACTCAGAATCCGAATCAATTACAATTAAGTTAGCCTTGTTTCCTTCTTTTACACCATATTCATTTTCTATATTGAGTGTCTTCGCTCCATTTATTGTAATAAGCTCAAGGGCACTGACAATATCATCATAGCTTGTCATGTGGCAGGCATGTAGTCCAGTATCAACAACAGACATTAGATCACCGTCACCGAGCGGATACCATGGATCAACAATTGAGTCCAGACCAAAGCTGACGTTCAAACCCTCTTCAAGTAATTCTTTCACACGCGTAATTCCGCGACGTTTCGGATAGCCGTCAAATCGTCCTTGAAGATGGAGATTTGCCTTAGGTAGAGCGACAAAATTGATATTCGCTTTCTTCAAGGTTTGAAAAAGCTTATATGTGTAGGCATCTTCATACGTCGCCATTGCTGTTGTATGGCTTGCCGTAACCTTGTTTTCAAGTCCCGACTTAATGGCTTCCGCTGCGAGGACTTCTATATATCTTGACTGGGCATCATCTATTTCATCACAATGAACATCAACTAACTTGTCATATTTGAGGGCAAGTTCAATTGCTTTTTTAACCGATTTGACCCCATCTTCCCTTGTCGGTTCATAATGTGGGATCGCACCGACCGCATCAGCCCCCATTTGTAGTGCTTGTTCCAAAAGTTCTTCTCCTTCAGCTTTTGTGTAAAGCCCTTCCTGTGGCAGGGCAACAATTTGGATATCCATCCACGGACTGACTTCTTCTTTCACTTCAAGTAGAGCTTTAAGGCCTGTTAACGAAGGGTCGCTGACATCCGCATGGGTCCGTACATGCTGAATCCCATGTTTCATCTGCATTTCGACCGCTTTTAAGGCACGCTTTTTAATATCTTCTTTCGTTTCGTTCACGATTTTCTTTCTGACCAAATTTCAATTCCTTCAAAGACACTTCCAGATTTATTCCATCTTGGAGTTCCGGCTGTGAGGACATAATCTAAATGTATATGGGGCTCAACATATGGGGGCAATACAATTTTACCATTTAAATCAATTTCATTTTCGTTAAACTTATCGTCATCAGTATCAACGGATGTAATCGAATGGATTAAATCTCCCTGCATTTCAATATTCCATAATCCTTCTTGACCATATAGCTTAGCATTTATTAATCTCATCTATTATCGCTCCTAAAGTTCTTGTTTCTAAGTTGCTTCAATATATTTAGAATACCTATACTGTATAAATCTTGCAAGACATACGTATAGCTTTTACAAAGCTTTAATAAGGTTTCATCATAAAAGAAATTGCAAAACTATATATCCAGTTTACTAAGTTCTTTTTTTACTTCACGTGGCAGATCCAAGAAGGGCTGAATATCTTGAACATATTCCAAAATTCCTAAGTACTCTCCATCCTCATCAAATACACCTTTATAAGTAATATGGATATATCGATCCTTCTTTTTGAACCACATACTTTCGGAGGAGCGTTTCTTTGATTGAAGATCGTGGATTAATTTCATGACCTTTTTAAAGCTCTTAGGAGGGTGACAATTTACTACATTACGACCAATAGAACTTGGTGTCCGGACAAACATCATCTCGGAACTTTCCATTCTTTCATTAAAGTATTTAAAAAATCCATATTTATCAACAAATGTTATTTCCAGTGGCATGTGGTTCAAAATGTTGTTGGCTTCTTGTATCGTTAAGTAACCGCCTCCAAATGGAATATGTTTCATGTTAATATCTGCATCTGCTGTATTATGTATTTCTTTATTTCCATCATTAATAAACGACTTTCTTTTAGGCACCCATTCTTCTTCCGGCTCGACGAAGCAATAGCCAAATGCATCACTTTCTTTTGCAATAGCTAACCAATCATCTTCATTAAATATTGATAGAACGATAGGTAAAAGAAAGGCTTCTTCTTCAAAAATCATTTTTTTAAATTTACTTTCAAATAGATCATAAGTTTTTTTAATATATTTAAACTCTAGATCAGGTAATCTTTCCATCATTTTTTTGGTACCCTTATATAAGTTACGAATTCGATCATCATCACCCCACATTATTCTTGCAGGAGTATAATGCCCGTAACGTTCTAAAATCGGGAAAAAGAGTTTCTCTTTTCGATTATAATGGTTATAAAATTGTCCAAATAGTGACATTTCTTCTTTCAGTCTTTCTATCATATTTTCATTTTGTAAGCTTTGTTGATTCTGATCAATTGATTCTATAAGGTTGTTTATTCGATGTAAGACGGATTGAAGTGCCTTATTTTCATCTTTGAAAATTTGTACAGGGTGACCTGGATGATGTGATTCAGGAACATGAAAATCAGTAATCGAATGACCATAAATCTCAGTATAAATATTGAATAATTTCATAACATCCTCAGACGTAATTCCATTGTCGCCGCTTTTCAACTCATATACAATCAACAATATTTCAACATCACTCACATGTTTAAAATGTTGATTAAATTCCTCTTGGATTGATTCTGACGATTCACTGTGATGTAAACGAAATAATATATCTTTTAAAATATTAATCAATTTGGTATTAAATTGTGCATTAGCCATTTTTTCACCTCATATCGATGATGTTGATGCCGAAATACTTTTACAAATGCTAACT
>Ga0079226_10004287_pt1 | contig 10898 bp, 13 predicted proteins | sample Poulit2014_FD_76345 | JGI IMG/M metagenome (GOLD analysis project Ga0079226, IMG submission 76345) | Agricultural soil microbial communities from Georgia to study Nitrogen management - Poultry litter 2014 | ecosystem: Environmental > Terrestrial > Soil > Agricultural land | place: USA: Georgia...
GTGATATGCCTCCATGTTATCTTCCATTAATTCCCTTGGGCTAAACGTGGTATTTAAGTAATATTTATTCTCGATTAATTCTTCAAGTAATGGTTTCCCATAACGCTTAAATTCGTCCGACTCTGTTCGTACAGGATTCCCTAAACACTCAGGACACACGACTTTACGTACTCGCCCATCCCCTTGTTTTTCCATGACCCAACCTCGTCCTTCGCAACGTTCACATTTACCACCCGTTAAGTTTTCACTATGTATTGGTACTTGTCGCTCTTCTCGGTTCTGTTGTATCTTTTCTCTGGTTTCTGTCGTTTCTGTATCCGAGATTTGTCGTAACTTATTCAGTAACGTAGGACTTTGTATAGCCTCTTCCGTTAACCCCTTGCTTTGAGTAGCCGATTCCCCTTTACCTAAAGGCTTAGACACTTTTTTCTTGTCATATGGTTTCTTTACCTTGACCGTTTTTCTTGTAGCCTTCGACTTCGACTCAGGTGACGTCTTTTCTTGATAGACTTTATCGACTTGTTTTTCATACCCACTCATAATTTCTTGCTCTTCTTCTGTAAAATAATGCCTTGATGTTGCTTGTTCACGTTTTAACATCTTCTCATCAATGTACCTTGAATAATAATCACTGTCCGTACCGAAAACTTCTTGAATATCCGAAATCTCATACCCATAATACGTTAACAGTTTAGAGATGTTTTTACGTGTTTTCTTATATTGACCTTTGGCATCTTTATCTAAATATGGCTTTAATTCTTTACTGACTGCCACCTAAATTCCCCCTCTATAGATATAAACTAAACATTACAAACCCTAAGATTCCATTATAGATGAGTATATTCTTTACTTTATTTTCTAACCATTCCCAAAACTCAATCATATGGTAAACCTCTGTTCCTAAAAACTCCCCATCGATTCTCGAAAAAATCTGAGTGGCTATTTTTAACCCAAAGTAGATAATTACAAAGAATAACTCAATGGCTGTTAAACCCCTCAACATCGGTCTTACCCAAATCTCCGTACCTGTCATAAACTTACTGATGACAACATACACCGATAACCCGATAAATATCATGTATAAATATTGTAATGCCCGTTGTACCCCATCCACTATTTTAAATAACTGTAGACTATTCACTTTTTTATTCCTCCTTATCTTACAACTTTAGTAGACCTATCTCCACTCTTTTTGTTATCACTCTCCGAATGGTCGATTTATCCCTAACTCTTTTTTTATTGTTGTTCTTGTGCGAATGTATCTTTTAATCGGTTATATTCTTCGATGAGTATTTCCGTATAGACTTTCTCTAATTCTGCTTTATCGTCTGTTTCAGGAATGCTGGTAACCTCTGTCTCATCATAAACCTTTTGCTTTAATTCCTCCATCGTAGGATTCCCATGTCGATTGTACGTCTGTTCAATGATATATTTTAAGTTATGGACATTGACATCTCTCCTTGCACCTTCCGTTAACGTTTCTTGCTTGAATAGCTGTCGTTGGAAAATGAACTCATACTGTATCGCCCACATTGCCTCGCCCCGTGTTAATGGCACTCCCGTGAGTTCTGCTATTTCTTGATAAATCCCTACCCGTTTAATGACCGTTTCCGTAAGTACAGATGTTGTTTCCTCATCTATTTTATACCCTCGTTTCATTTCTTTAATGAGTTTATCTATATTAGAAGAAACCCGTTGTTCCCAATCTGTATCCTTTATTCGCCACCCATTCATTTGTTTAATGGTATCATGTTTTGTTTCTCGCACATCAGTTGATTTCACTTTAGACTGTTGATTCTGTTTCCGTAACCTATTCTTTAACTTCTTATGTTTTCTTACCAAAAATATCCCCCTCTTCCTTTTGTATTCTATGCTTAATGTGTTTTAACTATTGATTTCATATGCCCGTCTTAATGCTTGCATATAATCTTTCCTCGTTAACCCCTCTTTTCCTTGTTCTAACTTTCTATATCGTTCACATGATACCCGTAATTTCTCAGCCATTGCCCCTTCGGTATAAGATAAACTGTACCTTATTTGCATTAACCGACTAGCCATCGCCATTTGCTCCTCTTCCTTCATATGTTCTGGCTCATCTTCTTTGAAATACATGAATATATTCATAACATAACCCCCTTTTTATAAGACTCCCTTTAAAAAATAAAAGCGATGAAAAGGCTATCGATTCCTTCCCACCGCTACGGTCACACCTCTGGGGGAGATGTTCTCCGCCTAATATAATATTACCTGATTCCCTTTTGCGTTTCAAATACTCCTTATCTCAGAAACAAGAGCTGACTATCTATCTCGTTTATTTATTGTTACCGAGAGTTAGTGAAAGCCATAATCGAAGTAATTTTATTTATTTTTAATCATCTTACTTATTATGACTCTTCTTACTTATTATGACTCTTCTTACTTATTATGACTCTTCTTACTCATCTTACTTATTATGACTCATCCCATCTATAAGATTCCCATCTTTATCCGTGTATAAGTTGAGCTCTTTATGATAAATGAGTGCTGATAAGTATCCTCCCGCTCCACAATTGGTATCGATATTTACCATCTTTTTATCAGACGTTAACCGTATTTCAGGCTGTGGTGTATGCCCGATGATAATGGGTTTATGTATTGGACTTCCCGATATGAACATCCGTGTATTGACTTTCTCATAAGGTGTGGTGTCATTTATCGGGTCAGCTTTTGTAAAGTTTAAACCCCCATGGACTGCGACATGTTCAGGGTACTCAGCGTGAAATTCTAACTTATTAAACAGCCATTTGTATTGATTGAGTAACCTTATTTTGCCTTGATGGGATGGCTCTTCTTCATTTAATAGTTGTTTAATCGTTTGTTGCCCCTCATACGTTTGTTCATAAACAGGGTTCTTATCCGTTAACCACTCATAAAACATTAAGTCGTGATTTCCCCATAAGAAACGTGTGGATGGAAGTTCTTGATTGAGTATTTTTAGTATGTTTAGGACTCCAAGTGTGTCTTTGCCCTTGTCGATATAATCCCCTAAAAAGATTATTTCATCCGACTCTTGTATGTTTAATTGATACAGTAGGGATAACAACTGGTCTGATTCCCCATGGATGTCCCCGATAAATATCCTTCTTGCCATATGAACCCCCATATTTTTATTAGTATTATTATTATTATTATTTAACGTGTTTACGTACTCTTTCGACTCCTCGTAATGCCTCTTCTTCCCCATAAAAAACCTCGACCCGTTCCTTATAGATTTCTGCTATCCTTTGAGCGACCTCTTCCCGTGTGACGTTATAATGTTCGTATAAGTGGGTAGAAGATGCGACTCTTAAAAGTTTCCCTACTCGGAAATATCGCCCTTGGGTTCTGTAAGTATACTCATCGATAACATGTGTATGCAAGTTATATTCTGTTGCTTCAAATAAATAGTAAGCTAAAAACTCGAGGATGTGTTTGTGATTGACATCCTTTAACTGTAACAAAGGCTGGGTTGACTTTTTAAACGTTGACGAGTAACTCATCTTCCTTTCTTTTGTATGGATGAACCATCCTTTTCCGTCTAAATTGACTGGTACATACCCCGAATTATATTCAAGTTGTTTATGTTGTCCCCGTATATGGTACCCCAACGAATCACAGATAACGTCTAAGAGATAACCTGTATAGCCCGTATATTCTCTATTGTGTATGATGGTTAACGGAGTATTGCCCTCCCACGTCTCTAACTCGGCAATCAGTTGCTCTTCCGTAAGGTAAGCCCCCATCGCTTTGTATCCTCTTATATCGCTAACCGTTAGCTTTAATTTATCCGTATCCATTGTTGGAAACCCCTCTCTTACTTAATGGTTATTATTATTATTTTTATTAGTATGCTCATACTGAGTTGTTTTAGATGTCCAATAAGTCTTTAACTTTCGATTCAATGTCTTTAAATTCTTTATTGTTATCGTACATCTCACTAAATGTTTCTTGTAACCCTTGTGATTGCTCTTCTGATATGTACTCGTCTAACTGCGTAATGAGTTGAGAATAGACATCTGAACTTTGACCTGTAAAGAGTCCTGCATGTTTCTCTCTAAAATACCCAAGTCGTGCTAAGTTAACCATCTCAGGACTGTCTTTATAACAGAAGAAATCATAGTGTTTGACCTTTGTATAGTTGTTCCTGTCAATACGTGCCTTAATTTGATTGGTAGCGGATGGCATCGTTGGTATATCATAGAAAATCACTCGGTCACTGGTTGGAATACTTATCGCTTTTTGTACGTTAAAGACCAACATGTCTAACTTATGGTCGTTGAAATCTTGTACCACTTGCGACTTATCTTTCTTTTTCGTTTCCCCATTTAAGACCGCTACACGATAGCCTTTATCTGCTAACTCTTTTCGTACCGCCTCAATACTATCATGGTTATAGACATAAATTAATGGTCGGTCATCCTCATGTAAAACAGCATAATCCACCACTCGCTGAATCTTAGGTGATGTCTCAGGTGTTGTTTCGATTCCCTCTTCCGATAAAGATGTAGAAGGACTATTGATTACTGACACATTGTTTGAATCCTCTAACCAAGCTTTTTGTTGGTCGGTCATTTCAACCATATGTAAATCATACTCGTGTTCAGGTAACGTTGTATTTGAGAAGTCCTCTTTTCTACGTGCAATAAAATAATACCTCAACCGTTCTTTTAATTCTGTTTGGTTTTTATAATCGACCACTTTACCGTATCGTTGCTTTCTTGCGTTACCCCGTGCATCTCGTCTCCAGACTGAATCTTGTTCTTTAATCACATATCGGTCATTTAACCACGTCTTGCTTCGGATAATTTTAGGCTTTAATACGTTAAATTGGTAATAGAAGTCATAGATGTTCTTCTCAAAACTTGTCCCGTTAAGGAATAAGACTCGTTCCATTCCTCCCTCATAATTATTTATAATCGCATCTATCGTTTGTGTAATCGATGACTTAGGGTTTCTTAACTTACTCGTTTCATCACACACCATATATTTGTACTGATGCGAATGGGTTAAGTAATGTTTCAGGAACATGTTCGTCTTTGTTCCATCCCACGTTAACACAATTCCGTCATAAGATGATACATCCTCTAACTCTTCCTCAAATTGTAACTCCGTACCCGTCATCGCTATCATTGGAATGCCATAAGATGTCCACTCTTTCGCAAAGTTATCCACATGTGCAGACTCCGTGACTACGATAACCTTTGTATACTCTTCCCCCGCTTGTATTTGTTTATGTCGATAAAATGCGTAACTTGCCGCACTCATGACCGTTTTCCCTAAGCCTGGCTCATCTCCGATAAAATACCTTGGGTTAATATATGATGCTACCGTTGGCTCAATTTGAGATGGTAAGAGCGTGATTTCTTTCGTTACTTCACGGTCAGCTAACTCCGCACTCTCGTTTAAAATGTTGGCTATCTTTTCGGACTGATGTGGCTTTAATTGATGTATAGCATTCATCATTCCCATTTCTTCTTCCGTTAAATCTCCTAAATAAAATGGCTCTTCTGCTTTCTTTCGCATTTCTTCTTCCCTCACCTTTGTTTTTTCTTTGTTACTTACTTCACGTCTATGTTTGAATATCATCGTTATCCCCCGTAAGTCTATTGTTGATTTATTTTTATGGCTTTTATCCTTAGCCCTATTGTATAGGAATCAACTCCCCTTTTCAATCTTTTCTGTACTCTGCTTAAGTGAAATAAAAAAGAAGTGGCTTTTCGTTCACCACCTCTCCTGTTATTTATATTTAATTATATTTATTTTACATGTCATCCTTATTTAGAACTGTTTAACTGATTGAGTGCATCTTGTCGTTCTTGCTCGAGTCGTTGTTTTCGTTTCTCTTCAGCATGGGTAGCATCCTCATCCTCTTCTGTGTGTAAGATAAGCTCGTCTATTGTATCCATCATAGCGACATGCTCTGGATTCCGTCCCACTGCATCTTCTGATTCGTCCTCTTTATACGTATCACTCATTCCATATAACTCTTTCTTTTCTTCGATATTGGTATTTAACATGTTCAAATCTACGGATGATTGATAAACGACATCGTTCATTTCCGTATTGCTTGAAACTCTCTCTGGTTCAGAAATCAGATACGTTAACCCTTTTAAGCCATCTTTTCTTTGGATATACACTCGAAACTCCGCTGTATCTCCTGGCTCGTATAACTCTCGTTTATCTTCCGCCCCATAGATTTTATAGTCAAAATCATCATCCATAAATGTCCCTAAATCGCTAGGTGCTAACGTTAGTTTTGCATTGGTTGTGTTCTTGTAATGGATAATCGCTGAAACTTTCCCATTGTTTGTTCCAAATTCTTCTACGTTCGTTAACCCAATTTGCCCGTACCATGTTCGTATAACCTCGTCTGCCATGTACTTATCCGTACGTTGTAAAACAACCTTATCAATTACCCGATTGGTACGTTTCCCTTGATTGCTGATTACTCCTGCAAACGCTACGACTAACATGACCACCGCTACAATGGTTAACGCTATTTTTCCTATTTTTCGTGCCATTGTCCCTCTCTCATCTCCCCTATAACGTACTAAAAACGCTTATTTTCGCTTATATTTATCCTTTCCCTATCTTTACTCCCTAAATCCTTTATTAAGCTATAACCGACTAATTTCGCCCGTTTAACGACACGCATTGTTCCGTCAGGTGTACACCCATAAAACGTCAGGTAAGACTCCGATGTATCTTGTAGTAAATGCGTTTGTGTTGTTTCCACTTCGTTATCGCTTTCGATGACCTCGTATTTATAGACCGTTTCATAATCCGTCAGATACACGTCATCTCCTATGTTCACTTCATGTAAACGTCCAAATAATGTCCCGTCATACATTCGATGGCTCGATAATACGTAATTCCCGATGCCCATTTCTTGGTCGAGATACTGTTCGCTAACCCCACGGAACATATTGTTTCCCCCAATTCCATCCATCACCGACATGGCTTGCTCAATGCTTGGGATAATAAACGCTCCCACAGGGGCATACTCATTCGTGTTTTCTTGTCGATTGGTTACTGGCTCATGTTTGGTTGTTATTGATTTCCATATCGTTTCATCCGTATCTGTATCTATACCCGTATCAAACGCACCCTGTAATAACTCCATCCGTTCTTTGTCGATTTCATATCGCAAGAGTTTCGATTTTATACTATCTTTGAAACTAAAGACGGTAAACGTTAACCCGATAAGTAACAGAATCGTCCCGAATTGATGATAGAGCTTTCGCTTACTCACTCTGACCACCTGCTCGAACTTTTCCATTGATATAATCCACTTCATACCCCTTTTGAATGTTACTAATTATATAATGGAAGTCGATATCTTTTGGCTTAGACTGAGCTTGAATCTGTATCCCAACAGGCATAACGTCTGAACTTTCGTCATAGATGGCTTGTACATGGACATAGATTCCCGTATACTCATCGCTTGGGTCGACCGAACGGTAGATGTTTTGATTTAATTCCGTCAGTAAATTATACGCTTGCTTTGTTACCACTGCCTTATTCTTAGCTTCATGTCCTCGCTCATCGTTGATTATACTGGTACTTAAAAGTTCAATTTCATACACTTCGGACTCGGAACCGTTAACCTCTTGGGGTTCTTCCCCTAAAGAATCCGCTCTCACGACCCCTACTCCTCCGACTCCTCGCTTGCCCGCATTCACATTAAATAAATTATATGTTGCATTAAAATCGACATTTTGAGGTACTCCACTGTTGACTGTAATATATTCTTCACGTAAGTCAGGTGCATCGATTAAATGCGGTTGTTTTTCCGATTTGATGGAATATTCGATTATCTTATCCCGATTCGATTTCGTTGACGGTACTTTATCATCATAAACCTCTCGCTCAGGTATTTCTTCTTGCTCATCTGAATCTGTATCGTCTGAATCGTCCTCATCCGACTCTTGCTCATCTAATTCAGTTTCTTCTAAATCCCCATTGTTGACGATAACTTCTTCTTGGTCTAAAGGAGTGGTCTCCTCTTCATCTGCATTCTTACTACATGCCCCTAACAATATAATCGATGTCGTTAGCCCGATTAAGATGATTGGTTTCTTTTTCATTTTTGGTTTCCCCTCCTTTCTACCCTTAGTGTGTATATAATACTGATTAGCTTAATTTATTCGTAATCTCATCTTTTTGTTGTTCCCATGACTGATAGAAGTCTTCCGCATTTTCTTTTGTCTTTTGGAATCGTTGAGTATTTCCGAACCCTTCTCGCTTGGTTAACGCTGATACAATAACCCATACAGCCTCTGCTGGCGATACCACACTCTTATTTTGATACTTAGGTGTTCCCCCACATTCTTCAAGCGTTGTTCCAATGATAAACTCAATGTGTTCTCGGTCTAACCCTACGTCATCGGCTAATTTTGATGTTTTAATGAGTGTTTTACCTTTCAAATCTTTAATCGGAGTCACCTTACCCCCATCTAAAATACTGATGAAATTAATGTCTGTAGGTGTCTTTTTTCGAGATGGTAACACACGACTGACCGAGCTTTTTCGTTCGTTTAATTCTTGGGTATTGTCTTCCCCTTGATGATTTTGCTCGATGTGATTTAATATCGCCATGGTTTCTTTATCTAACCCGTTAACCTCTTCTTTTGATTCCTTAGTGTGTGGTTTCTTTTGTGCGACTGTTTCATTGTTAACCTCTTCTGATGGGTACGTTTCTTTTGACTCTTCATGTGTCACGTTAACATGCCCACTGGATAAATCTTCGGACTGTGTAAGTACCTTCCCAATTTTAGTTGAAACTTCGCTTAAATATTCACGTGCCTCATGTACCTTATTTTGTAAATGATGATTGCTTGTTTTTAATTCCACCGTTTCATCTTCTTGGTCTTCTACGTCTGATGTAATATAGTCCACTACAAAATTTTTTTCAGAAGTCACGATTTGATGCACTAACCTTTTTAGATTATCTTCCGTCAGTACCGTTTTCCCTCTGATGAATGCTAAACTATTCACGTCTTGTTCCCTTATATCCGCCCCGATAACCTCTTGTACCTGTCCGAAGTCCTTTGCCTCTCCGACCAACTCATACTCTCTATTATAGATTAAATACAATTTATAACACACCCCCTAATACATTATCGATATCTTTCTTTATATGGAATAAATCATTTTGTAATTGCTCCGATTGCTTTTGTTTATCCTCTAATGTATCGGTTAGATGTTGGATAATTTGTCTGTTTTCTTTATCCTCAGAGATTCGTCTTTTTAATTCTTCCCGTGTATCTTGTAAATCCACGTCTAATCGCCTTTTCTCTGCCTTGATTTCAATAAATTCCCGATACCGTACATTTTGTGCAATTAACTTATTAATCGCTGTTTCTGTATAGTCACCCTCGATTCCTTCATATTTATCTTTTGACCCTTCAGGTGCTAAATCATAGATTTCTTCGATTAGACCGTCTTTGTTAATCTTATACCCTCTCATTTATGATTCCCTCCTCTTACTCGTTTTCTCTTCGCTGTATGAATCTTTTATGTATAGTTCTATATTATCATCTTACAGACGAGTTCTCAAAATCCCTTGTATTTAATGTTTGTTGTACCTGTCTGACGACCTGTTCCCCTTCATCCGTTAACCGATAGGCAGTTAGGTTATGTAGTAATTCTTTGAGTTCTTCTTGATACCTCTCATCTTTTGTTCCCGTAGATGTTGTTGTGTAATAAGGCACATCTTCCAATAACCCTTCTAAAGATGTTGTGAGTAGAAACGATACCGTAAACTGACTACACCATGCCCCTAAGAGTAATTTTAACGTTTCGGTAGGTAAAAGGGGTTTATTTTGGGTAGACTGTTCATCGTTACTGTAATCATACTCATCTAAATACTTGTCTGCTAAACTGTAATATCCCCTTTTGACTCGCACGAGCTTTCCCTCTTTCATGAGTTCATTTAATGCCCCCGTTACATCCCTCCCGTAAGCCTGTACCATTTGAGCTTTCTTTATCGGGTAAGGTGGCATATTATAAAAGATTATTTCTTTGACCGTAACATTGTTCTGGATATTTCCTTGTATATTCTTTCGGCTCATTCCTCGTCCCCCTTATAATGCAACTGAGTGAGTGTATAAACATCTTCTAATGACTCAAACTCATACCCCGTTAACCAATTTAATTTTTCTATGTAGACGTTATTTATTTGATAAGTAGACTTGTAGGTTCTTAGACAATCGAACATATGTACCCCTTGATGATTTCGAATCGTATAATGACTGACCCGTGGGTACGTTAACCCCAGCCATTGGAACTTTTGCATATGTTTGGACATACCCTCTTTATTGTCCCTTACTTTATCCTTATTCGTGAGTGTAAATTCCGTGTTTTGATTAAAGTAATGGACAAACGCTCCCTCATATTCTAAGCTTTCTTCTTTTGTCATGGTAGGTTCTTTAAGATAAATATAGACTTCTTCTGCCCATTCCTTATGCCTTTTATGCCTCGTTAACCGATTGAGGATATCCCCTTCCCCGACATATAACTGTTGTTTTGTTTGATTGACTAATATGTAGACTCCTCGTTTGTTGCTAATATAAGGCTCTAATTCTTTGTAATGCCTCATCTGACTTTTTAAATATAATCCGTCTGTATCTTTTACATATGATACTCGTTGATTTATCGCTATCACTGACATTCGTTGCTGATTTTTATCGCTCACCTTATTCCCATACCCCCCTTACCTATTGATTAAAAAAGGACACCCCGTAAATCAAGGTATCCCGTAGTCGTAACCTATTTTATTTTATTTTTACCAATCTGAGATTAGAGATAAGACTCCAACTGTTCCAATGTCGTACGCGTCTCCTAAAATAACGTAGTTCCCATTCTCATCTTTTTCCCCA
>Ga0079226_10004288_pt1 | contig 10897 bp, 10 predicted proteins | sample Poulit2014_FD_76345 | JGI IMG/M metagenome (GOLD analysis project Ga0079226, IMG submission 76345) | Agricultural soil microbial communities from Georgia to study Nitrogen management - Poultry litter 2014 | ecosystem: Environmental > Terrestrial > Soil > Agricultural land | place: USA: Georgia...
AATAGTGTCTTATATAATTTATATTTAGTTTGTTTTTCTTAAAATATTTTCTTCAATTTTATTTATAAGTCTTATTATAATTCCCACTAATGTTGCTGTAATAAAGGTTCCTATACCTATCCCTTTAATTTCACCTATTAATAGAAATGATAATGTAGAAGCAATTAACACTAAAAATAAATCAAAATATATCTTTACTCTTCCAAATCCAATTTTCGTTTTATAAGCAAGAGTTTTAACAATTCCTTCAGCTGGATTTGTAACTACTCCAGCCTTAAGTTGTAAAATCGTACTAATTGCAATTATGCAACAACCTATAACCGAGATAATTAATTTGGTTATATAATTTACTGGATTTAAAAACCTAAATGTATTCATCCAAATATCTATAAAAATACCCATAATAGGTCCTACCAAAAGTTGTAGATACTGGTGTTTAGGAAATTTCTCTCTAAGTATTAAAACCTGTATTAGGAAGAATATTAAATTTATTACAAATGTAAACACACCAAAACTTGGTCTAAAGGCTAAACTTAAAACATATTGAATACTTGATATTGCAGAGGTACCTAAATTAGACTTAGTAACAAATGTAATGCCTAAAGCCATCATTATTAAGCTAATTAAAAAAAGTAAATAGGCTTTAATAACTCTTTTCATATTTAATCACTTCCACTATAATATTTAATAATTATTATCATATCATATTACATCAAAAAGGGGCTTCTCCTAACTAAATTCATAGTTATGAAATAACCCCTTTTGTTTATGTTAAATTAAAACAATTATTTTATTAATATTGATGATAGTTGTGGCACAAATGTTATTACTAATAAATCAAATATTAGTAAAGCTATAAATGGTAATGCCCCTTTTACAACATCAGATAATGATATTTCTCCTATACCTGATGCCACAAATAAATTTAAACCAAACGGAGGTGTTAACATTCCTATTGATAAATTCACTATCATAATAACACCGAAATGAATTGGATCTATTCCAATACCTGTTACTATAGGTAAAAATAAAGGTGTCAGTATTAATACTGCTGCACTAGAATCCATAATCATACCTACAAATAACAAAATAATATTGATTAATAACATTATTACAATTGGTGAAGCTTGTAATCCTAATACTGTTTGGGCAACTACTTGTGGTACTTGTTTAAAAGTTAAATACCAGCTAAATACTGCCGAATTAGCTATCACAAACATTATCATAGCTGATGTTACTACAGATTTTTTTGCGATCCTAAATATATCCTTAAATCTAATTTCTTTATAAACAAAAATTGAAATGACCAAACTATATATTATAGAAATAGCTGCTGCCTCAGTAGGAGTAGCTAATCCTTTATAGATTCCTCCTAGGATAATCACAGGCATTAATATACTAAAAAAGGCTTCCTTAAATGTATCCCATACTTCCCTTAAACTTGGTACATCGGATTTCATTTGATTATTCACTCTTGAGTATATGTAGCTAAAAATTATTAAAGTTAATCCTATAAAGATACCAGGTATAACTGCTGCCATAAATAAATTACTTATAGATTGTTCTGAAACTACCCCATAAGACATCATCGTAATACTCGGAGGTATAACTATTCCTAATGAACCTGCCGCACATAAAAGTCCAACAGAAAACTTTCCATCATATCCATTATCCTTTAAATTTGGTATCATTACCCCACCTACACCTGCTACAGTAGCTGGGCTTGAACCAGATAATGCTGCAAAGAACATTGATGAAACCACTGCTGTTATAGGTAATCCACCCATAATCCAACCAAATAACTTATTCGCACAGTCTATTAGTTTCTTAGATGCCCCACCTTCTAACATAATATCACCTGCAAATATGAAAAATGGAATAGCCATTAAACTAAATGAATTTACACCTGAATAGATCTTTTGCACTATAACGTCTAAACCTATTCCACTACTATAAATAGCAGCAATCGAAGACAATCCTGTTGTAATACCTATGGGAACTCCTAAAACTAATAATAATATAAATATTGCAGGTAATATCATTTCCTCACCTCATCTATATCTTCTTTCTCTTTTAAAAAATTAATTGAATCTATTAATTTAAATATGTACTGAATTAACATTAATGTCATGCCTACCGGTACTGATGCATAGGCTATCCACAAAGGCATATCTATTGATGTTGCTATGGAGTTTAAATTAATAGCATTTTTTACCATACCTATTCCTGCATATATTATAATTGCACAAAATCCTATACTTATTATGTTTATAATTATATTAATTACATTTTTCCCTTTATCTGGTAGGATATTTTCTAAAATATCCATACTAATATGTGACCCTTCTTTTGCTGTTACACTACATCCTACAAATATGAACCATACAATCATAAATAAGGAGATTTCCTCAGACCAATATATAGAATAACTGAAAAAATATCTTAAAATAGCCTGAGTAAATACTAAGACAGATGTAGCAATTAATAATGTTGAAGATATCAAATCTATTGTTCTATCTAAACTTTTTCTCATACCACCATATCCTTTTTTAATAATGTGGCTATTTTCATAGCCACATTACTGTTTTATTTAGTATATTTTTCTACTAATTTCATTAACTCCTCTGCATCATCTTGCTCTAAGAATTCATCATATGCTTCCTGAGTAGCTTCTCTAAAGTCTTTTTTCTCTTCTGAACCAAATTCTGTAATTTCTATACCTGATTCTTCTATTTCCTCTAAATATTCTTCATCTTTTTCTTCCGCTATTTCCCACTGTTCCTTCATTACTTCTTCAGCCACTTCTTCTACAATCTCTTGTAATTCTTCTGGTAGAGATTCAAATTTGTCATTATTTATAAAGAAAATATATCCCATAAACCCATGATCACTTATAGTCATATAATCTTGAACCTCATAAAACTTTCTACTTGCTATATTAGCATACGGATTTTCTTGACCATCTACCGTACCAGTTTGTAATGATGAATATAAGTCTACAAATGGAACAGATATACCACCAGCATTAATTGCTTTAAATTGAGTTACAAGTAATGGACTTTGACTTACTCTGATCTTTAATCCATCTAAATCTTTTACATTTTCTACTGGTCTTTTTGAGTTAGTTAATTGTTTAAAACCACCACTCCAATATCCTAATGCTTTTAAGTTCTTATCTTCTAAGTATCCGTTTAATTTTTCTCCTACTTCCCCAGATAATGCTTCAAATGCTTGATCTGGATTTTCGAACAAATATGGTAAATCAAAAAGTTCAAATTCAGGTGCGAATGATGTTACAGTTGATAAAAATGGAGCATTCATATCTAATGTACCTTCTAATACTTGCTCATTTATTTCTTGATCTGCTCCCATTTGTGAATCTGGATAAATAGTTACTTTTAATTGTCCATCACTCTTTTCTTCTGCTAATTCCTTAAATTTTTCAGCTGCTAAGCCTTTTGGTGTAGTAGGTCTAACTACATGAGCAAACTTTAATTCATATACTTCATCTGAAGAACCTGAAGAATCTGTATCATCTGTTTCTTGAGAATTTCCACATGCAAATAGTGGTAATACAAGTACACAAACCATTATTGAAACCATTATTTTCTTCAAAAAATTATTTTTCATTTTAATCTTCCCCTTTATTATTCGTAGATTTCCTTTTCTCTATAATCTTTCCATGTGTTTTCGAACCAAGATTCATATTCTGGTATAGGTCTTACTGGAATCCATTTGTGAGTAACATCTACATTGTCACATACTGTTACTTCCGTTTCACAAATCTCATTTTTAAAATCATTATCTAATGAGAATCTTAATACCTCGTCTCCTATCTCAATCTCATAAGACCCATCATCATTTGATACAAGATATGATCCTCTACTATCTCCACCTTTCTTTATATATTCTAAGATTGCAGATAAGCATGCAATTTGGGTAATTAACATATCATATACTCTGAATACAATCGGCAATTCTTTTACATCATTTATATGGATTATATCAGTAAAGTTCTCAAAACCTTGGATGAATTCTACAATACCTTCCTCTATTTCTTTTTCATTCCTAATAAATGCACCAATCTTTGACATTTTCTTTTGAAACTTATCACGTACCGCAATTATATTAGATTCCTTCTCATCTGTTATCTCTATATTCCTTATTAAATTAATTTTATCTATAATTTGATCCTTTGTTTTTTCTTCATATTTATTTAAATCTATAGGATCTTCATTATATTTATTTACTATTAACTCAGCTGCTCTATAACTTCCTACTTGAGTAGAGTTTAATGCACTGCCACCAGGTCTATATATTCCAAGTGTTCCATTAACCTCTCCAACTGGGAAGAAATGTCCTAAATTACTTTCCCACCATTCATTTCCTTTTAATCCACCATTCTGATGTTGAGCACAGACATCTATTTCTAAATATTCTTTTTCTATATCTATATTATTATTTCTATATAAATCTATAGCTAATGGATTCATTTTAAATAATCTTTCTATAGGGGTTTTTAAAAATGCATCTGAATTTTCTAGATATTCATATGCTTCTTTTCCTAGAAGTTTAAAATCTAAGCTCCCATCTTTAGTAGCGCAATTTGGATTCTTAGTAAAGTCTAGGAACACCCTTCTTCCTTTAATTTGAGTTTCCATATATATAAGCATATCTATCATGGAAGATCCATTATCTGCAAGTTTCCTTGAGTCAAATGGCCATTGATATCCTTTTAAAAATGTAGCATCTAATAAATGGGTTGGGTTTTCAAAATAATCTTCTAAAAACTCTCTTTCATCATTTCCATCTTGATCTGTCGATATATATCTTGGAATAACTTGTTGATAAGTCCCAGATAAATTCCATCTGAACTTTGTAGAAGCTATTCCATATTGCCATTCTGTTAAATTATCCCCATGAGCCCCTGCTTCAAGTGCTATTCCGGTTGCCCCAGATTGACTCTTTGGGAAAACTGAACTGTAATATGTAGAGGCAGGCCCACCTGTTCCATAGATAATATTTTTACAATTAAATAAAGTTAAGCCAAAATTTTCTTTATCAAGGTCCTTGATATCTATTGCTAATACTCCTATAGCATCTTTATTTTTGTTATCCTTTAGTATTGATATAACTAAAAACCTATCAAATATATCTGTACCATTTTCTAATACTTCTCTTTCTAATTCTTCAGTCATATACTTAGATGTAAGAGGACCAACAGAACTGGCTCTACTATTCTCATCGTGATCCGTCATATATCCTACATATTGCCCATATTTATCATGTGGGAATGGGACACCAATATCTACAAGTTTATAGAATCCTTTTAATGAAAGAGCTGCTTCTACTAATGCTATATCTCCGTGCATTGCTCCACCACTAAACAAAGTTTCCGCCATCTTTAAAGGACTGTCTGAATCTTTTATAGAAGTAGATTGTTTATAATACGTTTGTTTATCTGAACCAGTATTTCTTGAAGTTCCCCTCTTCATTCCTTCAGTTATAATAGCTATATTTTTTTGTCCCATTTTAAATAAACTATCTGCTGCATTAAAACTTGCAGCTCCTGAACCTACAATCACCGTGTTATAATCATACACATCAATATCTAGGTCATCAATCTTAATTCTATTTTTATGCATTAAACTTATAACCTCCTTATATGAAATCCACCATCTAGATTTAATACATCACCTGTTGAATAACACATTTTAGGTGAACAAAGTACACTTACAGCTCCTGCGATATCTTTAGGAGTCCCCCATCTTTTTATCGGAAGTATCCCCTCTTCATTAATTAAAGCATCATATTTATCAGTTACACCAGATGTCATATCTGTTTTTATAATACCCGGTCTGATCTCATATACGAATATTCCTTCTTCAGCTAATCTATCTGCGAAAAGTGTAGTTACCATACTAATTCCTGCTTTTGATATACAGTATTCTCCTCTATTAACTGAAGAAGTGTAAGCGGACATAGATGATATATTTATAATCTTAGGTGGAAAATTGTTTTTCTCTTGTCCAATCATTATATTAGCAACTGTTTGAGTCATAAAGTAAGTTCCTTTTAAATTAGTATCGACTACAAAATCAAAGCTTTCAGGAGTTGTTTTAAGTATGTCATTTCTTTCCTTAGGAGCTACCCCTGCATTATTAACTAATACATCTATTCTTCCAAATATAGATACAACTTCTTCAATACTATCTTTTATTCTCTCAATATCATTAAGATCTGTTGAAATAAATTTTACTTTTTCTTGAGACAACTCTATTAGCTCGTCTACCTTTGGATTTCTCGTCCTTCCCAAACAGGCTACAGAAAATCCATCCTCATATAATTCCTGAACTATACCAAGTCCTATCCCTTTTGTTCCACCTGTAACTACTGCAACTTTACCCATGTTTAGTTCTTCTCCTCCTTTTTCATTTCTTGATAAATAGGTAAATAGATCTCTCTATCTCTGATGACACATCCACAAGTACCTATTTTAGATTTCATTTCACTACATTTACTACAAGATATACAAACTTTGTTCTTTTCCATTTTCCCATTATTTAATATATCTTTAGCAAAATCAGGATATGCAATACCTTCTCTACCAAATCCAACTATCTTACATAATCCATTTTCTAAACTACCTGCCCCTACATAGGAAGCTAGGTCTCTAAACCAACTGTAGCCTACTCCTACTATATTAATATCTGGAAAACTCTTCTGAATATCCCCCACACCATTTATCAATCTATTACAACTTACAATGACCTTTTCATCTGGAGTATAAGTACCTATATCATAAGGTTTATTAATATGTGGAACAAAATATGGATTACCCATCGTTAAACCTATTAGCTCTACACCTTTCTCTGTTAAAATTTTTATAAGTTTTTTAGGCTCTTCTAAATCTATTTCCTTTTCATCTTTTTCTGACATTCCCCATCCTTGTGGATAAGGTACAACATCTGTTGCGTTGAGTCTAGATGCTATTAATAATCCATTACAATCTTCATCATTTTTTATTCTATCTACTATATCTACCATAAGTCTGATTCTGTTTTCAAAGCTTCCACCATATTTACCTTCTCTTTCGTAAGCAGATAATAGCTCTGATAATAAGTATCCATGACAAGCTTTGATATCTATTCCATCAAATCCTGCCTTTTTAGCTAGTCTAGCAGCTTGTACAAAACTTTCTTCCACTTCTTTCAGGTATTCATCAGTCACTACCGGCAAATCCCCATCAATTCCTAATTTATCATCTAACAGTTTCTTATGTGTAGCAATAATAGGTCTACTCTTTCCATTTACCTTACAATATCGACCAGAATGATTTAATTGAAGAATTGTTATAGGATTGTAATTCTCACCAAATTCTTCTTTAGCAGAAGTTTTAATCAAATCATTTAATTTTTTAAACTCATCTAAATTTTCTTCCGTTAATAACAATTGTTTGTCATTAGATCTTCCATCCTTAGAAACACTAACAGCTTCTAACCATATAAGTCCTGCTCCTCCCTTAGCAATCCTTTTATATTTTCTATATGTAAGTTCCGTTGGTTTACCATCTTCAGTAGAGTCTCCACCTTCCATTGGAAGACTAGCTATAGAATTAGGTATTATATAATCTCCAATATTCACTTTTGTTTTAAATAAATCCAAATTCTCTGATACTTTAATGTCTAGCTCCATTTCTCTTATGTCTTTTTCTAATTCTTCCAGGGTCTTATATTTGAAATTTCCACTACTTTTACATGTCATACCTGCCAAGCATATCAACTCCCAATTTATTAATTTAAAATCTTATTCTTTAAAATCTAATTCTTAATTACTTTATATTTAAACTAAACCTAATACTTCTGCTATATTTTATTTATCCAGTTTAGACCACCGTATTGATTTCATGTAACTAAACTAAATGATAATTAGATACCAAATATTATAATGCACTTGTTTTTAGCTTGAATATCTCTCAATTACTTAGTTTTATATAGTGATACTATAGTTCACAATGTGGATGAATGACATCAGTATACTATACAAGGAAAACAATTGCAAGAACATTTTTAATTTTTTTTAATTCTTATATAAAATTAAAAAAGCTTGGATATATTAGTTACTGTATCCAAGCTCTTTTGATATCTTATCAGCATATTTTTTTACTTCTTTACCTATTTTTTCCACTCTATCTTTAGTAACCCTAATAGTAGGTCCTGAGATACTAATGGCTCCTTCTACTTCTCCTTTATGATTAAAAACGGGAGCACCTATACACCTAACCTCTAACTCATTTTCTTCGTCATCCTCTGCATATCCCTGTTTCCTTACTATATCTAATTCTTTTTTTAACTCTTCGAAATCAGTAATTGTATTTTTAGTTAACTTTTGAATACTACTATTCTGCCATATTTTTTTCACTTCTTCTTCATCCATAAATGCTAAGATTACCTTTCCTACTGACGTACAGTATAAAGGTGATCTTCTACCTACAGTCGATGCCATACGTATTGTATTATCGGCTTCTACCTTATCTACATAAGCTATGTAATTTCCATCCCTAATAACTAGATGTACTACTTCATTTAACTCTGTCATTAACATTTTAGTATATGGCTTTGAAACCTCTAATATATCTAGACTTTCTATTTTCTTTGATCCTAATTCATATAGTTTTAGAGAGATTTTATATTTATTTGTATTTAAATCTTGCTCTACAAATCCTTTATGTATCAAAGTTCCTAGTAATCTATGTACTGTACTTTTATGAAGACCTGTTTCTTCACTTATATCTATAATCCTTAATCCATCATTATGATTAGATATTAACTCAAGTATAGATAATGCTCTGTCTACCGATTGTACTATATCTTTCATTTATTTCACCCCCTCTAAAAATATTTTAACTATTTTTATTTTAACTATTTTATACTGTATTTGATTATAACATATTCTGTTAAATTTAATAAATATATTTAAGTTTGAAAGATATATTTAAAAATTCCTTGCAATTGTTTTCATGGTTGACTATAATAAATATAGGATATTCCATAATATGAATTACAGTTTCATTATACAAAATATATCGAGGAGGATTATATATGAGAAAATATGAAATTCTTCAAAGAATTGAAGAGGTTGGTGTTGTAGCTGTAGTTAGAGCTAAAAACAGTGAAGAAGCTAAAAAAATAGCTTTAGCTTGTATGGAGGGTGGCGTAGACTCTATTGAAATAACTTTTACAGTACCAGGAGCAGACAAGGTTATTGAAGATTTAACAGAAGAATTTGGTGATAGATTATTAGTTGGTGCAGGTACAGCCTTAGATAGTGAAACTGCTAGAACTGCAATATTAGCAGGGGCTAAATACATAGTCAGTCCAGGATTTGATTTGGATACTGCTAAATTATGTAATAGATATCAGGTTCCTTATATGCCTGGCTGTATGACTATTAATGAAATAATAGAGGCGATGGAAGCAGGAGCAGACATTATCAAAGTATTCCCTGGTAGTGCTTTTGGACCAGATATTATTAAAGCTATTAAGGGCCCATTACCACAAGCGGTTTTAATGCCTACTGGTGGAGTTAGTCTAGATAATGTAGATCAATGGATTAAAAATGGTTGTGTAGCTGTAGGTGTAGGTGGAAATCTTACTAAAGGATCTAGTGAAGATATGACTAATGCTGCTAAAAAATTCGTAAACAAGGTAAAAGAAGCCAGACAATAATATAAAATAATTGGAGGTATGAAAAAATGTCAAAAGGAAAAGTTGTTACTTTAGGTGAAATAATGTTAAGACTTACTACACCTAAATTTGAAAGATTTGTCCAAGCTGAATCATTTGATGTAGTATATGGTGGTGGAGAGGCGAATGTTGCAGTATCTTTAACTCATTATGGATATGAAGGACATTTTGTATCAAAGTTACCTGAGCATGAGATCGGTCAATCTGCTATTAATCATTTGAGAAGATTCGGAGTTAATACAGATTACATAGCAAGAGGTGGAGATAGAGTAGGTATTTATTACTTAGAACCTGGTGCATCTATGAGACCTTCTAAAGTTATATATGACAGAGCTAATTCTTCAATATCAGAAGCTGATCTATCTGATTTTGACTTTGATGAAATATTCGAAGATGCAAAATGGTTTCACTTCTCTGGAATTACACCTGCTCTAGGTGAAAAAGCGGCAAAACTAACTGAAGAAGCATTAAAAGCTGCTAAAAAACATGGTGTAACTACATCAGTAGATTTAAACTATAGACATAATCTATGGACACCAGAAGAAGCACAAAAAGTAATGACTCATTTAATGCAATGGGTTGATGTTTGTATTGGAAATGAAGAAGATGCTCATTTAACACTTGGTTTTAAACCTGGTGAAACAGATGTAACTTCTGGAGAATTAGAATTATCTGGATATAAAGATATCTTTAAACAAATGGTAGATAAATTTGATTTTAAATATGTAATTAGTTCATTAAGAGAATCTTATTCTGCATCTGATAATGGTTGGTCTGCATGTGCTTACGATGGAAATGAATTCTACCATTCAAGAAAATATGATATAAGAATCGTTGATAGGGTTGGTGGAGGAGATTCCTTTGCATCAGGTACAATTTACGGATTATTAGAGGGTAAAAACTTTAAGGATGCATTAGAATTTGGTGTCGCAGCATCTGCATTAAAACATACTATCCATGGCGATTTTAATATGGTAACAGTAGATGAAGTAGAAAACCTATTAGGTGGAGATGCTTCAGGTAGAGTACAAAGATAATCATTTCATAAATACAAAATACCCCTTTGCTTAGACTAACTAATTGCAAAGGGAGTATTTTTTATATTTAATATATATCTTATACACAATTTTAATACGTGAACTACACCTACC
>Ga0079226_10004289_pt1 | contig 10897 bp, 9 predicted proteins | sample Poulit2014_FD_76345 | JGI IMG/M metagenome (GOLD analysis project Ga0079226, IMG submission 76345) | Agricultural soil microbial communities from Georgia to study Nitrogen management - Poultry litter 2014 | ecosystem: Environmental > Terrestrial > Soil > Agricultural land | place: USA: Georgia...
CAACGGTGTGTCACCATGAGCGCTCCGGGGAGGTACTCTCATCGTGGCCGACTCCACGAACTCGACCAGCCACACACCGTCCTCAGTCGAAGACAACACACCCGGCTACTCAGGGCCCCAACACACCGACCACAGTGGCGCCCCCGGCCCCAACAAAGGCCAACTCGGCGAAAACCGCCGCCAAATACAGGAACAGGCCCAACAACAAGAAGCCCTCGACAACGGAGCCGGCTTCCAATTCGACGCCGACGAACTCCGCCACCTCAAAAAAGAATGGCAAGACCTCGCAAGGGAGCTGGATGAAATACGCTCCAGCGCCCGCCAACTCGGCCGCGCCGCCCCGCCAGCACACGAAGCGGCTAGTAAGGGACAGATCCAAGCTGTGCGTCAACATGCACGAATCTGTGCCCAGATTCATGAGCAGATGCATGAATACGCCAAGCAATATGCGAACCGTCTCGATGATGCCCTTAGAGATCTCGACGAATCTGACCAAACCGCACAAGAGGCGATCCGCACAACAGGGCGGGACATGTGATGCGATTAAGACTAACAATAGGGGCTGTCGGCCTCGCATTTCTGCTAGCCGCATGCGGTGGTACACCCACCCCCCAGGCCGAATCTACAGAAAAAGTTGGTACGTCGACGAACATACCTTCAGTCGACAGCCCATCAACACCGGGTCAGCATAGCCATCCACCATCCAGCATTCCAACAGTGAAGGACCCAATCGACCCAACTCCATGGGAGACTGAGCCCTGCGCCGTACTAACGAATAAACAACTGAATAAACTGTCCATAGAATCTACCCCTGAACCTGGGGAGGGGCCTACTGGACCGAAATGCGAATGGGGCGACGAATTCGACGATAATATATCTATCGATGGAAGTTTTAGTACAAAAGTCGAGAGTGGCATAAAGGACCTTTACGACAACGCTGAACTAAACACATACGCCTACTTCGAACAAACTGAAATCGGCGACCATCCAGCATTCTTCGCGGATATTACAGATGCAAGAATGAACGGCTCGTGCGGTATTAATATCGCACTGAAGAATGATTATATTTATGGTTTAGGAATTCGGCTTCATGATGACCATCCTAGTTATGATGAGCCGTGTTCGGTGTTGAAGGATGTGGCTGAGATGGCTGTGGATACCATGAGTGGAGGGGGTTCCTGATGGGTATGGACGCGCATCAGATCGCGACTGTCATCAACTCGGGCGCAGGTCCCGAGGGGCTGTTCAACGAGGGCAGCGAGATCAAGGATCTCGCCGATCGCCACAATCGGGTGATCGGCCGGATCAAGGCGCTGCAGGACCGCATGGAGCAGAGCTGGCAGGGCGAAGGCGCCGACGCCGCCCGCGCCGGAGCCGGCCCGCTGGTCGACGCATCAAAGGTCGCCAAGGAACACATGGACAAAGCGGGCACGCTCTACGAAGGCCAAGGCGATTCCTTCAACAAGGTGAAGTCCTCAGTGGGGGAAGGCCCGGGCCCGAAGCCGGACATACAGAAATCGACGAGCGTCGGACACGGCGGGGTACCGCAGGTCACCAACGGCGCCGAACTCGAAAAATGGCATGAGGAGGCCGAACAGGTCGTCGACGCTTACAAGAAGTATCAGACCGAGTCGATGAGCAACTCGACCCAATGGCCGGACGACTACGGCAAGCTCGGCCTACCGGAAGGCGGCAAGGACTTCAAGGTCGACATGCCGACCGGTTCCACCGGACCCGGCAAGGGGGTCGAGTACGTCTCCAGCCCCGGCCCCGGCAGCAGCGGTGGTCCGTACCAGCACGGCGGCCCGGGTGGCTCTCCCACCTACCCCGGTAGCGCGGGCAGCGGTCCAGGATCAGCCGGTGATGTCTCACCCGGCCCCGGCACGGGCCCGGTGCGGGGCGATACCGACACTCCCGCAGAAGTGCCCGCCGCCAGCGACACGAGCACGGGCACCGCCGGGTACACCACACCCGGCAACGCTCCCGGAGGGATGCCCGGCCACTCCGGATACTCCGGCGGTTACGGCCCCGGACCGGGCTCCGGGGCCGGGCAGCACATCGGGCCCGGCGGCAACAGCGGCAGCACCTACGGCTACGGCGCCGCGCCCGGATACGGCTCTGCTTCCGGCTCGGGCAGCTCCGGGTCGTTCGGCCCCCGTGGCAGCGGCGGGGCCAGCACCTACGGCGCTCCCGGATCCGGCAGCGGATACAGCGGCCGAGGCGGCAGCGGCATACCCGGCTCCGGCGGCGCAGGCAGCGGCAACGCGGCACCCGGACGGTCCAGCGGCATCGGCAGCACACCCCGCGAAGCCGCACCCGCACCCGCGCGCGGCACAACCGGCGCCACCGGTTCCAGCGGCAGCGCAGGCGGCCGCGGCATGGTGCCCGGCATGGGAGGCGCGGGCCGCGGCCAAGGTGGCGACGACGAAACCCACGAACGTGCCACATACCTCGAAGAACCCGACAGCGAAGGACTGTTCGGCCCCGACCCGGACGACAAGACCGTGCCGCCCGTCATCGGCCTGTAACAACACCAGGGGGACCTCGTGCCGGTCATCAACCGTGAAGTCGTGTTGACCCACGACACCATCGGCGTGCTGGCGGAAAGTCTGCAACTGCGGCTACCCGCACACATGCTGACCGAACCCGTCGCCTACGAATACGGCGAATGGGAACAAGTACTCGACACCGCCCATCGGGAACTCGCACACGTCGGACTGCTCGAAGAAGGGGAACCAGCCATCCCCCTGCTGGACACGCTGCAACTGTTGTGCCGCGGCAGCAACGAATTCTACGGAGTCGTCAACACCCAACGGCACAACTACTACGTCCACGTCGCCTCCGAGCAACAACAAGCAGTGTTCGCAGTGCTGGTGAACGAGAAAGTGCTGCTGCGGCCGGCGAAAGCCGACATGCTCGCGACCGAACTGTTGAACGAACTACCCGAAACGTCACCCGCAGCAGGACGTTCCATGTCCGCCCCCTACGCGGAACTCGCCCCCTCCCAAGACGGCAACAGCATCTACAACACAGCGCGCCCCAGCGGCGACGCCCGCCGACTGAAGACACTGCTGCAACAACCACGCCTCGCACAAGGCGACCTCGGAACCGCCATCCGCGTCGGCATCGACAACCGGCGAATCGTCAGCACCCAACCCGTGTCCGTGTTCGACCTCGACGACGGGCGGTGGCTCAGCTACGGCACCGACCGATCCGGCTCGTGGCACTACGCCGCCACCCCCGGCCGACACGACACGATCGCGAACAAACTGCAAGAACTACACCGCGGCCTCATCGACGCCAACCGCTGACACAGGCCGGGAAGAAACCGGCGCCGCCCCACAACCCGACGCCCCCAGCCGGTATCCTCTGGACCGTGGAGACGCCGGTTACTGACAACACTGCACACGCGGCCGACACGCCGGAGCTGGACCAGCCCTACGCCGAACTCGGCCTCGCCGACGACGAATACGCCCGCATCCGCGAAATCCTCGCACGCAGACCCACCGAAACCGAACTCGCGATGTACTCGGTGATGTGGAGCGAACACTGCTCCTACAAATCCTCCAAACGTCACCTGAGCTACTTCGGCGAAACAACCACCGACGAGATGCGGGCGAACATGCTCGTCGGCATCGGAGAGAACGCCGGCGTCATCGACATCGGTGACGGCTGGGCAGTCACCTTCAAAGCCGAAAGCCACAACCACCCCTCCTACATCGAACCGTACGAAGGAGCCGCCACCGGCATCGGCGGAGTCGTCCGCGACATCCTCGCCATGGGAGCGCGCCCCATCGCCGTCGGCGACTCGCTACGCGTCGGCCCAGCCGACGCACCCGACACGCGCCGCGTACTGCACGGCGCCGCCGCAGGCGCCGGAGGCTACGGCAACTCGCTCGGTGTGCCCAACATCGGCGGGGAAGTCGTCTTCGACACGACCTACGCAGGCAACCCACTCGTCAACGCACTGTGCGTCGGCGCGATGCACTCCGACGACGTGCACCTCGCACACGCCACCGGCGCCGGCAACAAAATCATCCTGCTCGGCGCTTCGACCGGCCTCGACGGAATCGGCGGAGTATCCGTCCTCGCCAGCGACACCTTCGGCAACGACGACGGATCAGACGGCAAAGAAATGCCCAGCGTCCAGGCAGGCGACCCGTTCACCGAAAAGATGCTCATCGAATGCTGCCTGGAACTGTTCGGGCGGCGACTGGTCCTCGGCATCCAAGACCTCGGCGGCGCCGGACTGTCCTGCGCCACATCCGAACTCGCCGCGGCAGGCGACGGCGGCATGCACGTCAACCTCGACAACGTGCCGCTGCGGGCATCCGGCATGACCGCAGCCGAAATACTCTCCAGCGAATCGCAGGAACGGATGTGCGCCGTCGTCCGCCCCGACGACGTCGACGAACTGCTGCGAGTCTGCGCGAAATGGGACATTCCCGCCACCGAAATCGGCGAGGTCACCGAAGGCCAACACCTCGTCATCGAATGGCAGGGCAACACCGTCGTCGACGTGCCACCGACCACCGTGGCGCACCAAGGCCCGATATACGACCGGCCGTACGCCCGTCCAGCCACTCAGGACGCGATTCAGGCCGACACACCCGAGCACCTCACCCGTCCCCACAGCAGCGACGAGCTGCGCGACACGCTACTACGGATGATCGGCTCCCCGAACCTGGCCAGCAGGAACTGGGTCACCAGCCAACTCGACAGTTACGTGCGCGGCAACACCGTACTCGCCCAACCCGCCAACTCCGGCATGGTCCGCGTGGACGAGGACACCGGCAGAGGCGTGGCCGTGTCCGTCGACTGCAACAGCCGTTTCGCCTACCTCGACCCGTACGAGGGGGCGCGGCTGGCACTGGCCGAAGCGTACCGCAACGTCGCCACCAGCGGCGCAAAACCCGTCGCCGTCACCGACTGTCTGAACTTCGGCTCGGCCACCGACCCCGGTGTGATGTGGCAATTCGAACGCGCGGTGCACGGACTCGCGGACGGCTGCGCCGAACTCGGCATCCCCGTCACCGGCGGCAACGTCAGCTTCTACAACCAGACCGGCGAGACCGCCATACTGCCCACCCCGCTCGTCGGCGTGCTCGGCGTGATCGACGATGTGCGAAACCGGATCCCCACCGGCATCGGCTTCGAGGCGGGCGAGTCACTGCTCCTGCTCGGCGACACCCACGACGAGTTCGCCGGGTCGAGCTGGAGCCAACTGGCGCACGACCACCTCGGCGGCAGACCACCCACAGCGGACCTCTCCAGGGAGAGACTGTTGGGTGAGATCCTCACCGCGGGTGCCCGGGAAGGGATGCTCTCGGCAGCACACGACCTCTCCGACGGTGGACTCGCACAAACCCTCGTCGAAACCGCCCTGATCGGCCAGTGCGGCGCCAGGATCGTGCTCGACGCGGACAGCGACCCGTTCGTGCAACTGTTCTCCGAATCCGCGGGCCGGGTACTGGTGGCGGTACGCCGCACCGAGGAACTGCAGTTCACCGAAATGTGCGGCGCCCGCGGCCTGCCGTGGCGCAAGATCGGCGTCACCGACCCCGAGTCCGGATCGCTGAACATTCAGGGCGTCGCCGAGTTCGGGCTCGACGAACTCCACCGAACCTGGGAAGGCACCCTGCCGGCTCTGTTCGACTGACCGGGCCGCCGGTACGGCACCACCGGTGACGACCGAAGGGGCGGCACCCGGCCACATCGGGACCACCATCGAGGCACCGCCCCACGGGCTCACCGTCCTGCACACCACAAACCTCGGCAGCGGCAAGCAGCACCCGCTCGTCAGTAGACCATGAACGAGAACACGCAGGTCTTGTCCCTGTGGCTGCCGTCGCTCACGGCGAAACTGACGGTGTTGTCACTACCGTTGAACGAGCTGCGGAACCGTACGCTGAGGATCGTCGAGGTCTGGCTGGCCTCGGGATTGTTCACCTCGATACCGTCCGAGGGAACCTTCTCGTAGTCCTCCCCAGCGGTCCTTTCGAACCCCTCGCAAGTCAGAGAGGATACGTCACTGCCACTCTCGAGGGCCCTGAGGAAGTCTTTCGCGACAGACTTGAGCTTCTTGGTTGACGCGCCGTCGGACCCGGAATCCGACCCGCCCGGATAGTCCGAATCCGAGTCCGGCCCGCTCGGGTAGTCGTCCCCCGGCCCCGGCGTCTCCGTCGGATAGCCGGAGTCGGAGCCCGGGCCGGAATCGCCAGGCATGTCCCCACCAGGCACATCGGCCCCCATCTGGACATCCTGCCAACACCAGTCGCCCTGCTGCTTCTGCAGCTCCCCGGTCAACGTGACCGTGTCCGAGCCCGACGCCTGCAGACTCAGCTTCGCCTTCGCCGACGAATCCGAATTCTGCTCGACCGAATCAAGCTTGGCCCCCGACACTATATCGAGGTTGCCGATCACCTGCTCCACATCCGGATCCGCGTCACGACAGATCAGACCCTGCAACGTGCTCGAATCGTGATCATTGATCGCCGCGACGCTCTCCTCAACCATCGCTTTCGCACCACTACCGTCATCACCCCCCTCGGCCGAGGTGCCACCATCATCATCCTCGCTGAGGAAAAATCCCGGCGCCGCGAAACCCGTAACCAACAACGCAACAACGGCCAACACACCGACGGAGCCCAACGACACCCACAACGCCGTCTTACCCTTCTTCTGCGGCGGCTGTGGCGGCATCCCACCAGGCGGCATTCCACCCGGCGGCGGCCCGAACTGGCCCTGTTGTCCGTACGGGTCCGGCTGCTGACCGTACTGCTGACCCCACTGCTGTCCGTACGGGTCCGGCTGCTGACCGTACTGCTGACCCCACTGTTGCCCGTACGGGTCCGGCTGCTGACCGTACTGCTGACCCCACTGTTGCCCGTACGGATCACCATACGGCCCCGGCTGTTGCGGTGGATACGACACGATTACACCCTCCGGAAACACTTCCAACGCCCCGAAACAGCACTACTGCCTCGACCAACCACGTTGCGGCGACAATCAACCAGCACCGTGTCGACACAGTGCCCTCACGCAGCACGCGACCAGTACCGTCCCAACGCCTCGTGGCGTAGCGCTACTCACTTCGACGCGACCATACCCGCAACAGTTCCAGCGTCACAGTCACGCCCGCTGAGAGACTGCGCGGACAGGGAGAGGCCTGCTACGCGGTGACCAGGCGGCGATCGGCCGCGTTCTCGTTGGTCGCCGCATGTCCCATGCGCCTTCCCCCTCGACCTGGCCGACTCACCACCTGGTCACCGCTCGCGACGCCACCTCTATCCGCGCAGTCTCCGAATCACTGTCGCAGTCTTACTGCCGCGGTGAGCGCTCCTCAGCGATCGCCCTGATCAGCTGCACAGCCGGGACGACCGCAGTGGACAGGCTGTGCGGGTTGATCGTCACCGGGTTGCCGTCCAACAGTTCCGCGACGTCACGCCCGAGCAAGGCACGCGAATGGGGCCAGTCGGCAGGTACCAACGACATCGAGGTGTACGCGGGAACGACCACCCGGCCGTTCCGGTCGTGGAACCCGACAAGCGTGCGCTGCGTGGGAGCCATCGCGTACACATGCAGCGTCGCGTCGAGCACGGCACGCGGCAGGTCCTCCGGCCGCAGGTGTTTCGCCCGCACCAGCTGCAGCTTACGCTCCAACGCGTTGCGCGGCTCCGGGAACCCGAGTGCACGAGGCGAGGGCAGGTACTGCTCGTTCGGATGGAAGTCGGCGACGATCACACCGGATTCGCTGACCGGGTAGGCCCCCACCACGGCCCAGGACGGCACCTGCCCGTTCGGGTCGAAAGCCTCGTCAATGACATAGAGCCAGCTGTTCGGATTCTTCCTGGCGTTGGCCCGCATCTCGGATGTGATCTCCGGCGGTTGCTGACCGGAACGCGGTTGCGGATCCGACCACTGTGCGTCATCACGCTCCACCATAGGGAGACCCCACTTTTTCTGCGACGTACGTACCACTCTTGCGCTGCGGGCGTGTGTCCTGTGCCCGCATACTCTACTGTCTGGGTATGCCCGCTTCACGCTCGGTCGATCCCGCACAACTACGCCAGGCACTGCACACCGTGTCGGGTTGGATCCGAGGTGAACAGGACGAACCGGCACGCAACGATGTGGCCTCGGCCGTGCGGCTGAGCCTACGCACACTCGCCACCACCGCCCCGGGCCGCAGCGTGGAAGTCCGTGTACCGCCGTTCAGCGCGGTGCAGTGTGTCGCGGGGCCCGACCACACGCGGGGCACTCCGCCCAACGTGGTCGAGACCGACCCGCACACCTGGCTGCGCCTCGCCACCGGACTGCTGAGCTGGCAGCAGGCCGTCGCTGACGGCAGGGTCGACGCATCGGGCACACGGGCCGACCTGTCACACCAGCTCCCCATCGCAACGATCTGACACGCGGACACCGACCCGGCGGCCGGCGACACGGAAAATCCGGCGCGGAAGACCCGGCAGCGCAGAAGACACCGTCAACTACTTGTGGTCAACATCTACCGAACACGGACCACTATCCGATACAATCGGTGATTGCTTCGAGCCTGCGTGTGCAACTTGTTGTAGAGTTCGTTTCCGTAGGTGACGACGAACCGGTCCCCCGAGCAAGCCGGACTCCCGAAAGGTCCCCTCATGACCACCGCCCCGAACGATGACGAGGACGACAGCAACGTCAGCCCCACAGCCCGCCGGATGGTCCTCGGCGTGCGACTGCGCAAACTCCGCGAAGCAGCAGGAATGAGCCGTGCCGAAGCGGGCCGGCTGCTTCGTGGCTCCGCATCCAAGATCAGCCGTATGGAACTCGGCCAGGTCAAGTTCAAGGACATCGACATTCACGACCTGCTGACCACCTACGGCGTGCATGACGAGGACCAACGCAAGATCCACGTCGAGTTCGCCCGGCAGGCCAACCAACCCGGATGGTGGCGCCGCTACGGTGAGGTGATGCCGGACTGGCTCGACGACCTCGTCGGCCTCGAACAAGCCGCCTCCCGAATCCAGGCGTACGAACTCGTGTTCGTCACCGGCCTGCTGCAAACCCGAGACTACGCACGTGCCGTCTCCCGAAACGGCAGCCCCGGAGCGACCGACGACCAGGTGGAACAGCGTGTCGAACTCCGGATGAATCGACAGCAAATCCTGCACCGCCCGGACGCGCCGAAACTCTGGGTGATCATGGATCAGTCCGTGTTGCACCGGCCGGTCGGCGGGGCGGCGGTATTACGGGAACAGATCGACCACCTGTTGGCCGTGACCGCGAACCTGCCGAACATCTCCCTGCAGGTCGTGCCGAACCACGTCAGCGGTTACGCCGCGGAGACGCCGTTCTCACTGCTGCGCTTCACAGAACCGGAGCTTCCGAACCTCGTCTACGTCGAGTACCACTCCAACGCGCAGTACATCGACGACCGGAAGGAGACGGAGCCCCACATCCGTGCCTTCGACCGGCTGATGGTCGATGCGGAAACGCCGGATCGGACTCGGCAACTCCTCGACAAACTCCGCAACGACCTCTCGTGAACGCCCACCGGGCGAGACACGCACCGCCCGGGCCAGGCACCTACCGTGACAGTGCCCGGCCCGGGCGGTTTTCCTCAGTCGGCGAGCCAGTCGTACAGAATCCCTGCCTGCGTCACCGCGTCACCATCGGCGGGACGTAACACCAGGTCAGGTGTACGGGGTGCCTCGTAGGGGTCGTCGACGCCGGTGAAGCCCTCGATCTCACCGCTGCGGGCCCTGGCGTACAGACCCTTGGGATCCCGCTGTTCGCACACCTCCAGCGGAGTGTCGACGAATACCTCCGTGAACGGCAAACCCGCCTCCTCGTGAGTCGAACGGGCCAGGTCGCGGTCCTCCCGGTAGGGGCTGACCAGGGACACGATCGCGACCATGCCCGCGTCGGCGAAGAGCTTGGCGACCTCGCCCGCGCGGCGGACGTTCTCCGCACGGTCGGCGGCACTGAACCCGAGCCCGGCGTTGATCCCGTGCCGCAGGTTGTCACCATCCAGCATGTAGGCCGGACGTCCGGCTGCGACGAGGCTGCGTTCGAGTTCGGCGGCGATACTGGATTTACCGGAGGCTGACAGCCCGGTCAACCACACCGTCATACCGGTGTTGGCACGCTGTTCGCGGGTGACACTGGCGTCCTGCCAGTGAACTTCCGAGGTCGTCGCACTGGGACCGGTGATCATTCCCGCGGCAACGGTGTCGTTGGTCGTCTCGTCGATGAGTACGAAGCTGCCGGTTTCGCGGTTGCGATGGTAGGAGTCGAACATCAACGGCTGCTGGGTACGCAGCCGGATCCGGCCGATCTCGTTCAACGACAGCTCGTCCGCCTGCTCGTCACGATGCAGCGTGTTGATGTCCAGACGGTAATCGAGCTGTTGCACACGTGCCCGAACCTGCCGGGTCGTGTGTTGCACGAGGTAACGACCGCTCGGCCGCAGCTCGGCACTGTCCGACATCCAGCAGACGAGAGCGTCGATGTCGGAGCCCACATGGGGTCGGTTCTGCGGACGGCAGATCAGGTCACCCCGCCCGACGTCGAGTTCGTCGTGCAGCTGCACGGTGACTGCCTGGGCAGCGAATCCCTCGGCCATCTCCTCCCCGCCGGGGGCCCAGACCGCGTCAACTGTGGTGGTGAATCCCGAGGGCAGCACGGCGACCTCGTCGCCCGGTTTGAACGCTCCGCTCGCCACCGTTCCCGCGTAACCACGGAACCCCTGCTCGGCAGAACGGCCACCTCGGACCACGTACTGGACGGGAAGTCGCGCGTCGATCAGGTTGCGGTCGGCCGAAATGTGGATCTCTTCCAACTGGTGCAACAGGGAGGTGCCCTCGTACCACGGCATTTCCGTGCTGCGGTGCACCAGGTTGTCGCCGCCCAG
>Ga0079226_10004290_pt1 | contig 10894 bp, 11 predicted proteins | sample Poulit2014_FD_76345 | JGI IMG/M metagenome (GOLD analysis project Ga0079226, IMG submission 76345) | Agricultural soil microbial communities from Georgia to study Nitrogen management - Poultry litter 2014 | ecosystem: Environmental > Terrestrial > Soil > Agricultural land | place: USA: Georgia...
ACTATATAGAACTCTATTTGAATAGAATATTGTGGTAATTTTGGGGCAAATTTGAGACGAACAAGCATTCGATCGAACAGTTATTCGATTGTTTTTGAGACAAAAAAATAACACTCGAACGAACATTCGAGTGCTTTGTATTTATCTTTTGTATCTTTGTTGTATACAATCGCTTGTGTTGTATACAATCGTTTCTTTTGTATCTACTTAACCATATCTTTTGTACTTGTATCTAGATACTTAAATAATTATACCCTCTTTCAATAAGCTTTCTATTTCTGCTTTTTCGGTTGCTGTAGCTTTTACTGTGTTAAACACTTCACTACATTTTATATAGCCAGTTATATCTTTAATAAACACTTCTCTATTGTCGTTTGCTATAACATTAGCTGTATTGTATGCTTTGTTATAACGAACTGTTATGAAAGGGGTAAAACCAAACAAGTAGTTGCTGTTAATTTCAAGTTGTCCTTTTGGTTCAATAACGCTATTCAGTCTATATGGTATTTCAAAACTAGCAGTTGTGTTGAAAGTATAAAGCAACGTACCACTTGCATTGTATAAACAAGCTATTGTATCGCCGTTAATAACGTTTGTTTTATAGATAAGTGAAAGAGTTTCATTCATAACTTTTTCTGTATCTAATTGTTTAAAACCTATAAGTGGTAAGTAGATTTCTACTGTAGTATTATCATAATCCATAGCGTTTTTGTAGTTACCTACAATTTCTACACTACCGCAATCAGTTTCTATCACATCGGTTGTAACTACATTAGAGACAACATCTGTATTATATCCACCTACTACAACGTTAGCTGTTTTTCCTTTAGGTATTTTCACAAAAACCTTTATAAGATTTGCGATATAATTTCCTAAATCAACGCTACTATCTGTAGTATGCATATAACGTACATTACCTATTTCTTTTAGTTCGGTCGGTGTTGGATTGTAAATTGTTATAATACCATACTTATCAACTTCTGGTATAACTTGAGCATTTCCTTCTATATTAACTACATTTAACTGTACTTTGTCAGGGAAGGTAAAATCATAATAAAAATTCTTTTTAAATTCGTCTACATCATCTGTTAACATTGTATAAGTTGTAGTAGTACCACTATAATTAATAAATGATATAGAAGGTGCTGTAGCAAAATAATAACCTTCATTTGCTACAACTGTTACATGTACTTCATCGCCTCCACCGTACAACGTTTCGTTATCAACATTTGTGATTGCGTCAGTTATTTCAACATTAAAGTGCATTGTTTTTTCTGGTTCTGGTGCTGAACCTTCTACGGCTTCGGCGGTTAATCTAACATTATAACTAGTATTTAATGTAACTGTACCATTATATACATTTTTACTATCATTTAAAGTTATATCTAAAACCGAAGCAGAATTATTTAATGTGGGAGGAGTTTCAAAAATATAGCCTTCATCGGCTGTAATAGTAATATCGTTTGGTTCTCCTCTTGTTAATACTGTATAATTTTCAATACTACAAGTACAGTTTGTCAAAGATGTCATAAGAGTAGGCATATTGTCACGTCCTTTCTGCCCCATACAAAGCTACTAAAATAATTTCCCCATTTTCCTCAAAGTTGTTTTCAAACATAAGTGTTTCATAGTCTGTACGAACGTCTACTCCATCAATATAGTTTCTGTAGTATGGATTACTTTGAGAACCACTTAAAACAACTTTCAATTCTTTTATTTGTTCCTTGTATGTTTGCAAAACGTCAAGTTTCAAATAAAGGGTATATAAGTTAGTTCTAGCAATCTCAACTTTATCAATGAAATAATACCTTTTTAAAAATGGTATATAACAATAATTAAAGTCTAAAATATTAGTGGTTACTTGCGTAACAGGATTAATCAAATCAAAGTTGTTTTTTAAGCTACCAGTTAAAATAGTTGCATTTTCTAAAACTTTTTCTAATCGGTTGCTCTCACTACTCGTTTTATAAAAATATATATTCATGCTTCACCTGCTTTCTTATCTATAATAAGAATAAGATAAAATTAACAAGAAACTTTATTATAGGGAATAATTTTATAATTATTGCAATGAATAAAAAACCAACAACTATCAAAAATAATGTACCGAGCGGATTGCTTTCCTTCATTTCTTTGTACCACCTTTCTTTGTAGTCAACTAAAACAAAAAGGGGTAACGGTTGAACCGCTACCCCGTATTTTAATTATCATTTAGCGGTATTTTCTACAAAGAATACAACAAAGTTTTCGTTTAAGTCATTGAAAGCACCACAATCCAGTTTAAAGAAGTTGGTGTAAAATTCAGCTTTTGGGTTGTAGTTTGTGGTTACACGTTTATTCAGATTAGAAATGCCGCAAGCGTCACGGTCAAACATTACCGCAAGAATACCATTCTTTGTAACTGATTTACCGCTAGAAGTTTTAACATTGATAGCAGTAACGCTTTCAAAAGCGTAGTTTGTGCCGCTACCCTGCCAATATGGCACCGTTTCAGCGGCTGGTAACTTTGTAAACTCATTGTTAAAAGTGTCAGACTGCAAATAGCTGTTTGCACTTGCTTTAAAATCGGAAAGCATTACAACGTGTAACTTATCAGCACTGGTAAAACGTTCTTTTCCACCGATATTAAAGAGTGTAGAAATTCTGCTCATTCTATCAATATAAAGAGCCATTGTCATACTAGCAAAACGAATAAATTCCTTGTCTGTGAGACACTGTATCGCTGTGAGTGTAGTGCCAAACTTATCATTGTACAGCTTTAATAAGTTTACTGCTTTCACGTTACTTGTTTTGTCAGCGTCTAAAGTTTCACCAATCATATTATTAATAGTTCTCATAATTAAACCATCAACTTTAACAGTGAAAGACTTTTCAACTGCATTGTACAGCATTGACAAGAAAGAGTTTATTTCTGTAGCACTAGAGAAACTTTCTTTAACCTGCATTTCTGTAAAGCTCATATCAATTTCAAAAGTTACTTTGTTGTTAAAGAACTTTGTTGAAACGGTTGGTTTGTAGAAAACGTTTGGTGAGTAGTCGGTTCCATTCGTAAGTTCCCAACTTTTATTTTCTACAGCTTCTGGTAGTTCTGCACTAATCTTTTCAACTACTGCACCATAATCCCAACTATCCATTAAAATACTTGGAACGTTGCCGCTGTATGGTCTGGAAACAAAAATTACTTTGCCAATATGGTTTACAAGGGATTTAACGTAGTTATCAACACTTGTGTTGTCTAACAATTCTTTTCCGACATCTACAATATTGGTTAAATCTTCTGTTACTAAACCAGTTTTACCGAGAATTTCTTTTGTGACATCGTTCATAATTGCATAAATTTGTTTTACCTGCATAATATTTTACCTCTTTCTTTTAATAAATATCCAAAGTTATTTGCGATTGTATATCGTTTAATATAAGCGTCTGTAAAGAAATTTTTCTTAATTCCAGCTCACTGTTAATTAAACTTGCATTGTTAATAGTTCCCATGTTTCCAACATTTTCAACTGTTACGGTTGAATTTTCTGTTTCATTGATAGTTGTACTATTTGTATTACTATCAACTGTACTATCTGTAGCGGTTTCACTGTCAAAACCTACAATACCACTTGTATCTTTACTTTCACCAGTATTTTTATTTGTGGCGGTTTTTTCAGTTGTGGTTGTTTGTGTTAAGTTATACGGTTTGGTTACCTCATATTCTTCATATAAAGCCGTTTTAATACGTTCCCAATTATCGCCGTATTTATTTACAAGAAACCTTGCTACTGTGTCGATTTCTTGATGAACCAGTAAAGGACTAGCATAACGTTCACCACAAGTAATTAGTAAATTAACGTCCATGTCAGTTGGTTCTATCGTACCAAACAAAGAGCCGTATAATTCAGCACTTTCTGCTTTAATAGCTGAAAACAAACTGTTTTCAATGGTTATGATATCAACTACTTTTTGCACTTTTCACACCTCATTTCATATTCAAGTTCTGAAAAACACTCATAAGCATAGGGACAAAATAAACAAATATGTTTGCATCCCGTAGGTGTAAACCATTTTACTTTCATAATATAGAAAAAGTTTTGAAAGTAGACTTTAAGTATTTTCATCTTTCTTTTCATTTTTCTTTTCCTCTGGTTCTTCTGTTTCCGTTTCTGGTTCTTCTGTTTCCGTTTCTGGTTCTTTTGTTTCTTCTTTTTCCGTTTCTGGTTCTTCTGTTTCCGTTTCTGGTTCTTCTTTTGGTTCTTCTTTTGGTTCTTCTGTTTCCATTTCTGGTTCGTTTATCGGTTCGTCTGTTTGTTCTGGTGTATCCGCTGTCATTTTTTCTTTATCAGCGTGTTCATGGGTTGTTTTCCATACACCATTGTAATCTACTACAATTTCACAATCAAACATTTTATTGATTTTTTCAACTGCTGTTTTCCGTTCTGAAAACATATTTTCAATAAATGGTAAAAGGTTATCAACATTTAACAATATTTCATTCTTTGAAAGTCTTTCACGTTTCATATTGTAGTTAGCGTTTAACCCTATTTCATTTAAGAAACTAGCTTTATAATATTGTATCAATTCTATAAGTTGTGTAATATAGTTACTATTTGTTGTACTTGCTGTTTGCAACCGTACACCTTCAAAGAAACCATTTTCACCGATAATAGAAAAATCGCCGTCAAGAATTCTCGTCATAAATAAATCTGCACTAGCTTTTGTTTTATCATCTGGTGCTGAAATTAACATAGTAATTCTTGAAAGAATAGTAGCAGTATTTAAGGATATTTCACTATCTACTAATAGTGCACCATACTTCTTTAATACTGGTAGCATTCCAATAGTGTTATAATCGTTTTTAATCAAAACACAATCGACACCAATTTCATAAGTTTTATACAGTCCTAAAGCTGTATTAGAAACTGTATAGAAACGAGGATTATCGTATACGTCATTTTCACCAGAGAAACCCCCCGTTAAAGCATACAATTCACCATTGTAGTTGACTATAATACAATGACCGTGTACTTGTAAAAGGTTTTCAAGTTCGGCTTGTGGTATGGTTACGGGTAGATTCTCATAGGTGAAAATTTGTTGTGTTTTGTCTAAACTGGTTTCTATAAAGGTTGTAATGGCTGTATCTTTGTCTTTAACATATTTTTTCGCATTTTCGTATGTTAAATTTTTCCCTGCCATTTTCTACACCTCTATTCTTTATCTAACTTTTCCACTAACTTAACAATCGCTACTGTATTATTTTCAATAGCTTGACGTAAGTTATCAATTTCTGTTCTGTGGTTTTCATTCATCTTTTGTAATGTATGAAGCATATAAATGCTCATAGCAATTGGAAAACCAACGGTTGAAATAATAGTTGTAATTGCGTTTACGTCCATTTTTCTTACCTCATGTCTTTTTGTTGGATAATTTTCCTTGTTTCATTTATATTATAACATAAATTTTCCAATTTGTAAAGTATTTTTGTAGTTAAATTACACTCTTGCAAACTGTGATTTTTGAGACTGTATAATATAGTTTCGTACAATCTCACCTACTTCATTATTTTGAAAGAAAACTTTTTCAAGTGCATAAAATCTAGCTATCTTTGTTTCTAATGGTGTTGTAGTCGCTAATAATCGTCTTTTATAGTTTTGCTTTTCATTATGTTGTAGACTATAAATTAAATCGGTGTCAGGATTTTTTATCGGTGTCGTTTTTTCATGAATATAAGTAAAGTATTCATTATCTTTAGCCACAATTTCACACTGTAGTAAGTTCCCGTTAAATTCTATAAAGTAGGTAAAAAGTATGTCTTTAGCTTCATAGCGTATTTGTAAATGTGGGTAAATAGCCATTTCCCATGCGCCGTTAATAATCATTTGAACGCTTTCACTATCATCAAAACAGAAATATTTATTGCTTTCTTTATTCTTGTTTATGCTGTCAGCATATTCAACCGCAATAGTTAAAGCACCTTTACCAAATTTGTAAATATCTATCGTACCTTGTTCCATTTGTGGAATATGTTTCAAACCCATTTCTTTAAAATACGGACAATATTTATTGACAGTATTACCCAACATAAAAATTTTTACATTGTTTCGTTGTCTGATAATGGTAGAAAGTACGTTCATGAACAATATAAATTCATCTGGTAAATAATAACGTCTAGTTAAAAATTCATCAAATATAACGGTTGTTACATCAGGGTAACTTGTGCTTTTATCGTGTTCCATTTCAGACAAAGCAAATGCATAAGCAAGCGGTTTTGTATATGGTACGTGTTTTTGTATACCCTCATCATAATTTGAAAGATACCATTTACCATTGAAATAGTATATTTCTGTATATTCTCCATTTGTTAATTCTGCTATACGTCCATTCGCTTCTAAACCATTATATAGGGTTTCAGCACGTTTTCCTTTTATATCCTCTTTCCAACGTCTAACAATAGCAGTTTGATTCTTATAACCACTTTCAACAAATTGTTTAATACCATACTCTAAAGCTGAATATGTTTTACCATTGGAACGTTCACCAAAAATAAGATTATAGTCAGCGTTTTTTTCAAGTATCTTTTCCAGTGAATAATACTTTAATTCTTCTTTTTTCTTTTTGACTTTTGCCATAAAAGCACCTCTTTCATTTTTTGTAGCTGGCTACAATGTTTATGAAAAACATCATAGCCTTTATAATTACATTCTTTCTGTTTTGATTCCCTTTAAATAATCGGTGTATAATTTTGCTAGTGATAAATCGTAGCTTGTTGGTTCCAAGTGTACACTTGAAAGCTCCATATAAAAAGCTGTATGACCTTGATAATCTGTTAAATAACCTTGTTTTGGTTCATCAATATAAGTGTGAAGATTTTTACCGCTTTTTTCTGGTGGTACGTGTAATCCGTCATTAAATTTTTCAAAAGCCGTCATAATGTTACCTCCTGCTAAATCATCTAATAAATATGGTACAGCTTTAAATTTATTTACACCTGATACTGTTATAGATATCGGATAATATTTACCGTCAATTCTCAAAGCGTGATCTTTTTCTAACATGTAACGTTTAGCGCCTAAAGTTTTAAAATGCGAGTAAACTCCCTCAAAATCCCATATACCTAATCTTTTAACTTTACCTTCTTTTGTTTTAGGTTGCACTTTTTCAAAATCTATATTGTGATAATCGCACGCTCTTTTCAACTTAATTTCTACTAATTTATTATATGTTTCAAAATATGCTTTATGATTTTCATGATTCAATAATTTTATACTATCCGTATCACTATATACATAATCGTCTTTTACAGCATGAATGCCAGTAAAAAGGTTTCGTCTTGCATATGCTGTCACAAAGATACCCCATATATAGTATAGAAAACGGTTTTTACTTTCATTGTGTTGTTCCAGCATATCAAATAATTCAACTGGATTACTTTCAATAGTACCCCATTCTTCACCATCGAAAATATACTCATCACGTAATGGATTAGTAACACTCATACCATAAACACTATTTATCATTTCTTTACTTTTAAGGTATTCTATCTCTTTACCTTCTACATCTTTTAGTACTGTTTTCTTTTCGTATAAGTCAAGGATACATTTTACCAATTCAGTAGGTAAATAATTCTTTGTGTAAACATGAAAATTGGAGATTGTTATACTATCCCAACTGTAAAACATTGAAATCGTATTATAATCTACATTTGTTATTGATGTACATATTTTATCAGCGCAAACTAACCTACCATTATTTTCTACAACGTTTACTTTCTTAAAGCACTTTGAAACGCTTATAGGATTGTCGTTCGTTTCTTTACACATGATATTCTCAAAACATACATCAAATACACACAAATAATCATTCATATAAAGTTCAAAATCTTCTTTACTCTTTATATCTACTTTAACTCCTCTTGACATAGGAAACATTTCACTAATCATAACATAAGGATAACTACTAGTAAAATCATAGCTTGCTACATTCTCCAATATTTCACCACTATAATAAGCATTTGCATGAGTGAAACCTCCTGCAAAAGCACGTTGTAATAAATTAAATTCATTCATATTTGATATAGTTAAATCATGTATACGTCTAAAGTAGGTCATATTTCTTTTGTGAGTGTTAGGAAGATACAAACAATTCTTTTTGCAAAACTGCCTTACATAACCAGTTTTCGTTATTGGTAAACTTGTCAATCCGTGTTCATTCTCTATCTTTTCTTGAATATAAGCCATTACTACACGTACATCATTTACACAATAAGCTAATTCTTGCTCTGTTAATCCTGTTTCGCTGTTTCTCAATAAACTATAATCTAAATCACCTGTCATCTTTTTCACCTTATACTTTAATAATTGATTACCCAAATTAGCAAGACTATAACCACTCAATAAATAACTACACCGAAACTCTATAAAATTTTCCGTTATAGCATAAATCGGTTTACGCAAATCAATAGAAAATACTTTGTGCCATTTAATCCATTTACACATAAATTGAAATTCATATGCTAAATTATGAACAAAAACCATTAACCTTTTCTTTTCATCCAGTCTTAAAAGTTCTGCTATTTTATCTAACATGGTGAAAAATTGTTTCCATGTTCTACCTATAATAACATTCCCATTTATGCCAAACTGCCATACATACATAGTAGCACGTTTTTCTGGATTGTAGTCTGGTATTAACTGTTTTCGTTTCATCTTTTCAGCATAGTCTATAACTGCACCATTTTCATCCACATAAAAAGAAGTTGTTTCTATATCGAAGGCGCACGGGATATTATAATAATAAATACCTTTTTTATTTCCCACTATCATAGAACTATTAACACTGATTTTTAAAACTTTTTCTATTTCAGACGGGGAAAAAATTTTACTATCCTCTTTGAATGATATTCGTTTTCTAGCCATATTTAACCCCCATCTTATTTTTTACATTTTAAAACCATCTGCTAAAGCTTCTAGCGCATCTTTTACCGCTTTGTTCCATGTTTCTTCTATTTCTTCTGCCGCTTCTTCCGCTGTATCATTTATATTTTTCTGTAGCTCATCTGCTAGCTTTCTGGCATCACTTTCTATTTGTTCACTTGAACTTTGAATAGCACGGTTGTATACGTCCTGCACAAAGTCGCTATATGGTAGCGCTAAAAGTAATTCATTTGAAACACTATTGTAGCCACCTAAAATACTATCACGTATATCCTTCCATAAATCTTCATCTATATCCATGGAATCTTTTACTTGCTTTTCAAATTCTCTTGCACCACTTAACATTGACGTAGGTTGATTAAGAAAAGAAATTGCTTTTGCGTATTCTTTCTTTAATGTTTTCCAATCATTGCCAGTATTACCAAAACCCTTTACACTAAACTTTGAATAACCTTTCACATCTCCTTTTCCTAAACTTGCAACCGCTGGAGAAAATACACCTGCTTTTTCAATATTTTGTATACGTCTATTAGCTTGCTGGAAAACTCTTCTTATCTCTGCTCTTGTTTCTTTGCTACCTTCTATAGAGTTAATAATATCTTTCTTTAGCTTATTCTTTAGCCCTTTAGTTACTGTAGCCGAAAATGTTATAGTAGCCATACTTACACCTCACAATTTAAAAAGAATGGGGATTATAACCATTGTAGTTATAACCCCATTGAAAAAATTACATATCTACAAAGTTAATACCAAAACAAATACGGTGAAACTTTTCTGACCAGTAGGAGTAAATCTCAAAACCAACTTTACCGTTGTTAATATCTGCTACTGCTTCTTCATCTGCTAAAATATCTCTAGCGGTTCCTAACATATGAGACGGTGCATTAACGAAACAATTATCCGTTGCAAAAATAGGCGAAGCACCAAACTGTGATCTTGTATTAATATAAATTGCAGTAAGTGGATACACTTTTTCTTTTCCGTACGTGTTAAATAAGTCCATTAAACTTTCATAGGTAAAATTAGTTGTGTCAACATTAAACTTTTTACTTTTATTAAATTTGCTTGTAAATCTACTCATAATATATACCTCATTCTTTCTTAATATTTTATTGTTTTGTAGTCAACTAAAACCTTGTTTAAAGTGAAATAGTATTTAAAAAATCTCTAATTTCTTGTAACTTTGAAACTTTCATAGTATCTTTAATAATGCGCTCATCTTCCAAAATAGTAGAAATATTGTTAGCGGTCTGAATGATTAACTTTGCTGTTTTGTCAACATCTTCTTTTTTCGCTTCCTTTTTTCCTTCTTTTTCTTCTACTTCTTCTACTTTCTGAAAATTACCGTTTTCGTCAATCTCACCATTTTTATAAGACTTGACAACCTCACGAATTTCTTTTGTGGACATTGACGGATTAATAAGCTCTTGTTCATCCAGTCTGATTGCTTCATCTGGTTCAATAGAATTTAACTCTATCAATTGTGATACTGTATAATCTTCTTTGTCATGTATAAGAATTGAAACATAACCTTTATCTTGTGGACTTTGTTCGATAAACTTTTCGGCGGCGGTTGTCATTTTGTACACCATGTTTTTCTTGTATCCAAACATTTTGTACGCGTAGTCGAATACATCTTTGAAACCATCATCTTTAAAAAGATTTTCATTTCTAATGACTAAAAGTCTAGCAGAAATTTCAAACAAATTTCTTTTCGTAGATGTCAAAAGTTTTTCAATTGCTTTTGTATGTGAAATTAACTTTTTATTTTTAAGTTCACTTTCACGTGTTTGATATGCGATAGCTGTTTCTAATGTTTCCATAATCTCATTTGCCATATTAAGTACCTCAACTTTCTAAATGTTATTAATTTTCTTAACTACAATTACATTATAACATATCAACTACAATTTGTAAAGCATTTTTGTAGTTAAATTACAAAATATTTTTGTCTCAAAAACAATCGAATAACTGTTCGA
>Ga0079226_10004291_pt1 | contig 10894 bp, 7 predicted proteins | sample Poulit2014_FD_76345 | JGI IMG/M metagenome (GOLD analysis project Ga0079226, IMG submission 76345) | Agricultural soil microbial communities from Georgia to study Nitrogen management - Poultry litter 2014 | ecosystem: Environmental > Terrestrial > Soil > Agricultural land | place: USA: Georgia...
CAAGGAATCATTAGTTAAAGCTCAAATTTAACTCATTCGATAACAGTTGGATTTTCTGGTTGGTTTAAGTGTTAATATACCTCGTCATAATAGTCGTAAATTACACTCCATAAAAAAATTCATCTTTTATCAAATTTTCTTTGCAAGTAATAAATCTTGATGTATATTTGCCGACAGAATAAAGAAAATATCATATTATTTTTTATTCCATTTAAATATACCTAAGAGTAGGCGGGCGTGGTGGAATTGGTAGACACGTTAGACTTAGGATCTAATGCCGAGAGGTGTGGGAGTTCGACTCTCCCCGCCCGCACAAAAAAGTCTTTCAATATTGGAAGACTTTTTTTGTTTCAAGAACGCCTTAGTGGAGAATCGTAAATCATTCACTGTTAATTATACTTTGTTCATTCATAGTGTCCTAACAGGATATATTATCTTATTTAACTCATATTCTTTATGAGTCACGCTAAATCTAGGGTAATAGAGATGTAAGGTTTTACATGTCTTAGACTATTATAATGGAAGTATTTACTATATATGTGAAGGAAATCGGAATAAATACTTATAGAATTCTATAAAAATTAGTATCTTGGCAGAACCATAGAAACTCTTTTTACAGAGTGCTATTTTTCGAACATAAATTATATAGAATACTTTGAAAAAATCAACTACTTCCTCCCCAGAGCTAGGAGTGGAATCCGAATTTCTCTTGCCCAAGATGGGGCAAAGTATAGCGGAAGCTACAATTATACAGTGGTATATCAGTGAAAATGAAACTTTTGAAGAAGGGGATGTCCTTCTAGAAGTGGCTACTGATAAAGTAGATAATGAAGTAGTGGCTCCTGCTTCTGGTAAACTTATTAAGCAGTTAGTAACAGTTGATGAAATAGTGAAAGTGGAACAGGCCGTAGCAATCGTCTATTTCGATTTACTTTCTGATGCATCGAGAAAAGTCAAGAAAGTTAAATCACCTACTTCTACCGTGACTAAAAAAAATGATCCTACTTCTCGTAAGCCTGTCAAAGTAGATACTGCAGTAACTTATACCACTCGTACAGACGTATATATAAGTCCTTTGATCGAACAAATCGCTCGACAACATCATATCAGCTATGAAGAATTAGCAAGAATACCAGCTACTGGTGCCCACAATCGTTTACGTAAAAGTGATGTGTTTACTTATTTAGAAGCTGGTCGCCCTGCGCAATTTGCTCAATCTATAACTTCTTCTCCAGGGTTTCAAGTTCCCGATTTAAAGTTCGATAAAGGAAAAGGAAAAATAATCGAGATGGATCGTATGCGACAAATGATCGCCGATCATATGGTATATAGCAAGCATACCTCTCCACATGTTACTGCCTATGTTGAAGCCGACCTTACAGAAATGGTGAGATGGCGAAATGCGGTAAAAAATGAATTTCAAGATAAATATGGTCAACGCCTTACATTTACTCCTTTATTTGTCGAAGCAGTAGCCCAGGCAATACAAGAATTTCCCAATATCAATTCCTCTCTTGATGGAAAAAATATCATTGTAAAAGAAAATATTCATATCGGAATGGCAACGGCACTTCCCACTGGTAATCTTATTGTCCCTGTAGTGCGTGATGCGGATAAAAAAACATTACCACAGCTAGCTGCTGATACGAATGCTTTGGCTGAAAAAGCTAGAAATAACCAACTTACAGGCGATGAAGTTAAAGGAAGTACCTTTACTATTAGTAATGTAGGTACTTTTGGAAGTTTAATGGGAACACCGATTATCAATCAACCAGAAGTAGCTATTCTGGCTACAGGGGTAATCAAAAAAAGAGCCGAAGTAATGGAAAAGCCCGAGGGCGATATGATCGAAATTAGAAGTATGATGTACCTTTCATTATCTTTTGATCATCGCGTAGTGGATGGCTATTTAGCAGGTTCTTTCCTTAGAAAAATAGCCGATTATATGGAGCAACCACGTGATGTAGAAGATTTTTAATGTATTATAAAAACAGCGTATTATACAAGATGAAAAATATAGAAATAAACCAAATTAGTGAGTCCAAAGTAAAAGGAATAGATTTCAATAATGTACCCTTAGGTCGCACCTTTACCGACCATATGTTTATCTGCACTTATTCTGATGGAGAATGGGGCACGCCACGTATAGAACCCTTGCAAGCTATACCCTCTCATCCCGCTACGATGGCGCTGCATTATGGACAAGCTTTATTTGAAGGGCTAAAGGCCACCAAAAACGAACAAGGAGAGCCACTTTTGTTTCGTCCCGAACAGAATGCTAAAAGACTCAACTATAGTGCAAGAAGGTTGGGTATGCCTGAATTTCCTGAAGAGTTATTTGTAGAGGGTTTAAAAAAATTAGTCGCATTAGATCAAGCTTGGATTCCTCCAATGGAAGGGAGTGCGCTTTATCTACGCCCCTTTATGTATGCTACTGAAGCTTTTATCGGGATGCGAGCGGCAACGAGTTACAATTTTATCATTATGGCATCACCTGCCAATCCCTTGTACAGTGGAAGGGTGAAACTATGGGCTGAAAAAGAATTTATCCGAGCTGCACAAGGCGGAACAGGATCAGCCAAAGCTGCAGGAAACTATGCCGCAGCTGTATTGCCTACAGAGTTAGCCAAACAAAAAGGCTATGATCAAGTTTTATGGCTCGATGCAAAGGAACATAAGTATATAGAAGAAGTAGGTACTATGAATATTTTCTTCCATATCGGAGATGTTTTTATTACTCCACCACTTAGTGGCTCTATTCTGAGCGGTATTACAAGAATGAGCGTTATAGACTATCTGCGATATATAGGCTATGAAGTTCAAGAACGAAAAATAAGCTTAAAAGAAGTGCGTCAAGCTGCAGAAGATGGAGAATTAAAAGAAGCGTTTGGAACTGGAACAGCAGTGGGAATAGCCTATATACAAAGTATCGGAAGTGACCAAGGTAAAATTCATGTTTCTGATGCAAGCCCAATAGGTGAAAAAGTTAACCATTGGCTCAATCAATTAAAGATGGGTGAAGTAGAAGACGTTTTCCAATGGATGCAAAAAGCAGAATTATAGATAGCTGTAAAATTAAGTTATGAGTCAGAATAAATCCAAATTAGATCGATCGATATTAGAAACTGCGTTTACCCATCTCGTTACAGCGATGGCTATGACAGAATTATATGAGAAGAATAGAGAAGTCACCTCCAAATATGTGCATGCTACTTCTCGTGGTCATGAAATTATTCAATTGGCTATCGGGATGCAGCTTTTACCACAAGACTATGTTTATCCCTATTACCGTGATGATTCTATACTATTGGGAATCGGTATGACGCCTTATGATTTAATGTTACAGCTATTGACCAAACGCGATGATCCATTTTCTGGTGGTCGTACCTATTATTCTCATCCGAGTTTAAAAGATAAGGACAAACCCAAAATTCCACATCAAAGTTCGGCTACAGGTATGCAAGCTATTCCAGCTACTGGAGCTGCGATGGGCATGCAGTATAAAGAAAAAATGAAATTGCATAATCCCGATGAATTACCTCCCGTAGTGGTCTGCTCTATTGGAGATGCGTCTATGACAGAAGGTGAAGTAGCCGAAGCATTACAAATGGCAGCTTTAAGACAATTTCCTATATTGTTCTTGGTACAAGACAACAAATGGGATATCAGTGCTTATATGACCGAAACCCGTGCTCAGAATGCAGCCGAATATGCAAAAGGATTTAAAGGAATAGAAGCACTAAGTATTGATGGTACAGATTTTGAAACTTCCTATACTACTTTACAACGAGTTCTACAGACCATTAGAGAAGAACGACGTCCTTTTCTAGTACATGCCGAAGTACCTTTGCTTAATCATCATACTTCGGGAGTACGAATGGAATGGTATCGAGATGATTTGGAAGAAGCTAAAAAAGACGATCCCTATCCAAAGCTAAAACAACTTTTGTTGCACAATGGTTTTACAGATGCCGAAATAAAGAAGCTACAGCGACATTCGAAAGCTAGAGTACAGGAGGATTACCAGCGTGCTTTACAAACTGAAGAGCCTACACCTGAGGATCTATTTACTCACGATTTCGCTCCCACTCCTGTACAGGAAGAGCAAGGAGATAGAACGCCAATTGGTGCCGATTCGGTTGTAATGGTTGATTCTGCTTTATTCGCTATTGAAGAGATTATGAAAGAGCATCCCGAAAGCTTACTGTATGGACAAGATGTAGGAGCAAGATTAGGAGGGGTGTTTCGAGAAGCCGCTACTTTAGCCCAAAAATTTGGAGATCACCGAGTATTCAATACCCCGATACAAGAGGCCTTTATTATTGGTTCGACCGTAGGGATGAGTGCCGTAGGGCTTAAACCTATTGTCGAAGTGCAGTTCGCCGATTATATCTGGCCAGGTTTGAACCAATTGTTTACTGAGGTCAGCCGTAGTAACTATCTCTCCAATGGTAAGTGGCCAGTTTCTATGATATTAAGAGTGCCTATCGGTGCTTATGGCAGCGGCGGACCTTATCATTCTTCATCAGTCGAAAGTGTAGTAACTAGTATTCGTGGAATCAAGATTGTATATCCCAGCAATGGAGCTGATTTAAAAGGTCTGATGAAAGGTGCGTATTATGATCCCAATCCCGTTGTGATATTTGAGCACAAAGGATTGTATTGGAGTAAATTGCCTGGAACCAAAAGAGCAACCACACCAGAACCTTCCTCCGATTATATACTTCCGTTAGGCAAAGCCCGCGTCGTACAAGAAATTTGGAAGCAAGAAGATCTAGAAACAGCTACCGTTATTACCTATGGAATGGGCGTGCATTGGGCTTTAGAAGCTACCGCAGAATTAGGATTAAAGGAACAGGAGGAGGTGGTGGACTTAAGAAGCTTATATCCTTTAGATTATGTTACTGTTTTTCAATCGGTTAAAAAAGCAGGTAAATGTTTGGTTTTAACAGAAGAACCCACAGAGAATAGTTTTGCTCGTGCCTTAGCAGGAAGAATTCAAGAAGATTGTTTCCAAAGCTTGGATGCTCCAGTAATGGTGTTAGGGAGTGAGAATCTTCCAGCTATCCCATTAAATGAAATATTAGAAGCTACGATGATTCCTAATGTAAGTAAAGTTAAAAACAAACTACAGCAGTTGCTAGAGTATTAAGATTTTATTCTAGCCAGGTGGGCGTTAGCTGAGAATCGTTAGTCATGGAAATGCGAATCCGTAACAGTAAGAAAAGAAAATCCGCAACAGTACATTAGTCGTGAGTACGCTTAGTGATTTATTATTCATCATTTATCCTTCATTTTATAACGAGGGATATAGCTTATTTATTAAACCAAAATTGTTTTCAACAACCTTAATGTTTAGTGAATTAAGCAAATTTTACCATCTCTTTATGATACTTTACCTACTTGCAATCGTTAGTATTGTCATACCAATGTTCCTTTTAGGGATGGAGGTTTTCAACTAAAAACCAATCACTATTATATCATGAGTTTACATTTCAATTTTTTACGTTATTTTGTTCTAATAACACTTCTTCTTGTTAGTATCGATTCCTATTCTCAATGCTTTCGCAACAAAGGCGGTGGTGGAGGGAGAAGTGGTTCTTCCAATTTCTCTTTAGAACTAGGAGCAGGTATGCCTTTAGCATTATCTCCCAGTAATGATTTACAGTTTGGAGATGCCAAAAAGTTTGAATTAGGATTACGCTATTTACCTTACGGAAATAGTTTTGGACTTCGAGGTTATTATTCCTTCACAAGTCTGTCCGACTCCAAAGCCGAACCCAGTGATCACGGTAATTCTTTTAAAATCCATAAAGTAGAACTACAGGGTATTTATATGTTAGACCGATTGTTCAATGTCCCCGAATCTTCTGTTTTTGAACTAGAATCCTATCTAGGAGTTGGTGCAGCTTTGGGAAGCCCTTCAAGTCGCTCGGGTACCAACAAAATGCTTGCTACTACCATAGGGTTACGTCCGCGTGTATTAATCGACAATAACCGTTTGCATCTCTATTTTGATACCTCTTATACTTTGCTTATTAATCAGCAGTATGATTATGCAGGCGAACCCATTCCAGACGCCACCCGAGGCAATATCGGTTCTATGCTCAACCTTAGTCTAGGACTTAGTTATAGGCTATGACCTTGACCTCTGTATGTTTTCTGTAAGATGAAAATAGTAAATGCATTAGTCGTGAGTGCGTAAATTAAGAGTTGTAGATTGTTTCTTTTGATTATTATAGCGATAAAAATATCATTCTATTTAAACAATAAACTATCACGAATACACGCTAATCGATAATGTTGGTAAATGCGTAAGTGTTGTGTTACTACTAGCATTGTAAAAAATAAAACCTATGCAAAGATACATCTCAAAGAGACTAAAATTAATATAAATAGATGTAAAATCACTTTAAGGGAAGAGTAACTCTTCAGTTTTCAGTGGATTTTAGTTTATTTATTGTATGTTTACGCTTGATTTATTGTGTAATTAGAATAGGTTATGAATAAGAAGTACTTTAATATCATTTTTATTAGTATATGGGTTCTGTTCGTTTTTAATATGGAAGCGCAATCTTCTTATTGGAATAAGATACAAACAAAGTCCTCTGAAAGTTATATTTCTGGGGAAAATAATAGAAGTGAAACAGTGAATTATTCTTTAAATATCGAATCTTTTGCAAAGGAAATAAAAAATGCACCAGAATTTACCTCCGAGTCTTTTACAATTATAGAACTTCCAATTCCTGAATATGGTTTACAAAAATTTAAAGTTTACCAAGCCTCTATACTATCTCCTAAACTACAAAAAAAATATCCAAGAATACAATCTTATATCGCTGAAGGGGTTGAAAATAGTTTAGCTATAGCAAGAATAAGCTTTACCAATCTAGGAGTGCATGCCATAATAAATTATGATCAACATTCTATATATATAGACCCAACTCCTAAACAAAAAGAAGTATATTCGGTCTATAAGGCTGATTTGAAAACTAAGGCAGATTCTCATTTTCAGTGTTTAGTGGAAAGCCAAACTCAAAATATAGATTATTCTCTTTTAAAAACACCTTACAATGCTACTGATGGTGAATTGAAAACTTATAGACTTGCTTTGGCTTGCACTAGACAATATGCTAACTATCATTTGAATCGCCATGGAATATCAGACCAAGCTAATGATTATGACAAAAAAGAAGTGGTGCTTGCGGAAATGAATGTGGCGATGAATAGAGTTAACTTTATTTTTGAACGTGATATCGCTGTTACTATGCAATTGGTGGACGATAATGATGATTTGATTTTTTTATACGCCTCTTCAGATCCTTATACTAATAATGATGCTCTCGAAATGTTGGAAGAAAACATTCAAACGATTAATCAAAAAATCGGTTTACAAAATTATGATATAGGACATGTGTTTAGTACTGGAGGTGGAGGGGTAGCTTATATGGCTTCAGTATGTGCCAATTATAAAGCTGGGGGTGTTACGGGTTTAACCTCCCCTATAGCGGATCCGTTTTATATAGATTATGTATCCCATGAAATGGGACATCAGTTTGGAGCTAATCATACTTTTAACAGTGGTGCTGGTAATTGTGGTGGAAGAAATAGGAATAATCCAACAGCGGTAGAACCAGGAAGTGGTTCTACAATTATGGGGTATGCAGGAATTTGTTCTCCAGAAAATGTGCAGATTAGAAGTGATGCTTATTTTCATAATATCAGTATTTACGAAATGTGGATGACCATTAATGGAACAGGAGCATGTGGTACTTCAACTTTTACAGGAAATAATCCCCCTATTGTTACCACTACTGATGTTCATAAAATACCCATTTCTACACCTTTTATGCTAGAAGGGGAAGCGACTGATCCAGATGACGACAACCTAACTTATAATTGGGAGCAAATGGATAATCAAATAGCGACACAACCTCCTAGATCCATAAATGCAGAAGGTCCTATGTTTCGCTCTATGGAACCTAATGAAAAAGCAAAACGATATTTTCCTGCTATGGAAACGATATTAACGGGAGCTTTGCAAAATGATTGGGAAGTATTGCCAGAAGTTGAACGAAGCATGGAATTCCGTTTAACCGTGCGAGATAATGTGATTGGAGGAGGAGCAACAGAGAGTAGCCCTACTACAGTAATAGTAAAAGAAAGTGCAGGACCTTTTAGGGTGACCTCTCAGAATACTCCAACTACATGGAGAATCGGAGCAGAAGAGCACATTACATGGAATGTGGCTAATACTGACAATTCAGATATTCAATGCTCCGAAGTGGATATCTTGCTTTCATTGGATGGTGGAAAAACATTTTCATTGGTTTTAGGACAAGAAGTGCCTAATGTTGGCTCTTTTAGTTTTATAGTCCCTGATGAAGAGATGTTGCATGCAAGGGTAATGGTAAAGGCATCAAATAACATATTTTTTGATGTAAATGATGCTGACATTACGAGCACTATGGGAACAGAAGATTATACTAAGAATGATTTCGTGTTGTATCCAAATCCTTCTACGGGTATTTATAACCTAGTACTTAATCCAGAATCGATAGAAGAAATAACCATAAGCCTTTATGATATAAACGGTAAAAAAGTGAAAGAAAAAATGGTTAGCGATGAGTTTTCCTCTGTGTATCAATATCAGTTAGATTATCAGGATCTAAGATCAGGAGTTTATTTCTTGGAAATAATTAATGGTGAAAAAACGATTACACAACGTTTGATTAAATATTAATCTAGAAAATTCTAAAAGTAGAAATAAACACTAGAAGCTGTAAGAATAAAGATTATTTAATTTCAATTTTTTCGCTTACTCGTGAAACAACAGGGTGGATGCCTTCTATCTTAAATTGAATTTCAAAATAAAGAGTGTCCTTATGCTTCTCAATAAGTGCTTCGCCTATAGAAACAGGAAAATAGCCTGCATCTGGACAAAAACAATGCTGTCCCCAAAGCAATTTTATGGATTGTAACTCTTGATCTTTAAGATGAAGATAATCTGTGTTTTGTGGAATTTCAAAAAAAAGTGTTTCCGTTAACCCTCCATCTGAAATTCCATCAGGAGATACTTTTTCGTAGGTGAAGTGAATCACCATACTCTCTCCTTCTACTATTTGAGGATAAGGAAGCTGGGTAAGCTTTTCTTCTTGTATCAATAGAGATTTATTTAAACTCAAAGAAGTATTACACGATGCCAGATAAGGACATTCCGTTTTTTTAAAGGAGTTGAGATGAATTTTGTTTGCTTTGCAAGCAACAAAAACAAAAAATGATACCACCATTATATAGTATAGACTGTTCTTCATAAAATAGTTTTCTTCTTTTTAAAATAAAAATATTAAACTAATATACATAAATAATTATTTGAAATTGAGTTTTTGATAAGAAAGAATAAGATGATTTTTGAATTTTATAGTCGAATGACTGATATTCTAAATCAAGAAACAATGATAATTTTAAAAGTTAAAAAATAATTAAATATCACTTTCTCAAAACATTGAAAATATTCTAATTATACGTTATATTTGCTAAACTTATTTTAAGAATAAATTAAATTATAGAGATATGGATTTCAGTCTTTCAGAGGAACATTTAATGATACGCGAGGCAGCGCGTGAATTTACTAAAAATGAATTATTGTCAGGCGTCATAGAAAGAGACACACATCAGATTTTTCCCCAAGAACAGGTAAGGAAAATGGGAGAATTAGGATTTTTGGGGATGATGGTAGATCCGAAATACGGAGGTGGTGGTATGGATACTATTTCTTATGTCCTAGCAATGGAAGAAATTAGTAAAGTTGACGCTTCTTGTTCGGTTGTGATGTCAGTTAATAACTCTTTGGTTTGTTGGGGACTTGAGACCTATGGTACCGAAGAACAAAAACAGAAATACCTAACCAAGTTAGCTACTGGTGAATCTATCGGAGCTTTTTGTTTAAGTGAGCCTGAAGCGGGTAGTGACGCAACTTCTCAAAGAACCACAGCTATAGAAAAGGGAGATCATTATGTTCTAAATGGAACTAAAAATTGGATTACCAATGGTGGAACAGCAGATTTTTATTTGGTAATTGCTCAAACCGATAAAGAGAAAAAACATCACGGAATTAATGCGTTTATTGTAGAAAAAGGCTGGGATGGTTTTGAAATAGGTCCTAAAGAAGATAAATTAGGAATCCGTGGAAGTGACACGCATACACTCAACTTTAATGATGTAAAAGTACCGAAAGAAAATAGAATCGGAGAGGATGGTTTCGGTTTTACTTTTGCTATGAAAACTTTAAGCGGTGGAAGAATTGGTATAGCAGCACAAGCTTTAGGAATCGCTTCTGGTGCTTATGAATTGGCAAGAGACTATTCGAAGATCCGAAAAGCTTTTGGAACAGAAATTTGTAATCATCAAGCTATTGCTTTCAAATTAGCGGATATGTTAGTATCCATAGAAACCTCTAGGCATTTAATTATGAAGGCAGCTTGGGATAAAGATATGGGAAATAACTATGATTTAAGTGGAGCCATGGCAAAATTACATGCTTCACAAACCGCTGTAGATGTAACGTCAGAAGCAGTTCAAATTCATGGAGGTAATGGTTATGTGAAAGAATATCACGTAGAGAGATTAATGAGAGACGCAAAAATCACTCAAATTTATGAAGGGACTAGTGAAATTCAAAAAATAGTGATTTCAAGAGCTTTATTAAGAGGCTGATATAATTTTAAAAAAATACCTTAAAAAGCATTTTCTGATGAAGATGCTTTTTTTATTAAATACCTTTTAGTAGCTTATAAAGTTTCACTAACTTGTTTGACTAAATATATTTGACAGGATAATTTATGTCTAAAACCAGATTAGATCCAAATAAATGGGTGAAGAGATATGCAAACTA
>Ga0079226_10004292_pt1 | contig 10892 bp, 12 predicted proteins | sample Poulit2014_FD_76345 | JGI IMG/M metagenome (GOLD analysis project Ga0079226, IMG submission 76345) | Agricultural soil microbial communities from Georgia to study Nitrogen management - Poultry litter 2014 | ecosystem: Environmental > Terrestrial > Soil > Agricultural land | place: USA: Georgia...
ATTGTTCTCTTCTATATTATCCACTTGTGTATTACTAGGTCTACCAGACATTTCCATGATTCTATTATAAAACTTCTTCTCATAAACTACATTCACATCTAGAGCTAAACGATTTTCATCTTTGTAAACACGCTTATCATACTCTACAATTTCTTCGATAATATCTTCTATATACCTGTCATCTATTTCTAGTAGTTTAACAAGCTCTTTTTTAGCTTCTTTAATTCCAATCCAAGAATGCCCTCTATCATTATCTTGTTTCAATATATGATTGACAGCCGCAACTATTCTTCCGGTATTAGTTGGGTCATCTCCCCTATTCATAGCATACTCATCAATCTTCTTAAAACCGAATCCTGAAACCTCACACAATTCATATATATTGTTATTAACTCTTTGTACAACAGACTGAGCACTACCAAAATGCTCTACCAGTTTCTTTAAAGAGTTAAAAGTTATATCTAAATCTTTAAGTTCTACAAGCGCTTCTTGAATTTCCATATTATTAAAAATGTTTTGCTTAATTCTATTATAAGCGACTTTTCCAATACCTTTCATTTCAGAATAGTCAAACTCATCATTTTCCATTAAATCAATAATAGGTTCATTAGGATACACTTTAATAATTTCCTCAAATTGTCTCTCAGTTACCATCATTTGTATATATTCTCTTTGTTCTTCAGCTGTTTCAGGTCGTTTTGCTGCCACCATGACAAATTCATATCCTTTTCCATATTTTTTGTTGTATGTAGGCGATATTTCAATGTCGTATTTTTCCCCTATTGTTAATTCAGGTGTATTACCTGTAACAGCAAATACTCCATTATGGTCTATAGTCTCAATCTCTTCTTTATTGGTGTTAGGTATCATTCCATACACCCCCCACATGCTATCAGCATTATAAAATCTCTTGTGGTCAACAGTTACATTTAATTTTATAGTTTTATTTCCCAAAAATAAACTCCTCCTTTAAATATTTGTAATTATAGTATATTGTTAATTATTCATTAAGTCAAGTAAAACGTTTTATTAATATATTTTTTGATAATTTGATTGTTTTATTCGACAATAATGATATAATAATATATGAAAGATGTGACAAGTGATAACTGTTACATATACTATACAACATATAAATGAAAAAGTCAATAAAGAAATAATAATATGTAAAAAAGGCGGTGAAAGCATGTGGAACACTATGAAGATTTAAACTTTCTATTTGAAATTAAAGATATTAGAGAATTTAATGAAGAACATAATGAACTTCTTTACTATATAGAATCAAAAGTTGTAAATGGTACAGCTACTATTGATGAAATAACAATGTATGAATCATATAAGTGGTACGATACTTTTGATATTAGTTCTAATGAATACCAAAATGTTGTTGAACAAATGAGTATTTCATACGAAAAAGGAAGTGATATATAAAAGGATGGTGTTGTTTGTTGAAAATGGAAAATATAGATAACTTGGACTTATATATTGAAGAATTAGATGAAGACAATGGAAAAATTAAGAGGTTTCCATTGGATAGAGATTTAGAAAATGGAGAAAGTGCTTATACAGAAAGAGAAAAAGACAACAAAATTTCAAAAATAGATGAAAATAAATATATTTTCCATAGATTTAATGAAATTCAATCTCATATTGAAGATTATGAATCAGAATATAAAATAGAAGATGTAAGAGATAATATTACATATCAATTTGATTATAAATTAGAGTATTCTAATGAAAGAGTTGAATATTTAGAGGAAATGATTGAAGATAATGATTGGATTTATGATTTACTGTCTTCTAATAGAATGATTAAAAAAGAACAGAAGAAAAAGAACAATTTTCTAGCAGAAGACCAAAAATTAGATGGGTTAATACAACGGATGGCAGATTATATCCTACACCCAAAATTTAATAATGAAGATTCTGAGGATTATTTCAAGGGTTTAAAAGAGGATTATGACCATTTAAAGAGTAAAAAAGGGAAAACGAATGCTGAAATTGCAGAAATGATGCAATTAAAAGATGAGGTTGACCTATTTAATCAAGGTATTATAACTAAGAGTAGAGAACAGAGAAACAATTTAAGAGAAAGTAGCGAAGAAGATGTTTCAGATTTAAAAAATGGCAACAGTGTTATAATTGACCCCTCTGAGTTTACAACCGATAAGTCTAAAGTAGAATATGTAGGAAGAGATTTAGAAATATATGATGGTTATTGGAAAGATATGAATTTTTCTGAAGAAAGTAGAATATTTAGAGAAGAAGTTATGAATGTGTACGAAGAGTCTCTTAATATTTTAGTGAAGCAGTTAGGTAATGAAAAATCAGAAAAAGAAAAAGAACATATAAGAACAGAAACAATGAAAAAATTAGGTGACTTAAATTATACCGACAAAAACGGAACTGAAAAAACGATAACAGCAGAAAGAAGATTAAAAAGTCTAGATAGAATGTACAGTGAATTAAAATCAGACCATTATAGAGCAACTGAGATTTTAGCAACTCCTATATCTTTTACTCAAGTAACACCTTCATTTACTAAATATGATTTTAATTATGATACTTGGTATATAGATGAAAATGGTGAAGAAGTAGAAGTAAGTAAAAACTCTTTATTATTAAGTGATGTTAATACATATAAAGGATTAATTGCTAATTACTATGATTTAAAAGATAAGTATAGAGATGATTTTCATGATGATATGTGGGCTATCTTGCTAACTTTTGAAAATTTAATTGAAAAAACTGAGTTTTCAAAAGAAGAAAAATTTGTTGTAAGGCAAGTGATGAATGATAGTACAAGAAAAGAAATAATAGAATCTTATAATGAAGAATTTAATAAAGTGATTACAATGTACACACTTTCAAGATGGATTAATAATGTTATTCCTAATAAAATCTTAAACACATACTTATTATCTTTAGATGATTGGTTGTATACTTTTAAACTAAAAGGTAAATTTAAACAATGTAGCAAGTGTAAAAAAGTAAAGTTGATAAACACCGATAAATACTTTAGAAAACACCCTTTAGGCAGAGATGGATTTAGAAGTCAATGTAAAAAATGTGAGAGTTTGGCGAAAACACCCAAACAAACCTCTTAGAAGTCCCCATACATTTTTGAGGGAAGGTTAATACAATAAAACATTTCTTTTATTTATTTAAAAAACTTTTAAATTTTGGTTGTTTTAATAACCAATAATGATATAATAATATATGAAGATTATAAGGTAACAAAAAATACATAGTTTTATTACCTAATAAAAATGAGAATGTTAATGACTACAAATGAAATGACAGTAACAAAAGCACTTTCAGAATTAAAATTATTAGATAAGCGCATTCATCGTAGTATTGATGAAAATGATTTTATTGGTTACACAGTTGGTAAAAATAAGAAAGTGAATCACACTGACATTGGAGAATTTGTAGAAAATGTGGAAAGCAAGTATGAGTCCACTAAAGATTTAATCACTCGTAGAAATAAAGTTAAATCAGCTATTGTTACTTCAAATGCAGTTACCGAGGTGGAAATTGCAGGTGAAAATTACACAGTGGCAGAAGCAATTGAGCGTAAAACTTCTATTGAATATGAACATTCTTTATTGAATGGAATGAAGCGTGGTTTATCTCTTGCCTCAATGGAAGTAGACAAAATAAATGAGCAAGTTAAACATAAGATGGATGATTTATTGGATTCAATGTTTTCCAATGAGAATAAAAAGAATAATCAAGGGATGCAAGAATTCATTGATAGCTATAATAATGAAAATCAAGCTAAATTAGTAGACCCTTTAGAAATTAAAAAGGAAATTGAAAAACTTGAGACAAGTATTGAGGACTTTTTAGCAGAAGTAGATGAAGTATTAAGTGTAAGTAATGCTACAACAATTATTACAATTGATTAGTAATTAAACTATTTTTTTCCAATTAATCGAATTTCTTTTAACTAGACAGCTTTGAGGGTGGGCTACACCCTCACTTTAAAATAATAATATATTATGAGGATATTTGGTTGCGTTCAATCAAGTGTTACGTACATATAAACACACTTTGAACCCTACAGTTGGGATAAACGCTCAAAGTTCAGAACTCAAATATCAAGTATCAAGAGTCAAACTTCTTATTATTTAAAGCTCACTGTATCAAAGTTAAAACTTCGATAAAATCCAAGACTAACAGTATATAGGTGTTTGTTTATCGACCTAAAGAAAACTGCTTGGCTGGTTGGTTGGAAATCTTAATGATGTGAGCAGTATTATCACAGTGCAACTCTGTGACACGTCAAAATAAAAAATATACATAGAATATAAAGGAGAAGATTTAGATATGAAGAAAGATGAGTTAATTACAGCAACAGCAGAGAAGTTAGGTACAACAAAGAAGGAAGCTCGTGCTACATTAGAGCAAGTATTTGAGGTATTTGAGGATGCACTTGTTTCAGGGAAAAAAGTTCCAGTAGGAAACTTAGGTAAATTAGAAGTTCGTGAACGTGCTGAACGCAATGGAAGAAACCCAGCTACAGGTGAATCTATGGTTATTCCAGCATCAAATGCAATTAAATATAAGGCTAGTAAATACGCTAAAGAATTAGTAAATTAATAAATTAATAACAATATATAAAATACATAGGTAAGTGGAAGCAAGGGGAATACACTCCCCTTCCACTCACTTGACCGGGAGAGTTATTAAAATGACTGATGAAGCACTTTGGGTTTGTGATACTAATATACTTCTAAGAAATGTTGAGTCTTTGAATGACTATAAGATAGTAATACTATCTCATACATTACGTGAATTAGAAAAACATAAGATTTCACACAGAGAAGAGTTAGCTTTTCAATCTAGAAGAGCTACAAGATATATAAATAACAATAGAGAAAAATTTAAGTTTGATTTGAATGGTTACAGTGGTTCAAAACTGGGTGAAGATTTTACCGATGAGTACGAAGATGATAATATTCTTCAAGCTTGTGTAGTCAACAATTACAATTTGTTAACCAATGACCTTTTACTACAATTGAAGGCAGAGGGTCTAGGGATTAAGGTTAGAAGTTTAGATGAAAACCATAATTTAGATTACGATTATACAGGTGTAAAAGAGTTTTTCGTTACTGATAGTGAAGAAGACCAAATAACTCTAGCAACCATATACGAGTCGCCAGACTTAAATCAATTTGACTTATCAAAAAATGAGTATCTATACATATGGGATAAAGAGAAGCCAACTTTTGATAAAGATAACAACCATACAGGATATGAATTTATCGACTGCTTTAAATTCAATGGAGCAAAAATGGTAAAATTAAAATATAAACAAGTCTTCAGCAGATACATGGGAGAAAAAATAAAACCAATAAATAGAAAGCAACAAATGCTATTTGACTTGCTTCAAGACGATGATATTACAATTAAATCGTGTTTTGGTCAATTCGGAGTAGGAAAAGATTTTGTTATGTTATCTCATGCTTTAGAAATGATTGAAAAAGGAAAAGTAGATAAAATTATTTGGGCACGTAATAATGTGGAGTTAAAAGATGTCCCACCTTTAGGTATATTACCGGGTGACAAAAATGAAAAACTTTTAGAGTTTGCAATGCCTTTAGCTGACCATGTTGGCGGTGTTGAAGGATTGAATATGTTGATTGCTGAAAAGAAATTAGAAATTCAACATCTAGGTAGTTTGCGTGGCAGAGATATTAAAAATAGTATCTTATATGTTACCGAAAGTCAGAACAATACAGATGAACACTTTGAATTACTCATAGGTAGAGTAGGTAAAGGTTCACAACTTTGGCTAAATGGTGATTTAGAGCAAACTGACGGTGAGATTTACAAAAGTAAATCGGGAGTAAAAGCTTTAGCTGCACTAAAAGGTGAAGAGAAATTTGGGATGGCAACTCTTGATAAAAATGAACGTTCAGACACTGCTAAATTAGCAAGCAAATTGTCAAATTATAAATATAAATAACAATATACTTAGAGCAAAAAGGAGTTTTAAATTATGGCTGTTCGTAATAATAGCGTTAGTTTTAAAAATTCACAATTTACATTTGAAGATGATGGAACAATCTTAATTCATGAGGTTACGAAAGACCGAGAGATTACTCATAACCTTACAGAATGGTTGGAAAGTTTTTCAGGTGATGATAGATTTGTTGATATTTCAATCAAAGAGAAATTTAATGTAGAAGGTTTGGGTGATTAAATGGAATTTCCAGATTACCTACAAAGAAAACAGTCAGAATCTACAGATGATTTCATGATTAGATTGTTTGACAACAAAGAAAATTATGAGATTGATAACTTTACAATCGCAAATTTAATGAACAAAGAATTGGGAACAAACTATAGTGAATCAAAGTTCAGAAAAGATAATGCTAGTAGAGTTCGCTGGCAAGAATACTATAATTCTAAAAAAGGTGCATTAGATTCTACTGATATCAATTATAAAGAAACAACTGAGATTGGTAATGATGGTTCACAAAAAAGTGATAAATTAATCTATATGTCTGAGGCAGACAAAAAAGACCCTGACTTTTTATTAGAGGCGCACGGCTATGACCCAAGCAAATGGGAGTTAATGAACTCTAAATCAAGTGTTTGGAATCAGCACAACCTTAAAGACGGTACACTTACTTTATATGCCAGTAAGATTACTGCTAAACCATTAAAGCAAGGCTTTGATTTTAAAAAACTAGAGAAGATTGTGACTACTAAACCTAATTACAAAATTACTACAAGTAATGAAACAAATGTTGATGGTGATTACTTATTATTACCTTTATTCGATATGCACTTCGGAGTATCAGATTACGAATACTATGAAGATGTTCAATATAAAATTTTTGATATGTTAAATAAACAGTATAAAGAAGTTGCGATTATCTTTGGGCAAGACATGTTTCATAATGATGACTTTCACGCTAGAACAACAAAAGGAACTCCTATTGAGCAAGTAGATATGGTAAAAGCTTGGGAAGATTGTATAGGTTTCTTTGTTCCCTTAATACATAAAGCATTAGAAAAAAGTTCAAAAGTTAATATCATCTATTCCAAAGGAAACCATTCAGAGACAATGGAGTGGGCTTTCATGCAATATCTTAAAGCTATATTTCCACAATGTTCTTTCAATGACTCATTAAAAGAAAGAAAGGCTTTCCTACTTGGACAAAATTTGATTGGAACTACTCATGGAGATAAAAAGAACGATAATCGTATAGCAGAAAATTTTGCTACCGAGTTTCCTATTGAATGGAGTCAATCAACAACAAGAACTGTTTTTACAGGACATTTACACCATGAGAGAGTAATTGATGCTGGCGGTGTATTAATTAGAAGAATGCCAACTAAAAATAAAATTGATACGTATCATGATGACCGAGGTTATACAACTGCACACAGCAGATTCCAAGTTCATGAATTTAATGAAACAGAACAAACAGGGTTATTTTATCTATAAAACACATGTTCATGTGTTTTTGAAGAGGGACTATGACGCAAATGAACGAGGTTGTTGCAAGCCAAGTTTATGTCACGTATCTAAGACCTAAGAGGTATACCATCTTAGCGAGAGAACGTCCCTCGCCAAAAGCATATGAACATATTTTTTATTAAAGGTGGTTTTTTAATGTTTTCAGAAGATGGCGAAGAGATGTGTAACTGTGAGTATTGCTCAGCTATAGAAACTAACGAGTTAATAGAAGAAGCAATAGAAGAAATATTGAATGCTAAAAGTAAGAAAGAAGTCAGAGACATTCTAAGAGATATGAGTGAATTTAGCAAGACGATTGGCTTGAAAGAATATTTATTTACAAGTGCAATGGATAATCTTGAGTTATTAGAAGGATTGAATAAAGTTCAGTTTAGGAACAGAAGAGAAAACTTTCACATCTCTTTAGAATCGAACGAGATATATGATGACAATGATTTCTTTACTAATGATTTTTGGAATGAAAATGAATAATTAAATATTACATACTTATAGTGAGGTGACAGCGAGTGAGTCGTTTAGGAAGTAATTTTATTGGTTCTTCTGAGGTTGAGACCAGTGTTTCTAATGAAGAGATTTTACCAAGCCCGTGTTATAAATTGTCTCTTATTCCTGAAAGTGATTGTACTGCTTCTATCAATGGAAGTGAACCAATTTTCTTAAAAGGTGGAGTTGGTTTTTCAACCAATCAAATTGATGCTAAAATCAATTCTTTCAAAATATTGGAAGATGGGGTTCAATATTTTTGGATTGGAGGCGTTTAGATGTTACAAGGTGGTTATTTTTCTATCTCAGGTGGTTTGAGTGGTTCAAGCTCGAACAACTCTACTGATAATATTTATGTTGATAGTGAAGGTAATATTATTTTCGCTCCATTTGACCCAGTTTACATTGATGATGAAAATAGAGTTTACTTATCTGATGATGAAAAAAACGGAAGATTTTATTTGGAAGATGGAAAAATTTATGTAGAAAGGTTGGTGTAATAAATGGCAGGAATTGAAATTGCTAGAAAAGAAGATTTAGATAACAAATCTGATATTAATCATACACATGATTGGGAAGATATTCAGAACACTCCTGATTTTGCCAAGCAAGCAGATTTAGATAAAAAATCTAATACTGGTCACACACATAAATGGGAAGATATTGAGGATGCTCCAGAAATTCCTAGTGTTGAAGGTTTGGCTACTAAAGAAGAGGTTACTGCGGTTGAAGCTAAAGTAGATTTAAAATCTGATGCAAATCACACTCATAGTTGGAATGATATAGAGGATAAGCCAACAATACCAAGTGTTGATGGTTTAGCTAGTCAAGAAGATTTAGACAGTCTACAAGAGTTAGTGAATACACTGCAAACTGAAATTGAAGACTTGAAGAAAGAGTTAGAACCAGAAGAACCTGAGCCAGAGCCTGAACCAGAAGAATAAAAGAAGAATTAACAGTTATTAATTGAACCTCTCATACGCATTTAAAGTCGGATACGAGAGGTCTTTATTGCCTTGTAGCTCAATGGTAGAGCATTCCGCTGTTAACGGAACGGTTTTGCTGGTTCGAGTCCAGTCAAGGCAGCTATATGAACAACCACAGATTCCTTCCGAGGACTGTGGTGATTTTTACTTTAAAATAATCGCTCAGGAAAGGTGTGAGTGAATGAGCAAAAAGGAAGATAATAAGAAAAAGTGCACTAAATGTCAAAAGAGAAAAGATAGAATGCGAGAATTTTATTTATCAAATTCAAACAACCATAGTGATGGTAGATACCCGGTATGCAAACCTTGTATCAGGGAAAATTTTCCAGTAACAGATGACCTTCTCTCTGAAGACTCCATCCAAAAAATAAAAGACATTTTATTAGAGATGAATAGACCTTATATACATGACGTTTGGCTATCCTCTGTTGAAGAGTCTCAGAATAGAGGTTTAGAGATTATAGGCGTAATGATGAAAAACTTAAATTTAAATCATAGAAATAAAAATTGGAATGACAGTGTTTTTGAAGATGTGGGTATTTCTAGTGATTCTATAAACGAAGAAGCAGAAAATAAAATTACCGCTGAGAAAAAACCTAAGAAAAAATTAGATATTGAACTAGACACACAAAATGAAAAAGATGTTTTAAGACTATTAGGTTACGACCCTTTTGACTATGAATCAGAAGGTGATAGAGCGAACTTATTCAATAAGTTGATAGATTATTTAGATGAGTCAACATTAGAAGATGGTTTTAAACTAACCTCTGTTATAGAGATTGTAAGAACATTTAATCAGATTGATAAGATAAATGCCGCAATATCGAGAGCATTTGAAGGTAGTATTGGTGACACTAAAGGGATAACTTCTCTTGTTAATGCAAAAGACAAGATGTATAAATCAGTTCTTGATATTGCTAAAGAGAATGGTGTATCTGTAAAACATGCTACTAATAAAAGTAAAGGTGCAGGCACTTTATCTGGAATTTTAAAACAGCTACAAGAAAATGATATTTATGAAGCTGAAGTTAATTTATTTGATGTCAAGACAGCTGAAGGTATTAGACAGATAGCTGATATTAGTAATAAGAGTATCCATAATCAATTAGCTTTTGATGAGAATGATATGACAAGTATGCTTCAATCTCAAAGACTTCTTATTGAAGAGTACTCTGAGAAGGCAGACAGATTAGAAGAGGAAAATCGAAAAATAAAAATTGAGTTAGCAGAGCTAAGAGAAGCTCAGGGAGGTGGTCATTCCCTATGAGTAAAAGAGATATGCTTTCAGAAAGAAAATTAGAGAATTATTTGAAACTAGCAAAGATTATTCAATGGGGTCGATAAAGCCAGAATCCTATAAAATTCGTGGAAGAGTTTTTCGGAATTCAGTTACTAGATTTCCAAAAGTATGCTTTTATGATGTCATGGGAAAAACCATTTGTATTGTGGGTTATGTCTAGGAACGCTGGGAAAGCCCTAGCTCTTGATACACCAATTCCTACAGTAGATGGTTTCACAACTATGGGTGAAGTAAAAGTAGGAGATTATGTTTTAGATGAGAATAATTTACCTACAAAAGTAAATTATACTTCAGATATTTTTATTGGTAACAAATGTTATAAATTCACTTTTGATGATGGCGAGCAAATTGTTGCTGACTATAATCATTTGTGGAAAGTTAAACTTGAGTCTGAAGATAAAGAAAAAGTAATTAATTCCAATGAAGTATTTAAGGAATATATCAGCTCTAAATCAAATAATGAAATATTAGTTCCATTGTCATTAAATAAAAGAGATGAGCTAAATTCTCATAAAAAAATTATTTGTGTAAAAGAAGTTGAAAGCGTACCAACAAAATGTATTAGTGTAAACAACCCTAATAAACTCTTTCTTGCAGGAGAAAAAGAAACTGTAACACATAATAC
>Ga0079226_10004293_pt1 | contig 10892 bp, 13 predicted proteins | sample Poulit2014_FD_76345 | JGI IMG/M metagenome (GOLD analysis project Ga0079226, IMG submission 76345) | Agricultural soil microbial communities from Georgia to study Nitrogen management - Poultry litter 2014 | ecosystem: Environmental > Terrestrial > Soil > Agricultural land | place: USA: Georgia...
GATTTGTTTAAATATGAACAGAGCAAAATTATATGATAAAATTAATAGAAGAGTAGACCAAGTGATTGATAAAGGACGAATTCAAGAGGTAAAAGATATTCTTGAGATGGGATATAATAAAGATTGAGTTTCTTTACAAGGAATAGGATATAAGGAAATAATAATGTATTTGGACGGATATATAAGCTTAAATGAAGCTGTGGAGAAGATAAAACAAGGTAGTAGAAATTATGCTAAAAGACAATTAACATGGTTTAGAAGAGATAAAAGGATTCAATTTATTGATATAGATGATTTTACTGATTCTAATGAGTTAGTAACCCATATAAAAACTTATATAAATAATCATATGTATTTGTAAGCAAGATACAATTCAAAAAAACTGTAATAGCTATTACTTATTTATAAAATAGAGTAAATCTATATAATAGCTACTACAGTTTTTATTGTTGTAAATAATTAAATATTATATTTCACGAAATAATCCAATTACTTTTCCAAGAATTCCTATGTCATGTACAATAATAGGATCCATAAATTGATTTTCAGGCTGCAATCTTATTTGATTTTCTTCTTTAAAAAATCTTTTAATAGTAGCATCTTCATCCAGCAAAGCAACAATTATATCACCACTATTAGCAGTTTGTTGTTGTTGCACTAAAACAAGATCCCCATCTAATATACCTGCATCAATCATACTTTCGCCTAAAACCTTCAATAAAAAAACATCATGACCTTCAACTAGCTCTACAGGTACTGGATATGTATCTTCAATATTTTCTACCGCTAATATAGGTACACCTGCCGTTACTTTCCCGACAATAGGAATATCTACTGTTTTTTTGCGTAGCAATAAAAAATCATCTTCCTGATCTAGTATTTCAATGGCCCTAGGTTTTGTAGGGTCTTTCCTAATATAGCCTTTGCTTTCTAGCTTTTCTAAATGTCCATGAACTGTAGAGGTAGATTTAAGTTCAACACCTTTGCAAATCTCTCTAACAGCAGGAGGATATCCTTTTCTTTGAATTTCATTTTTTATATAAAGAAGTATTTCAATTTGTTTTTGAGATAAGTCTTCATACATATTAACACCTCATTTATTTTATCGTTTAGAATATTGATTAATTCCAATTATAGCATAAGAATAAAAATAAATCAAACAAGGGTTCGATTTATTTACAAAAAACTATTGACAAAGAACTTAGGTTCGTATACTATTATGTTAGAACCTTTGTTCAGAACAATTGTGCGAGGTGCAATATGAATAAATATAAAATAGTCAACAAAGAAAGATTTGAATTATTTATTATTACTTTACTTAGTATTGGATTCATAAGTATATTAGGGGTCACGAATTTAGTTAAAGCACAAAGTGATATTATGAATACTCAATATGACGAAATTTACATACATCAGGGGGATACACTTTGGGATATAGCACTAAAATTTAAACCGGATAAATATGATGTAAGAGAGATGGCTTATGAAATAAAAGAATTTAATCAATTAGATGATTATTATATTTATCCTGGTGAATTGATAAAAATACCTAGACTAGAATAAAAAACAAGAGTAAGCTTTAAAGCTTACTCTTGTTTTTTATTGGGATCTATATTTGACAACGGATTGCTTTCTATAGCATTTCTTAATCTATCATCATCAATATGTGTATATATTTGTGTAGTAGATACTGACTCATGACCTAAGATTTCCTGTAAAGCACGAATATCTACATTTCCATATTTATACATTAGAGTAGCTGCTGTATGCCTTAATTTATGAGTAGAGTAAATACTTGTATCTAATCCCGATTTTTCAATATACTTATCAATCATATGTTGGATTGCTCGATTACTTAATCTATTTTTTCTCTTACTAATAAATAGGGCATTTTTGTCATTTACATCTGCAGGTCTAACACTAATATAGTCATTAATAGCAGTGATGCAGGATTGATTTAAGAAGATGGTTCTTTCTTTATTACCTTTACCGATAACTGATAAAGTATCACCTTTAATTTTATTTATATCTATACTAGATAATTCCGAAAGTCTTAATCCACAATTAAGAAATAGCATAACAATTGCATAATCTCTTTTCCTATACATTTCATTTTCGTTTTCTAGAACTGTATCTAACAAATTCTGAGATTCTTCAAGAGTTAAATAAACAGGGTGCCTAGAGCTATTCTTTGGAAACTCTAAAGATTCAGCCGGATTACTATCAATTACATAAGCCATAGAATAGAGGTAGTCAAAGAAAGAGCGTAGAGAGGCAACTTTTCTTGATTTTGCATAATTCCCATTTTGTCTTTTTTTATCTACATATGATATATAAGCATGTAAGTCCCGAAGGGTGATTTTATTAATTATATCATTATCAATATCTGATATATCAATATCATCAAAATCCACATCTGAATCTACTAATTTAAACCTAATTTTAATAAACTTAAAAAAGACACGAAGATCAAAATAATATTCTTTTACAGTATTAGAAGATATTCCTTTAATTGTTTCCATATAATTTAAATAGTCCTCAAGTATAATTGGGATGTCTGACATAATATACTCCTTTTAATCTTAATTTACATGATTAGTCACAAAATAACTATTTTGTGACTAATCATGTATTTAAAATTATTATACACTTAAAGTCTTTAAAATGCAAATATTTGACCATAATATGTTAAATATAGCAATACTTTCAATTATATTCACAATATAGTCAAAACTAAGATGATTTAAGTGTATAATAATAAGGTTTAGACTTATAGCACTCTATTTAGCTTCTAATCAAAAACTAGCATTCACTAGGTATTTCTATTGAAAACTATTTAAAAGACCTTACGCATCATCCTGAGGCCTGATTTATAAGCTTCAATACTATTTTTCTAAATATACCAGGAAATAAATAGTTACATTTTTTATTTATATATATCCTTCAATGTATTTTTTATAATCATAAGTGAATCATCGAATGATGATTTATATTTTGATTTTATGATCTTATAATGCTTTATACCTTCATCAGTGATCTTATATCGTCTGATAGAACGTTTAAGAGGTTCTTCCCACTGACCCTTAATATAACCCTCAGATTCTAATTCTCTTAATAAAGGATATATCATTCCAGGACTAGGGCTCCATTTATTATTCAATCTTTTACTAATCTCATCCTTGATTTTATTCCCGTAGTATTCTTGTTCCGTTAATAAATGCAAAATATATAATCTTACAAACATAGTAGTTCCAATTGTTGTTGGAAATTGTCTTTGTCTTTGTCCCTTATATCCAGACATTTAGCTCAGCTCCTTCAGTTTCTCTTTGATTTTAGGTATTTTATCTATATTTATATAGTATTTACCCAATAATAATTCTCCATCTACCATTCTTCCATGACAATCTGAACCTGCTGTTGCTATTAAGCCTTTAGAAATAGCTAGATCTTTAAATTCTAGGGCCTCTTCATGTGAGTGTTTAGAATGAAAAGCCTCTAACCCATCTATACCCTTATCTATGCAATATTCAATAGCTTTTTTATCCTTAATTAAACCAGGATGAGCAATTATAGAGAGACCGCTTTCCCCTTGGATAAAATTTATAGCTTCCTCTATAGTCAGACTCTGTCTTTTCACATATGCTGACCTCCCCTTATCTAAATATGTATCAAATGCTTCAGGAACACTAGATACATATTTACCTTGAATTAGGGCCTTAGCTATATGTACTCTACCTACAAAGTCACCTTTGCCTATGCTCTCTACATCCTCATAATATATGTTTACACCAATCTCATTTAGTTTTTTAACCATATCTTTACTTCTTTGTATTCTAAGCTTTCTCAGTCTATCAGTAATTGCTAAAAGTTCATTTGATTGATAATTCATAAAATAACCTAATATATGAACTTCTTCTTCATGATATGTACAACTAAATTCGATACCAGGTATAATATAAAAATTAGGAAAATTTTGTTTATATTCCATCGCTTCTTTAATTCCTTGAATAGAATCATGATCTGTAATTGCTATTCCATCTAGTCCCTTTTCTATAGCTAAATCTATAACCTCTTTTGGATTAAAATTACCATCTGAATAGTGAGTGTGAATATGTAAGTCAAATTTCATAGAAATACCTCCTATACTTATAAAAAAACCTGCCCTTAGGGCAGGTTTAAAATTTTAATTTTATCTTGGTTCTACAATTAGTTTAATCGCAGTTCTTTCTTCACCATCAATTTGAATGTCTGTGAAAGCTGGAATACATATAAGATCCATCCCACTTGGTGCTACAAATCCCCTAGCGATAGCAATAGCTTTTACAGATTGATTTAAAGCTCCTGCACCAATAGCTTGTATTTCTGCACTTCCTTTTTCTCTGAGTACTCCGGCAAGTGCACCTGCTACAGAATTTGGGACTGATTTTGCTGACACCTTTAATACATCCATTTAATATCCCCCTTATACTAATTTAATATATATTCTATAATTGTGTATATTATAATATATTATATTCAAATTAATTATTTAGCATATTCGATAGCCCTAGTTTCCCTTATAACATTCACTTTGATTTGACCTGGATAGTCTAATTCAGATTCAATTCTTTTTACAATTTACCTAGCAGTATGAATTGTGTGAACCTCATCAACCTCATCCGGTTTTACCATAATTCGGATTTCTCGCCCTGCTTGAATCGCAAACGATTTATCAACACCTTCAATAGAATTTGCTATTTTCTCTAACTTCTCAAGCCTTTGAATATAGGCTTCTAGAGTTTCCCTTCTAGCACCGGGTCTAGCTGCTGATATAGTATCCGCAGCTTGTACTAAAACCGCTTCTATTGTAGTTGTTTCTATATCTCCATGATGAGCCTCTATACCATGAATTACTTCCTTAGATTCTCCATACTTTCTAGCTAAGTCAACACCAATATCCACATGGGGACCTTCTACTTCATGATCCACAGATTTACCTATATCATGTAGTAAACCTGCCCTTTTAGCTATTTTTATATTGACTCCTAATTCAGCAGCCATAATACCAGCTAAATGAGCGACTTCTTTTGAATGATTTAATATATTTTGTCCATAGCTAGTACGATACTTTAATCTACCTAAATACTTGATCATTTCAGGATGCAAACCGTGAATTCCAGTATCGAAAGCCGCTTGTTCCCCTTCTTCCTTTATAGTATCATTTACTTCTTTTTGAGCCTTTTTATCCATTTCTTCTCTTCTAGCAGGATGAATTCTCCCATCTACTATTAGTTTTTCCAGGGCAATTCTAGCAATTTCACGTCTAATCGGATCAAATCCAGATAGCACTACAGCTTCTGGGGTATCATCAATTATTAAATCTATTCCAGTTAAGGTTTCTAAAGTTCTTATATTTCTACCTTCCCTACCTATTATTCGACCTTTCATCTCATCATTAGGCAATGCTACTACTGTAACAGTTGATTCTGCCACATGGTCTGCAGCATTTCTCTGAATAGCTGTAGAAATAATTTCTATTGCCTTTTTATCAGCTTCTTGTTTAGCTTGTTCTTGTATCTCTTTCACCATAAGAGCAGATTCATGAGTAATTTCTTTTTTTACTCCTTCTAATAGCAAGTCTTTAGCTTCTTTTGAGGTTAATCTAGACATTTTTTCCAATTTTAACAATTGTTTATCATATAGATCGTCAATTAATGATTGCTTTTGGGTTAATTGTTTGTCTTTTCTAGAAATTAGCTCTTCTTTTCTTTCCACAGACTCAAATTTTCTTTCCACAGATTCTTCTTTATTTAAAACCCTTCTTTCCAACTTTTGAATTTCATTTCTTCTTTCTCTATTTTCTTTTTCGGATTCTGTTCGAAGAATATGAATCTGTTCTTTTGCTTCTAACATTAATTCTTTTTTTCGAGTCTCTCCATCTTTTTCAGAGTCTTCAATTATTTTATTAGCCATTTCTTCAGCATTTTTTATTTTGCCTTCGCCAATATATTTTCGAATAAAGTATCCAACAATTATTCCAATAAGTGCTCCAAAAATTACATATAAAGTTTCAATAACTATACACCTCCATTTGTATTAAGTTTTCAAGTTCCATACTACATTTTAAAATTCATAAAGTAATAAAATAAACAAATTTAATTTTATTAGAACCACTTTATATTATTGTATGGTTACACAAGTTTATTTTATTACTTATCCAATCTAATGTCAAGAGCAATTAGGCTTCAACCCTATTAACCGAACTTATTGATCCTACTAAATCTACCTTATAACTATTGCTACCTATAGCGGCTAAATGCTGATTGTGAGTTATCATAATGATTTGTCTATTAAACATTTGTGATGTCTGATCTAAAAAATTCCCTACATTAAAAATATAATCTTCGCTTACATGTTTTGCGGGTTCATCTAATATTAAGGGTCCCTCTATCTGGGGTTTATGAATCTGTAGAAAAGCTATTCTAAGTGCTAAAGATACTATATCTACTATCCCTCCACCTCTAGATAGTTCTGGCTTAGTTTTTATTTTAACACCATCTATTTGGGAAATAACATAGAACTCTGCATTAGCTTTATTTCTTAATTCTTCTATTTCGATTACAAACTCTATATCCGATTCAAATATAAATTGTAAACATTTAGTTACCAAAGCCTCAATTTGTGTCTTTGCCTGATTTCTAGCGAAGACAGAGGTTTTTTGAAATAAAATAATTACCTTTTCTAAAAGCTCTATATTAGCTTCTAGTTCTTTTAACATGTTTTTATCTGAATCCAACTGCTCTAATAGTTTTTCTCTCTTCCCCGTTTCTCTAGAAATAAAATCTTTAACCTTTGAAATTTTGCTACTTAAGTCATTCATATCCTTATCCATATAGATCACTTCTTTTCTAGTAGATTTGTAGGTAGTAAATCATTAGCCTTTTTAAATAAATCATCTATCTCAGTAGTTAGTTTTTGTATTTCATTATTTAAATCCTCAGGCTGTACACCTAATTCTTCCAATTCCTTTATTATATCTTCTTCTTGTTTTTTTAATTGCTCAAGCCTGGCTTCAGCCCTATATTTTAAGGACTTAGCCTTTTCTAAATTTTCCTTTAAATTACCTAATTCTTTTTCATAATTCATACCTTAACCTCCTAATGATAATGTTTCATAATATGTTCAACTTGTTTATCATCTATAGTACTAAAGCAAAAAGGACAGACTTCCTGATTTGATAGTATATTTTTATATTTATTTAATGCACTTTTCATCTCTATATCAATATCTTTTAGGATTTGCACTTGCGAGTCTAAGTGTAGTTGCGTTTGGGATAGTTTTCTAGCTGAATTTATTAATTGTCCTATATTTATAATTCTATTTTGTAATTGTACATAGATACTTTCTATCATATTTATATCCTCTAGGTTTTTAAGATAATGACTTCCTATTTGAATATTATTTTGAATTATTTCTAATTTCTCTTTTAAATCAATTAGATTAATTAAATAAGAGTTTTTTCTAGTAAGTAAATTTAAATTTTTTTCCGCTACTGGAACATTTTTAAGTTTATCGTTTATATGCCTTGTTTTTATAATATCTTTATCAATAATATCTTTTTTTCCTTTTATTTGTATCAGGATATTTCTTTTGTTTTTTGAATCTAGCAAGTTTTTGTACATATCTTGGATTTGCTTTGTATTTTTCAAACTCTCTAACGCATGGATAGTATCATCTATTGCTTCATTATTAAGATTCATTTTTACATTATATCTTTTTAAATGTTCTAGATCTTTATAAGATATCTCTATATCATTGGCAATATTATTTAATTTGTCTATTTTTCTTAATCCATATAATTTATCCTGGATTTGTTTAGATTCAATTTTTATATGCTTATATGATTCATATATATCCTTTAATTTAGTTTTAATTTCTATTTTTTTAAATAAGAAGTTATTTATGCTTTCAGCTTTGTCAATTTTATTTGATAAATCATCTAAATAATCGTATTCTTTTAGTTCTTTTTCAGATTTATTAATTGAATTTTCCAAGTTCTTTTTAAGATTACTATGATTTCTTACATCACGTAAAGTTTCCCTCAAGGAATCATCTATTATATTTACACCTATTATCCGGCCTATTGCACTAGCCCTCACACTAGATTTTTCAGATAGGAGAAAAGCACCTTCAAGTTGTTCACCTAAGTTTATAGCATTTGTTGAAGAGCTATCTAAATATATTTTGCTGATTCCTATCTCATCTACTATTTCTTGGGGAACTTTAGTTCCAAAACCTTCAAAAGTAAATTCTTCACCATTATTTTTATATAAAATATAGGTGTTTTTAGATTTACCTCTGATTCTTTTGACTTTTGTATTATCACTAAATTCCAAGGTCACAGAGCATTGACTTTCTCCTTCTTTAATGAAGAAATCACCAGCAGGCTCATTGTATAATGCCCATTTTATACCCCTAATTATAGCTGATTTCCCTGAATCAGATGAACCCACAATCACATTTAAGTTTTCATCAAACTCTATGAAACTATCCTTGTGAGATTGAAAATTTTTAAGAGTTGCCGATTTCAAATATTTCATTTACTTGTCCTCCAATTGGTTCATTTGGATGTTTGCAATTCTTCTTAAAGCCTCTTCTTTCACGGCCTCTTCTATACCTTCAGTATTAGATACTTTAATCAATACATCATTTATATTCATTTTTTCAAAATCTAAGGTAGCATCTATGGTATGTTTGAATTCATACAGACGTTCCCTTTTATATATATTGTTTTCAATTTCTCTTCTATCTAATATTAGTTTTCCCTCTTTAGCAGTTTTCAAGTGTATATAGGATATATTTATTTCTTCATTTAAGTCTATAATGATTACTTTCGGCTTTCGCTTTAATTCTTGGAGACTATTGGAAATACGTACTATACTACCCGGGTTTAAAAAGTATTTACCATCAATTTCAACTTCATTAAAACCAGAATGATAATGGCCAGCCAATGTAATATCTGCTAAAGTTGTCTTTATATCATCTATTAAAGTATAGGAGACCCCCTTAATAAAAGGTCTATCCAATAACATCCCATGTACTAGATGAATTGAATAATCAGCACTATCTACTACATTATTAACTATATAATAATTCTTGTTTACCGATTCATCAATGTTGTAAACATAGGGCTGACCTGTTAACTGAACTTGAATTCCATCCTTTTTCAATAATACTTTTTCATCCTTGTTTATTATATTTAATATATCTAATTCCTTTAACAATCCCATCATTGTTCTATTAATAGTTTTCGGATTATGCCCATAGATATCGTGATTTCCACTTATCATATATATGGGTACACTTATTTTATTTAATATTTTTGCAAACCGGCTTACAATGGATACCGACACATCTGGTCTATCAAAGAGATCTCCTCCATGTAAGACAAAATCAATATTATGATGGTCAATAATCCAAGAAATTTCATATAATTTTTCTTCTAGAGTCTCTACAAAATCATCTTTTCTATTTTTAGGGGAAGTTCCCCTAATATGTGTATCTGTAAAGAATAATAATCGCAAATTTATCACCTCTAGCACAAAACCTCCATTGGAGGAGGTTTTGTCACTACTTTTCTATTTTAGAATCACTTACTTCTTCATCCTGTTTTTTATTCTCTTCTTTGAGTCCGTATTTTGTTCTAATCTTATTTTCTATTTCTAAACATATCTCCGGATTGTCCCTAAGGAAATCTTTAGAGTTTTCTCTCCCTTGGCCTAATCTATGCTCACCATAGCTATACCAAGAACCTGCTTTTTTAATTATTTCCGCAGTAACACCTGAATCTAAAATATTTCCTTCCTTAGAAATGCCTTTTCCATACATAATATCAAACTCTGCTTTTTTAAAAGGTGGAGCAACCTTGTTTTTTACAACTCTAACTCTAGTTCTATTTCCTAAAACATCATCACCTTGTTTGATAGACTCTATCCTTCTAATGTCTAATCTAACACTTGAATAAAATTTCAGAGCTCTCCCTCCTGATGTAGTTTCGGGATTACCGAACATTACGCCTACTTTTTCTCTAAGTTGATTTATAAATATACAAGTAGTATTTGATTTGCTTATAGCACCAGCTAGTTTTCTGAGAGCTTGTGACATCAATCTTGCCTGTAAACCTATATGACTGTCTCCCATCTCGCCCTCTATCTCCGCCTTTGGAACTAAGGCTGCAACTGAATCCACAACGACTATATCTATAGCTCCACTACGCACTAAAGCTTCTGTTATCTCTAATGCTTGTTCACCAGTATCTGGCTGTGAGATTACAAGATTTTCTATATCCACTCCTAATCTTTCCGCATATGACGGGTCGAGAGCATGCTCTGCATCAATGAAAGCAGCTATGCCACCCTTCTTTTGTGCCTCTGCTATTACATGCAAGGCTACTGTAGTTTTACCAGAGGATTCAGGCCCAAAAATTTCTATAATTCTTCCTCTCGGAATCCCTCCTATACCCAAGGCAATATCTAGATCTAAAGACCCTGTAGGTATAAAATCTAACTCCATTATTGCATCTTCCCCTAAACGCATAATAGACCCTTTGCCAAATTGTTTTTCAATCTGATTTAATGCTAAATCTAATGCTTTTTCCTTCTCTTTAGTTTCAACCATTGATTTTCCAGTTTTACTGGAGTCACCCCTTCCTAAGTTCGAACATTAGTTCTTGATTATATAATATGACATATAGTATAATATGTCAATAGAAAAATACTATTTTATTAATACTTTCCTTACTTCATTTAATGCCATTACAGAAGCTCTATTTTGTATAGACCTTCTATTCCCATTAAAAATATGTTCAATAATTTTATAATTGCTTTTCGTCATTACACATATATATACTAGAC
>Ga0079226_10004295_pt1 | contig 10889 bp, 10 predicted proteins | sample Poulit2014_FD_76345 | JGI IMG/M metagenome (GOLD analysis project Ga0079226, IMG submission 76345) | Agricultural soil microbial communities from Georgia to study Nitrogen management - Poultry litter 2014 | ecosystem: Environmental > Terrestrial > Soil > Agricultural land | place: USA: Georgia...
CGTAAACGTTTTGGGCAGCATTTTCTTCAGGATGCTGGAATTATAGAGCAGATTGTTCGTGCTATACGGCCTTTGGCGACGGATAATATGGTGGAAATCGGACCGGGCCTATCGGCGCTTACCGAGCCATTACTGCAGCAGCTTACGCATTTAACGGTAATTGAAATTGACCGGGATTTAGTGGCTCGCTTACGTACGCAATATGCCTCTGATCAGCTCACGATTATTGCTGACGATGTTTTGCAAACAGACTTTTCTTGTTTTGGTGAGTCTTTACGCCTTGTTGGGAATTTACCCTACAATATTTCCACACCGCTGCTATTTCATCTTGCCACGGTTGCGGATAGGGTGATTGACCAGCACTTTATGATGCAAAAAGAGGTGATTGATCGCATGACAGCGCCGTGTGGGAGTAGTGAATACAGCCGCCTTTCGGTGATGCTGCAGTATCGATACTATATGGAAGCCCTGTTCGATGTGCCGCCTGATGCTTTTACGCCACCACCGCAAGTGATGTCATCGGTGGTAAGAATGATTCCCTTACCAAGTGACCGGCGCCGTGCACACTGTGATCAGGCATTTTCACAGCTGGTTACCCGCTGTTTTAGCCAACGCCGCAAAATGTTGCGAAAGAGTTTGCAAGATTGGGCTGCTGCCATTGATTGGGATGCTTTGGCACTTGCAAACACGGCACGCCCCCAAGAAGTGAGCGTGACTCAATATATTGAACTCACCAATCAGTTATTGGAGAAAGGCTTAATTCAGCCAAAAAACCAGTAACATACCAAAATAGCAGCAAGAATACCCACGAAATCTGCTATCAGAGCACAACCTACGGCATGCCGCGCTCGCCGTATGCCGACAGCACCAAAATAAACAGCCAAAACATAGAACGTAGTCTCCGTGCTACCTTGTACAGTGGCTGCCAGCAAGGCTGGAAAACTATCGGCACCGTAGTTTTGCATGGTTTCTATCAACAAGGCGCGTGCCGCGCTGCCTGAAAATGGTTTTGCCAAGGCGGTGGGTAGTGCGTCGACAAACCGCGTATCCAGTCCAACCAGGTCTACCCCATGACGAATGCCTGCCAACACCATGTCTAGCGCCCCGGATGCTCGTAAAACACCAATGGCACATAGCATGGCAACCAGATAAGGGAGCAGGTCACGAGAAACGGTGAAGCCTTCTTTTGCCCCTTCAATAAAAGCTTCATAAATGGGGACACGCTTAATGGCGCCAGCCATTAAAAACGCGATGATAATAGCAAATAGCGTAAGATTCCCTAATAGGGATGATAGCTCGGCAATCGCATGGGCGCTTAGGCTGGCTAGAAAGGCCATAAAACTTCCCAATAACACAATAATACTGCCAAGCCATGCAAGCACAACACGATCGTTAAGCTTGAGTTTTTGCATAAAGCTTACGGCAAGTAGTCCCGCAAGTGATGATGCTGTGGTGGCCAATAAAATTGGTAGGAAAACAAGCGTTGGATCGCTTGCACCTTGTTGGGCTCGGTACATGAAAATAGTTACCGGCAATAAGGTTAATGATGACGAATTTAGAACGAGAAAAAGAATCTGGGCATTGCTGGCCGTTTCAGAATGGGGATTGAGGGTTTGTAGCTCGCGCATGGCGCGCAAACCAATAGGTGTAGCGGCGTTATCAAGCCCAAGCCCGTTGGCAGCAAAGTTTAGCGTTATTAATCCAAGTGCTGGATGTCCAGCTGGAATTTCTGGCATCAATCGGCGAAACAACGGGGCTAATAGTTGCCCCAGCCATTCAATAAGCCCTGCAGCTTCGGCAATACGCAAAAAACCCAGCCATAGGGTGAGGGTGCCAAAGAGCAGCAGCATGACATTGACAGATAACTCTGCCATGTCAAAAAGACTGGCTACTAGACGGGCGTATACCTCAGCATCCCCGACGACCAGCCATTGGATCAGGGATGCCGCTGCAGCAATTAAAAAGAATGCTAGCCACAGGCTGTTGAGCATAGGGGTTTAGTCAACGCGCCCTTTGCGTTGAATCAGCTCAATTTTATAGCCATCGGGATCTTCCACAAAAGCAATGACAGTGGTCCCGTGCTTCATCGGGCCTGCTTCGCGCACAACATTACCACCTTTAGCACGGATGGATTCACAGGTGGTGTAAGCGTTTTCGACCTCAATGGCAATGTGTCCATAACCATCACCAAGATCGTATTGATCCGTATCCCAGTTATAGGTGAGTTCTATAACTGCCCCTTCTTCTTCAGCTTGATAGCCAACAAATGCTAAGGTGAAACGACCCTCCGGATAGTCTTGGCGGCGTAAGACGTGCATGCCTAAAATATTGGTATAAAAGTCCAGTGATTTGTCTAAATCGCCAACTCTAACCATCGTATGTAGTATGCGCATAATGTGAACTCCAATTAGCGTGACAGCGGAATTAATGCCGGCATTTCCCCGGGTTGGTGTTGTTTTAGCACTTCCTGACCCACGGCGAAGTTTGGCATTAAATGATATAGATGATCCCAGAATTCCGGCCCATGGTGCATGACCTTGAGATGGGCGACCTCATGGGCAATAACATAGTCAATGACAACATGCTCAAAGTGTATCAGGCGCCAGTTTATATTGATGCGCTTTTTACTGCTGCAGGATCCCCAACGTGTTTTCGCATTAGATAGACGCCAACCAAGCAGTTGATCACCACTTGCCTGAAGAAAGTGTTGCAGTCGCCCCTCAAACCAAAGTTGGGCTTGCTGTTTGAGCCAGATTTCTACCCATTGTGTGCGTGTTTGTATAGTGGCCTCTTTCGAGCAAGGAAGGAGTAATTTATCACCTTTTACAGGGTTGAAAGACTGGCCCGTAAAGTGAGGTGTTGTCATCGCAGGCTGTGCAATAGCTTGAATGATTGCGCCCATAAAGGGTAGGTTTCCGTAGTTTTCCCATTGTTGTTGGCTGTGATTATGTTTTTTAGCACGTGCCTGCTGATTTGCTAAATGATGCAATATCCAGGAGGATTTTTGTGTCAGTGCTTGTTTTATATCGGTCAATGCCATGGTGTTTGGTGCCATGAGCCGTAAGCCGTTGTGATCAATACGAAAGCCTAAAGATTGTCGGTTACTGCGACGTAATTCAAAACAAATCGTATGGGCATTGAGTCTGACTTGGTAATGCTGAACGGTTGACATAGTGTCCGCATCTTTTATGGCGTGGTGTAGCGCTCGGGATTGAGGCGCCGCATTTCCGTTTCAATCCAATCTTCTACCTGACGATTGAGTTCGCTAACGGTAAGGTCTTGCGGGTTTATCGGCTTACCAATTGATAGTGTTACGATGCCGGGCTTTCTTATCCATGCACGCCGTGGCCAAAGCTCGCCCGCATTATGCGCAATAGGAATAATAGGTGTATTGGTGTGTATCGCCAAACGAGCGCCACCAGGTTTATAACGCCCTTTTTTACCGGGCGCGATGCGGGTACCTTCTGGAAATAATAAGGGCCAACGGCCTTCTTGTATGCGCTTATGCCCAATTTTGACGACTTGCTGAAAGGCATCTTTACCCCGTGAGCGATCAATGGGAATCATACGTAATAGCGCTAATCCCCAACCAAAAAATGGTATTTTATGAAGCTCTTTTTTATAGACGAAACAGACTTGCCGTGGCATCATGGCTGGAAAAAACAAAGTTTCCCAGGCGGATTGGTGCTTCGATAGCAGTATGGCCGGCCCATCGGGCAGATTTTCCCATCCTTTAACCTGCCATCGTATGCCAAGAATATAGCGTGCTCCCCATAGGGCGAGCCAGGGCCATCCCACGGTTAGCCGATAGCGCAGTTTTAATGGCAGGGGTGCCCATATCAAGCAGGCAATGGCGTATGGTATGACGGTAACAATAAGGTAGATTTGATAGGCGAGCGCCCGAATATGGAGCATGGCGTGGTTAGTCACTTAGAATTTTATTAACTGCAGATTCCAGATTATCACTGATATAGGTATTTTCAGGCAGTTCCCGATTGGCTTGTGTTTGTTGGCCATTTCCCGTACGGACTAGCCAGGGTAGACAGCCTACGCTGATGCCAGCTTGCAGGTCCCGTAGAGAATCTCCAATGGTAATGGTTTGTTTTAAATTAACATCGAAGCGGTTAGCAATCTGTTGAAATAAACCTGGCTTGGGCTTACGACAGCTGCAACCGTCCTCAGGATGATGCGGGCATACGAAAATAGCGTCGATTCGGCCCCCGTGTTGCTGTACTTGATGGCGTAGTTTTTCATGTATTTGATTGAGCGTGTACATATCAAATAACTGACGGCCAATGCCAGATTGGTTGGTGGCAATAACTACCCGCCAGCCATCGCGGGTTAGTCGCCCAATGGCCTCCAGGCTGCCGGGTAGTGCAATCCACTCATCCGGATGTTTTATATAGGCGTCACTATCGTAATTAATGACGCTATCTCGATCTAGAATTATTAACTTCACGATGCTAACCGAGAGATATCGGCAACTTGGTTCATTAAATTATGCAGCTGTTTAAGCAATGCCAGTCGATTATTTCTAAGCGCGCTATCATCGACCATAATCATGACATCGTCAAAGAAGTGATCGACAGCCGGCTTAGCTTCCGCGAGCAAGCGCAGGTTTTCGGTAAACTGCCCGGCGTGTAAAGCTTGGTCGGCCAATGGTTGTAAACGTGCAATTTCATTGGCTAATGCGATCTCAGCGGCATCTTGTAATAATTCGGTTTGAATTGCCAACTCTTCCGGCGCTGATTTGCGCAGCATATTCCCTAGGCGTTTATTCGCTTGGGCCAAGCTGTCAGCCTCCGCCTGCTGCATAAAAGTATTGCAGGCTTCTATGCGCGCTCGGACTTGGTGCAGGGGCGGCTGAATGGCAAGCACCGCATCCACCACACGCTTATCAGTGGTATCGGCCAACTGATGACGATAGCGTTCAATAATGTAGTCTTGTGTGTCTTCAACTGTGCTCGTTGCCAGGGTTGCCTCTGGAAACTGTCGAAAAGCTGTTTGGAGCAAGTGGGTTAAATTCAGAACCTGTGAATCGGCGATAGGTAGCCAATTGCCCTGTGTTAGTTGTTCGTAGGCGCTAATTATTCCTAAAGCGGCACGTCGTAAGGCAAATGGATCCCGTTCACCCGTGGGTTGTAGGCCAATGCCCCAAATGCCAACTAACGTTTCCACGCGCTCTGCAATAAATAAAAGCGCGGCAAGCAATGTGTCGTTGGTGACGGGTGCGTGAATTCGCAGCTGATACTGTTGCGCAATAGCAGTTACAACAGCCTGTGGCTCACCATCGTGTTCAGCATAGTAGGCGCCCATAATGCCCTGCAGTTCCGGAAACTCTCCTACCATACTCGAGTTCAGATCCGCCTTGGCCAGTAATGCAGCGCGTTTCGCCAGATCAACATCGCCACCTAGTTGCTGAGCTAGCCAAGCAATAATGTTTTGGACGCGGCGCAACCGATCATATTGGGAACCAAGAGCGTGATGATAGGTGCTATTTTTCAGGTCGGGGACGCGTGCTTCCAGGCGGATTTTTGTGTCGGTATCAAAGAAAAACTTTGCATCGGCCAAACGTGGTCGCACTACGCGCTCGTTGCCTTCAATGATATTGCTCGGATCATCGCTACGCATATTACTAACAATTAAGAATTGATTAGTAAGTGAGTGAGTATTGGCATCAAATAAAGGAAAGTATTTCTGATTAAGCCGCATGGTCAGAATGAGACACTCGGCGGGTACTTGTAAAAACTCTGCATCGAATTTGCCTACATAGACTTCCGGATATTCCACCAACGCCGTCACTTCATCGAGTAATTGTGCTACTTCCGGGCTGTCTCCGAGTACGGCATTTAATTTTTCGGCGTGCTGCTGAAGTTGGTTAGAAATGCGCTGCTTTCGTTTCGCAAAAGAGGCAATCACTTGGCCTTGAGACTCGAGTAAGGTTTCATAGTCGTTAGCATGGGGTAGGCGAATATGACCTTGCCCAAGAAAGCGGTGGCCTGCGGTTTGGCGATCTGCAACTATTCCCAAGGCTTGAACATTAACCACTTCATCCCCCCAGAGTGCCAGTAAGCCGTGAACCGGACGCACAAAGCGTACGCTTTCTCCGTTGCTTAATTGGTAACGCATCACTTTAGGGATGGGGAGGTGACTGATAGCATCGTCAAGTGCTTGCTGCAAGCCCTCTGCTAATCGTTTTCCCGGTGTGCTTCCTTGATAGTAAAAGAAATCTTGCTTGCCATCGGACTGCACCGTTAGATCGTCTAGGCTGAGGTGATTCAAGCCTTTCGCCTCCAAGCGTTTGCGCAGTGGAGGACTCATTTGCCCATCGGCAGTGAGCCCGATTTTGGTGGGCATAAGGCGTTCGGTAAATTGCTGATCTTGTGCCTGAGCTTTAACCGCACTAATGCTTACTGCCAGGCGTCGTGGTGTTGCATATGGAGTTGTAATCGCGTTGTCTTCGAGTAGATGGAGTGAGGCTAGCGTTGTTTGGATGTGCGTGCTAAATGCCGCACTAAGTTTTGGGAGAGCTTTTGGAGGGAGCTCTTCGGTAAGCAGCTCCACCAGCAATGGTTGAGAATCTGTCGCAGATATATGTTGAGACATTAGGCAGCCTGTTGGTTAGATTTTTTTAGCATGGGAAACCCTAGCGCTTCTCGGGAGGCATAGTAGGCCTGCGCAATAGAACGGGAGAGGTTACGAATGCGTCCAATATAGGCCGCACGTTCTGTGACGCTGATGGCATTTCTTGCATCAAGCAGATTGAATGTGTGAGCGGCTTTCAGGGCAGCCTCATAAGCAGGTAGCGGGAGTGGTTTGCTCACTAAATCTTGTGCCAATGCTTCAAAATCTTCAAAGTGTTGGAGCAAAACATCTATGGGGGCCAGTTCAAAATTATAAGTGGATTGCTCAACTTCGTTTTGATGGAAGACGTCGCCATAATACAAGGTGTCACCATCGGGGGTTTGTGTCCATACGAGATCGTAAACACTTTCTACTTTTTGAAGATACATGGCAAGACGTTCTAAACCATAGGTGATTTCTCCCATAGCTGGGTTGCAGTCCAGACCACCTACTTGTTGGAAATAAGTAAACTGGGTAATTTCCATGCCATTAAGCCATACTTCCCAACCCAGACCCCAGGCGCCAAGCGTTGGGTTTTCCCAATCGTCTTCTACAAAGCGGATGTCATGCTCTTGGGGATTGATGCCGAGTACTTTTAGCGATTCAATATATAAATCAATAATATTTCTGGGAGCAGGTTTGAGAACCACTTGATATTGATAATAGTGTTGTAACCTATTGGGATTGTCACCGTAGCGCCCATCGGTGGGTCGACGTGAAGGTTGCACATAAGCAGCCCGCCAAGGTTCTGGGCCAATGGCGCGTAAAAAGGTTGCCGTGTGGGAGGTACCCGCTCCGACTTCCATATCGTAGGGCTGTAGTAAGGCGCAACCGTGTTGATCCCAGTACTGTTGTAAGGCCAGAATGATTTGCTGAAAAGTGGGCATGGGTAAGATCAAAAATAAATGTTAGATAAAATCAATTGATTTTAACGTAGGGTAGAAGGAGTGTAACGATGTCGGACTCAGTCTTAACAACGGTGCAAGGCAAGGTCATGATAATTACTATCAACCGGCCACATGCACGAAATGCGGTGGATTATGACGCCGCCCAACAACTCGCTGCAGCACTAGATACCTTAGATGCTGATCCAGAGGTGGTGGTTGGCATTTTAACGGGTGCGGAAAATACTTTCTCATCAGGAATGGATTTAAAAGCTTTTGCAAAAGATGGTCAGCGCCCATATGCAGCAGATAGAGGGTTTGCCGGTATTTGTGAACGACCACCACGTAAGCCACTGATTGCTGCCATTGAGGGCTATGCATTAGCAGGAGGTTGTGAAATTGCGCTGGCTTGTGATTTACTAGTAGCAGCCGATAATGCAACATTTGGCTTGCCAGAAGTTAAACGTGGGCTTGTCCCAGGCTCTGGCGGCATGGTTAGACTTCCTGCCCGAATACCTTATCATATCGCAATGCAGGCAGTACTAACGGGTGAGATGATACCGGCTAGTCAGTTTGCTCACTATGGTCTGGTAAATCAGATGGTGGCACCAGGAATGGCATTGGAAGCCGCATTAAAGCTAGCCGAAACAATAGCCGCTAATGGGCCTTTAGCGGTGCAAACGGCTAAGCAAATTATGATCGAATCACGTAATTGGCGTCCCGACGATATGTTTGATTTACAGCGGCCCAGGGTGGCTCACATTTTTACCTCTGAAGATGCTAAGGAAGGGGCAACCGCCTTTGCAGAAAAGCGGGCTCCCGTCTGGAAGGGAAAATAAAGACCCCAGCGTAGAAGGGGTATAGCGATTTATAGCAATAGTGCGTATTATCTGCATGACACATGATAAAAAGCTTAAGGAGTTGGTACGAATGACGGAACAAGATCAACCTAAAATGTCTGAGCAAGACTTACAGGAATGGGTTGGACATACAGAGTCCTGTGAAGATAATTTGACGGTTAACCTGGTTCAAAAGCTTGCCGTCACTCTAGATAACACGCCGCCTGATGCGGGCGATGTATTGCCACGTTTATGGCATTGGGCATTATTCGCCATTCCGCGACCAACACAAGAGCTAGGCCCAGACGGCTATCCGGAGTTTGGGGGTTTCTTGCCACCGGCGGAAGGTCGTAGCTGCATGTGGGTAGGGGGGCGAATCGAGTTTATTCATCCCTTACTTGTGGGAAAGCCCGCAGAGCGTAAATCAACCCTGCAAGAAATCACGCATAAAAAAGGGCAAAGTGGTGATTTGATGTTTGTTACCGTTCACCACGAATATGTGCAGGACTTTGTTGCTTGCATACGCGAAGAGCGGGACATTGTCTATCGTATGCCTGGGCCATTTCAATCTCGTTCGTCTTGGCAAACGCCTCCTGAAGCTGCCTGGTCTTGTGAAGTTGAGCCCAGCTCTACCATGTTATTCCGTTATTCTGCGGTAGGATTTAATGCGCATAGAATTCACTACGATCAGGAATATGCTACCCAAATTGAGGGTTATGATGGGCTGGTTGTCCATGGCTCTTTGGCAACGCTATTAATGTACCGGGAGTTTATGAAGCACAACCCAGGTACCGTGCCCGTGGCTTTAACCTATCGTAGCCTGCGCCCGCTAATCTCGCCCAAACCATTTACCGTGGCGGGTCATTTAGTCTCTAAAGAGGGAGCTAGCAACGATTCAGTGGCTGGTAGCGATGATAATAACCGTACGGGTACTGCCAAGCTTTGGGTGGAACAAGACGGCACGATGGCTCACGAGGCGGAACTGCAGTTTCGCTACGTTTAAGGGCTAATACGTTCTATTGCCTGGTGTTCGCACCGAGCAATTAAGTCTTGAATAGATCCCTGGATTAACTGGCAGGCGGGGAAAATATCCGCTAATGGTCGCAACACAAATGCACGCTCATGCATGCGTGGATGTGGCAGCGTTAAAAAAGCTGTATTGCAGCAGATATCGTCAAATAGCAAAATGTCTAAATCCAGGGTGCGTGGCGCATTCTTGTAGGGACGTTTTCGCCCGTGTTGTTGTTCTATTGCTTGTAGCTGCTCCAATAATAATTGGGGTGTTGCCGTGGTGGTTAATTGGATGACAGCGTTAATATATTCCGGCCCATCGGCATCAACGGGTGCGCTACGATAGAACGGTGAAACTAGGGTTACTTGGCTGTTATCGAGCGCGTTGATACCTGAAATAGCATCGTGCAGCGTATTTTGGCGGTCTCCCAGGTTGGCCCCTAGGCCAATATAAGCAATGTGTGTCATGATGGTTTTGGTTTGGATCGTTGACGACGGCGCCTATTGCGGGTACTTCGACTAGAGCCACGTAGCTCTGCGAGCATGACTTGCCGAATAGATTCTTTGGCGTTGGCCAAATCCATCCACCACTGCGCATGCACACTATCTACCTCTTTGGCTTCGGCTCTTAATTGTAAAAAATCAACTGCTGCCCTAAAGCGTGGTTGGGTAAGCATTTTCCGGATAGCCTTAGGAGAGCGTCGGTTAAAGCGCGGCTGCATAAACCAAATATCACGCATGTCGGCTTGCAAACGCTTTTGTATAGGCAGCACCTGACCGTGGCGTGCGATAATATTATCGGTCGCCTCGTGCAGGGCCGGAACGGTGTGCTCACCCGCGTCAATAATTTCATTCCATTGCTGGCGTAGTAACGGCCAGAGTAAGGCGGCTAACAAAAAACCCGGGCTATTCCCCTGGTTTGCGCGGACGCGGGCATCAGTGCGTGCCAATGCGAGGCTGGTGAAATCTTTGCCGCCATCAAGTTCCCATACTTCTCTTAACAAAGGCAGTACTGGCCTATCGAGCTCAGCTTCCATCAACGCCTGCAAGCAAGCCATTGCATTTCCACACGTGAGTAATTTAATGAGCTCGTCAATTAAGCGTGAGCCAGGAACGTTAGCAAGCAGGGGAGCTAAGGTTTGAATGGGTGCCTGGGTGTTTTCCTCTATAGTGGCATCGAGTTTGGCTTCAAAACGTAAGGCACGCATCATACGCACAGGATCTTCGCGATATCTAACCTCGGGATCTCCAATAATACGGACGATTCGATTGTGTAAATCTTCGACGCCATTGTGATAATCAATAATGATTTTGGCCATTGGGTCGTAGTACAGCGCATTTAGCGTGAAGTCGCGACGCAGGGCATCTTCTTCTTGGGAGCCGAATTGATTGTCACGAAGAATACGGCCATGGGTATCCGTATGATTCGTGTTGTTATTACCGCCGCGAAAGGTTGAGGTTTCTATGATTTCTCGGCCAAAAACCACGTGCACCAGGCGAAAGCGCCTGCCAATAATGCGAGCACGTCGAA
>Ga0079226_10004296_pt1 | contig 10888 bp, 7 predicted proteins | sample Poulit2014_FD_76345 | JGI IMG/M metagenome (GOLD analysis project Ga0079226, IMG submission 76345) | Agricultural soil microbial communities from Georgia to study Nitrogen management - Poultry litter 2014 | ecosystem: Environmental > Terrestrial > Soil > Agricultural land | place: USA: Georgia...
TCCCTCGCGCGTAAAACAGGGCCCCTCGCGCGCAAGCTGCGTCCCCCGCGCGTAAAATCGCATCTCTCGCGCCTAAAACAGGGCCCCTCGCGCGCAAGCCACGTCCCCCGCGCGTAAAATCGCATCTCTCGCGCGTAAAATCGCATCTCTCGCGCGTAAAGAAGTGTCCCCCGCGCGTAAAATCGCATCTCTCGCGCGCAAGTCGCGTCCCCCGCGCGTAAAGCCGCATCTCCCGCACGCAAATATAAAATAATTGCTTTATGCCATCATTTTGGCTATACTTTAAAAAACATATCATTCGATGCGGAAGAGAGTAATCCCAACAGTATCTTGAAAGCGAGTCGGGGATGGTGGGAGCCCGGTGAAGATGCCTGGAATGAAGCGCACTTCCAAGAAACAGCCTGAACCGAACTGTAGGGTGTGTCGGGGCCTAATGGGAACCCCGTTATCAAAGGAAAGCCGATTCGTTTAGAATCAAAAGAGTGGTACCGCGGGTCATCTCGTCTCTATATTGAGGCGGGATTTTTTTATTGTTTTGCCCCGGAGGGTTCTTGCCTAACCGGTACCAAAAATAATGACAGAAATACAGGTTATAAAAAAGGGGGATATCAATCATGGAGGTAAAAAAGACGTTTGCTAACATTTTGGCTACTCAATTACAAGGAAAACTCTCAACGGAAGAAATTGAGAGCCTTATTGAAACACCAAAGTATAAAACACAGGGGGACCTTGCCTTTCCTTGCTTTACACTCGCAAAAATATTGAAAAAAGCCCCGCAACAGATTGCTGCGGAGTTAGCGGAAGAGGTGAAAGACCCGTTATTTAATAAAGTTGTTGCCGATGGGCCTTATATAAATGGTTTCTTTAACCAGAAACACCTGTCTAAGGAGGTTCTTACCGCTATATTGGAAGAGAAGGGGAGATACGGTTCCAGTCAGGTGGGGAGCGGACAGAATATCGTCATCGATTTTTCTTCTCCCAACATTGCCAAACCTTTTTCAATGGGGCATTTACGTTCAACGGTTATCGGTAATTCACTTGCATATATCGCTCAGAAGCTCGGATATAACTCAATTCGGATTAATCACCTAGGGGACTGGGGCACACAATTCGGGAAGTTGATTGTTGCATATAAACAATGGGGTACTGAAGACTTAATACGTGCCAATCCAATTAAAGAGTTATTGGACCTCTATGTCAAATTCCATACAGAAGCGGAACATAATCCTTTATTGGAAGATGAAGCGCGAAAATGGTTCAAAGCATTGGAGGATGGGAACGAAGAGGCGAAATCGTTATGGAAATGGTTTCGTGATGAATCATTGAAAGAGTTTTCCAAAATATATGATTTACTAGGTGTTCGATTTGATGCCTTTCAAGGTGAGGCATTCTACAATGATAAATTGAAAACAACAATGTCACTTTTACAAGATAGTGGATGGTTGGAGGAATCCGACGGGGCAGAAGTGATACGCCTGGATGATCATGATTTGCCCCCATGTTTAATTAAAAAATCTGACGGAGCTACATTATATGCCACCCGTGATATTACCGCTGCATTGTATCGGCAAAAGGAATATCGGTTTACTAAAGCATTGTATGTTGTCGGTCATGAACAAAGTGTCCATTTCAATCAAATCATTCTTGTTCTAAAAAAGCTGGGGATGGATTGGGCAGATGGAATGCAGCATGTTCCGTTCGGCTTTATCTTAAAAGATGGTAAAAAGATGTCCACTCGAAAAGGGAAAGTTGTTTTGCTTGAAGAAGTTATCAACCAGACGATCGCTTTGGCAGAAAAGAATATATATGACAAAAATCCCGACCTTACAACGAAGAAAGATAAAGTAGCCAAAGCGGTAGGTGTCGGAGCGATCATTTTCCATGATTTAAAAAATGGACGGTTGCATAATGTGGAATTTCGTATGGACGATATGCTCAATTTTGAAGGAGCAACCGGTCCATATGTCCAATACACACACGCACGTGCTTGTTCCGTTTTGAAAAAAAGCGGGTACATCCCTCAAAAAAGGGATATCAAAGGGTTTCAGGATGCACAAGGCTGGGAAGTTGTGAAGACTTTACAACAATTCCCCGAAGTGATAGAACATGCCTTTTCGGAAATGGAACCATCGCACATCGCGAAATATGTGCTGCGTTTATCAAAAGCATTCAATAAATATTATGCACATGTGCGTATTTTACATGATGATGGAGAGCGTAATGATCGTTTGACATTGGTCTTGGCAACTACAACCGTGTTAAAGGAAGGACTGCGGTTGCTCGGAATGGAAGCCCCGGATGAAATGTAAAAATTTCCACGCCCCATCACGAATGGGGGCGTGGATAAAAGATGATATCGTAAAGTTAGCGTGTTTCGTAAGTCGTTTCGTCTACATCATCAAGGAAAGGACTTTTCTTTCCAAGTGTAAAAAGGTGCAGTGCATGCATTGCTCTTGTACAGGCTGTATAAAAAAGCTTTCTTTCCGAATTACGCTTATAAACATCTGCACTGGCATTATATATAATGACCCCATCGAATTCAATCCCTTTTGCCAAGTAAGCTGGAAGAATGAGGATTCCTTTAGTGAATGTATATGTTTCATAGTCTAGTTTTTGTACATTCATCTTTTTTTGAAGCCAATCATAAACCGGTTCGCTTTCTTTGAGCGACTTTGTAATAATGGCGATTGTTTCCAGACCTTCTGTTTGCAAAGACGTTATCTTTTCATGGATTTTAGTGTGTAATTCATTACGTGAGCTGACTGTTATCAAGGTTGGTTTATGCCCATCCCGTTGAAATGATTCAATCATCTCGCCACTAGTGACAAGCTGTTTGGTGAAGTTGACAATAGGTCTCGTCGAACGGTAACTTGTCATAAGTGTGATACGTTCCAGATTGTCAAGTTCCGTCACGTTTTTTTCCAAAACAGATGGTGCGGCATATGCATGTGGGTAAATAGCTTGATTCAGGTCACCTAGAATGGTCATTCGGCTGTTTGAGAAAAGCTTTTTAATATAAGCAAACTGAAATGGTGTATAATCCTGCGCCTCATCGATAAATAAGTAACGGATATGTGAAAATGATGTCGCTCCCAGTATGTGATCCATTCCATACAAGAATGGAACGGCATCTTCCCATAAAAGTTGATTGTTTTGGATGGTTGCTTGTGTGAGCTCACAAATGGCGAGCCATGATTTTTCCGTGAGTGAAGACGGTTGTCGATTGGTTGAAAACAGGAAACGATATATCTCGGTTGTATGGATGAATTCTCCCTTCTCAATCAACTCTCTGATTGGCGTAAAATGATGTTCGATAATCTTGTCACTTAAAAATTCCCATTCGCCATCAAAATTATCGAAGCTCTCTGCCTCGTCATGTTGATTTTCCTGTGCGACGTGATACGCATCCATATAATCTTCCTTATCAAGCAATTCTACTTCCGCCATTACCCAATCATTGTCCTTTTCCTCCTTGGCAATTGTTTGTAAGGTTGTCAGCAGCCATTCTTTCGTTGCTTCGATTCGGTTCGGAATAGAAATGGTCGGATCCAAACAATAGAAATAGCGACTGATGTCTTTACTGGAAATGAGAATCCTGTCTTCTAGAGTAATCGGTTTAAAAGGAATGCCGACCTTTACCAACTGCAAAATAGACACATCAATCCATTCCTTGCATTCGAGACTGGCTTTATATTGTATGGATTGAAGGCGGACATCGCGTTCATTGTCAGCTAAACTTGCAAGCATTTTTTCCATCTGTTCGGAAGGGTCTTCAAGATTCAATGAATCACCAATGCGGCTATTTGCATATTCTTGGAACGTCGATTGATGCATATTTTCCTCTCCAAGTTCTGGGAGAACGGATGCAACATAACTGTTAAATAACGGATTTGGCGAAAACAAAAGCACATTACCCGCAACGAGCGTATGGCGATTCGCGTATAATAAATAGGCGACACGTTGAAGTGCGATTGATGTTTTTCCGCTGCCTGCAACACCTTGTACAATCAAGTTTTGACTCCCTCGGTGGCGAATGATTTTATTTTGTTCTTTTTGTATGGTTGAGACGATGGTTTTCATCTTTTCCGATGAATTTCTTCCAAGAACCTCCTGAAGAAGGTGGTCTCCAATCGTCAAACCGGTATTGAAAAGTCCATCCAGTTTTCCGTTTTTAATGACATATTGTCTTTTTAATGTGATATCACCTTCTACAGGTCCATCCATCGTTTCATAGTATGCGCGTTCCAATGTATAGTCATAGTACATACTGGATATAGGGGCACGCCAATCATAAATCAAAAAATCATCCTCATTTTCATCCATTAGAGACCCCATGCCGATATATATATGTTCCGGGTGTTTTTCTCTGTCTTCGTGAAAGTCTATTCTCCCGAAGTAAGGAGTTTTTTCCAAGCGTTCCAAAGCTTCCAGTTGTTTGTACATCTGTCCATGGTTTCTTTCTTGGTCAGAGAGTAACTCGGCTTGCTGTTTCATGCTTGCTTCTGTTTCAATGATATCATCTGGTTCATCCAGGTTGATGGTGACGTCATCCCAGAAGTTTTGACGCAATGAGATGATTTTTTTCTTTATTGTGGAGGAACGATTTTGCAGTTTCTTCTTTTTTGTTTTAATGACATCGATAACCGTCCCTAGCCGTTGTCTTTCCTGTTTCCACTCATTTTGTTTGATGCTCATGGAACACCCCTTAATATAAATTTGGCTAACCAGTTGACAAACTAAATGACTTGATGTTATAATTAAATTAAGGAAATTTGTGTAATGATATAAAATGGTTTAAGCCAACTTTTAGCATACCATTTGAATGGGTTTTGTTCAAGGTTTTTTTGTTTTTAGATATATATTATATACAATCGACGATAACCAATCTCAGCTACAGTACAGTGGCATGTGATTGGTTTTTGTATGTTTGCTATTATAAGCCAGTCCGTATAAAAATAAAATTATCCATTATATCAGACTTTACACAAATAAAAAGATAGGGAGTTAAATTACTGGCAGAATTATCAAATAGATTGACATAGAAATATATAGGACTCTTGTTTATTATTATAGACAAACAATGAAACCCGCTCCTTCAGTGAAAGTGAGCGGGTTATTGGTCGTTATTTGATTTTCGCCTGTAATGACTTAAGTGCTTCATCCAATTCAACTGCCATATGATCCATCGCTTCCCTTTTAGGTAAGTCCGCTGGGGCCTTGATGGCATCACCAAATATGATTTGTGGTTTTTTTCGTTTGAGCATTTCCTTAAAATTAGATGGCCCTGTATAAGCAACGGGGATTATTGGTGCTTGCGAGCGATTGGCAATTGTAACTGCACCCCGTTTAAGTGGGACATCTTCACTTGTGCGTGTTCCACTTGGGAATATCCCAACTACTTTATCCTCTTTAATTAGCCGGCGAGGAATTTTTAATGAGCTTGGTCCGGGGTTTTCGCGGTCTACTGGGAAAGCATTCAATTTTTTCATTAACCATCTTAGAAAAGCGGACTTAAATAATTCTTTTTTTGCCATGTAATGAATTTTTACCGGAGTGACTGCTACCCCCAGCCATAAAATATCCACCCATCCTGTGTGTGTACACGCAATGACATACCCCCCCGATTGAGGTAGCTTGTCTTTATCATGGATACGTATCCTGCCAAATATATTCAATATAATCCTAACGATGAATCGCGCAAAAGTATACATATTATTCCCCTTTTTCTGTACTACTTATATAATGTTCTATTTTAGCATAGTTTCTATTTCAATTAATATTATATTTCATTTTAGCATAAGATTTTAACATCTGGTACTAAAAACTTTCCATTTGTAATCACCCAATATATTCAAAAAGCAATCGAATATATATTCGTCCCTGATTTTGTTATAATGTGAACATGTTGTGTAAGGGGTGGTATGATGCAATTTGTTTCCATAGATTTTGAAACGGCAAATGAAAAGCGTTTCAGTCCATGTGCGATTGGTGTCGTTGTAGCAAATGAACAGCAAATCGAAAAGGAATATTACCATCTAATCAATCCGTTGACTTCGTTTAGTCCGTCTAATACACGTGTGCATGGGATTACCGAGGCGGATGTTCAAGATGCGCCTACATATGCGGAGTTATGGCCCACTTTAAATGAATACGTGAATAATAAGCTTATTATTGCTCATAATGCGAGCTTCGATATGAGTGTCATGCGGAAAACATTGGACTATTTCCACCTGCCTTATCCGGAGCTGGATTATCTGTGTACAGTTAATATTTCCAAACGGGTCTGGCCTGGTTTGACAAACCATAAGCTGAATACACTTGCTGCATATCATAACATTCCTTTCGATCACCATCAGGCATTGGAGGATGCGCGTGTGGCTGCAAAATTATTTCAAAAAGCAATCCATTTTTCCGGGGCATCAACTGTTGATCGGTTATTGAAACAATTGAACATGACAAAAGGCCATATCTATGATAGAGGTTATGTTCCGCCAAAGAGCAAGAAGAGGAAAAAGCGACAAACACTTTATTTTTAGAATGATGATGTGTACGTAAATAATCGAGTCAATTGGTGGATTGACTCGATTTTCCGATAGGGGTCTTGACAATTTCAATAGATTGACTTGACTTCATATCCCTTTTCTTCCAAGATTGACCGTATATGTGGCTCCATTGTCAAATGTAATGTGCCAACTATTACGAAATAGGTTAAATCGGAATCCTCTTCGAGAAAATCTGCAATTTGTTCGGCCATTCCCTGGTTTCGATCATCGTTTAATGCTTCCATAAATGCTTTTTCTTCCTCAGAGGCATTCTCATTGTTCTCTTCCAGTCCATCCTCCATCAATAAATAATCAAGAAGTTCGTCAGTGTCCCCATCCATGTATAGGGAAAGCAATTTATCCATTTGTTCCTGAAATGTGTCCATGTCAATCAAGGATTCTTCTAATTGTTCTTCCTGCATCTCCGGCGAGACATCGGCGAAAATGGAAAGTTGATCCTCTGTGGTTTCCAAGCCAATCACCTCTTTATCGTCGTCTTCTGCCCGATTCAGAAAGTATTCATCTACTCCTTGTGTATAGCCCAGTTTTTGTGTCATTAATTGTTGAATCGTGTTGGTGATCAGCCATGGCTTAAAATCTTTAACTGCTTGAATGGGAAGTCCCAATTCGCTTAACGTATCTTCCAGTTTCGAATATAAATCACTGGATATATGGTCACTGATATCTGAACCATCCTCATACATGCCCAGCTTTTGCAGTATTTCTTGTGTCTCAATAAGAGACATGTTATTAATATCAACCTCGGGAACGACTATATCAGCCTCTGAATATGCATTTTCGATTTTTTCATTCAGTGGGAATAGGTCCTTCTTGCCGATATGAATCGTTCCCTGTAAATATACGACTGTATCATTGTTTTCGACTTTCCATAGGAATCCACCCGGTCCATCAGCTTCCCCGACAGACTTCTTGACTGTTATTCCTTTTTCAGCGAGTTTATCTAACACCTCGAATTGGTCTTCATCTTCTGGAATTGGATTGCCGGTGACGGTCAGTTCTTTTAATTCATCTAAATCGGCAAGAGGGGTCAGGTCACTTATGTCATTATTTTCTAGTGATAATGTTTCAATGTTTTCTAGGGCATCGATCCCGTCCAGTTTTTCAATTCCCGACTCGGACAAATCCAGCTTGACAATATCTTTTAAATCCGATTTGTACAAGTCACCCTCTTTTTTATCTATTTCTGCACGGATGGCATCTTCCAAATGATTGTCGTCAATGGATACCGGTTCCTCCGATTCACAAGCGAATAAAATGGATACCGATAGGATAAGTATCAAATAAAACAGTAACCGTTTCATGTTTACAACTCCTAGCATTTTCAACTATATCTTTATCCATCATCTACGAAATGAATGCTTGCGTCAATAGGAACCAAATGATTTTTTCGTATGATTTAAGCATAAAAGTTGTTCAGTATCCAATACTATGATGGGAGGTGTTGGGTATGAGCGACCAAAAGGTTAACAGTCGTAAAGATAAAATCAAATCCAGCGTGAATAAGCAGGGGTACACCGAGGATAAAACCGACCAACAACCACAATCACAACTTGAACAACGCGCTAAAAAGAAAAACACGAAAATATAGGTTGAAATAAGGTAGTGGCTCATTGTAAATTCGAGAAAGGGTATAAAATTTCCATTGCCAAGGAAGTGGAAACAGTGTATGATATAAATATGAGCTGCAATGTTCGTAATTCTAATAAGTTTTAACCTCAACCTTTTTATAGGGAGTTTTAAATCGGAGCTCTAATGTCGGGCCATCTTTGAGTGGAAGACAGGAAAGTTCCTGCAAACACCCACTTTGCTAAGTGGTGGTTTAAAAACTTTTTATAATACATTACGGCAATTGTGGCTTATAATCAATCTGTGGATGTAAAAGCTTGCTTTCTAACGTGAAGGCTGGCTTTTTTGCGTTGAATAGGCTGAATAGTGTCCGAAATAACATGATGAAATGTTGCATTGAAATTAATTGGAGGGCTTTAAGGATCAGATTCCCGCTAGAAGAAATAGCAGTAAACCTTCCGGGCCATTCCCATTTCCACAACGATGTCATGAAGCAGACAAAGAAAAGGTGGAAATGGTATACTGGCTAAAAAAGAAAACAATGTCGGAGGGAAGGAATACGGAAACTTATCAACGAAGGTGATGTAAATGGTTCATGCGGTGAAACACTCTCTGATAGACGAAAAAGTCATTCAATATTATTTAAAGGATTATGGTTTGTCTCCCTTCTCGGAGGTGCGGTTTTTAACACGGGGTCTTAATGATACATACATTATCTATACCGATGAGAATATATATATCTTCCGGATTTATCGCCATGGTTGGCGGGATAAACGTGCTATTATGTTTGAACTGGATGCATTATGTCATCTTAGACAAAACGATTTTTCTGCTTCATTTCCGATTAGACGCCAGGACAATCAATTATTATGTGACATCAATGCGCCTGAAGGGATACGGTACGGTGTGTTGTTTTCTTATTCTGAAGGGGAACGTCCACAGATCAATGTGGATAATGCCAAGGTATTCGGGACTTCATTGGGAAAATTGCATAACGTAACCGCCTCCTTTGAACCAGCGTCCAAACGAGGTTTTTCTTTGGATGTCGACTATTTAATCGAGAAACAAAAAGCATTAATCGTACAACCTCTTCATACATATCTTGGAAAAAAAGCGGTCGATTCATTTACGGAAATTACAGATCACTTACAAGAAGAACTGGCTGATAAGGAATTGGAAACTGGTTTTTGTCATGGAGATTTTCATAATCACAATATGCATATCTTGGACGGGGAAATTGAGGTGTTTGATTTTGATTGTTGTGGGATGGGATTCCGTGCTTATGATGTCGCTGTTTCATGGTGGAATCTGCTCCATAATTATCAAAACCAAGAAGTCGAATGTTGGGATTCTTTTCTAAAGGGCTATTTATCACAGCGTACGTTAAGTGATGATGATATGAAGAGCCTTCCACTGTTCATTACCGCTCGACGTATTTGGCTTATGGGTACGATGCTTCAGAATGATGATGTCTGGGGTACAAACTGGATGACAAAAGAGACATTTGAAATATTTATGTTACAATTAAAATCCGATACTTTACGAGGAAGGGTGGCTCGGGAAGATACAAAGTGATATCACCCGGATATCGTCACACATAAAAAACGTGTGGAGGGTAATTATGAAAATCAATATAACCAGTATTTTTGTAGATGATCAAGAAAAAGCAATGGCATTTTATACAGGTGTTCTTGGGTTTGTGAAGAAAACGGATATGCCCGCAGGAAACTATAAGTGGCTTACGGTTGTATCCCAAGAAGAGCCGGAGGGTGTCGAACTTCTGCTTGAGCCTAATGTTCATGATGCGGCAAAGACTTATCAGGAAGCGATTTATCACGATGGGATTCCCGCTACTTCTTTTGCAGTAGATGACCTTGTCGCTACATGTCAAACATTATCGGAAAAGGGTGTATCCTTTGTGTTGGGCCCAACTGAGGCGGGGTCAGTGAAATACGCGGTATTTGACGATACATGCGGTAATTTGATCCAAATTTCCGAAATGAGAAAATCAACCCGCACAGTGGTTGAAAAAAGTCGAAATCCCCTTAAAACGGAATATGAAAAAATGATCAGCGGCGAATTGTATGATCCGAAAGATGAAACATTAGTCGAACAACGAGGAAGAGCAAGGCATTTGACATATATGTATAACCGTACCGAGCATGATGAAACAACAAAACGCAACCAGTTATTGAGTGAGTTATTTGGCTCCATCGGTGACAAAATTGTCGTAGAACCGAGTTTTCGGTGTGATTATGGGTACAATATCCATGTTGGAGAAAATTTCTATGCTAATTTCAACTGTGTCATATTAGATGTATGTCCGGTACATATTGGTGATAACTGTATGCTCGCCCCTGGGGTGCAGATTTACACTGCCACACACCCTGTGGATTTAAGTGAACGTACATCGGGTATAGAATATGGAAAACCTATCACAATTGGCGATAATGTTTGGATAGGGGGAGGAGCTATCATTAATCCTGGGGTACATATCGGGGATAATGCAGTGATTGCATCCGGTGCTGTCGTGACAAAGGACGTTGAAAAAAATGTTGTCGCCGGTGGAAATCCTGCAAAAGTTATCCGGATACTCTAAGTAAACATCCATAAACGACAGATGTCTAAATAGCATTAATAAGAAATCATTGGTATAATGTTTCCATCTAAATGAATGGACATTCATTCGAAATCATTCAAAATTTATTAAAAGTAAGGACGAGTAAGTTGAAAAACAGTATCCGTATATTTTTAACCGA
>Ga0079226_10004298_pt1 | contig 10887 bp, 12 predicted proteins | sample Poulit2014_FD_76345 | JGI IMG/M metagenome (GOLD analysis project Ga0079226, IMG submission 76345) | Agricultural soil microbial communities from Georgia to study Nitrogen management - Poultry litter 2014 | ecosystem: Environmental > Terrestrial > Soil > Agricultural land | place: USA: Georgia...
ATTATATCCTGGTCTATTAAATTGGAAGAGACTATTTTTTGTTTTTCTTGTAAGATATTCAAAGAGGCAATTTGGTCTCTATAAATACTTGCTTTTTCGAATTCCAGATTTTTAGCGGCTTTCTCCATCTTTTTTTCTATTAACTCTATTAGCCTGTCTTCTCTCCCATTTAAGAACTGAGTCACTTCCTCTATCATTTTCATATAGTCATCTTCATCTGCAATTCCTATACATACTCCCATACATTTTCCAAGATGGTAGTTTAAACAAGGTCTAAGATTTTCCTTCTTTTTTCCAAGATTTAATTTACAAGTCCTTATAGGATACATATCGTGTAATATATCTATGGCATCATTTACTGCATAAGCACTAGGATAGGGCCCAAAATACTTTGCACCATCTTTAAGCACTCGTCTAGTTTTAATTACCCTAGGAAATTTCTCATTAGTTATTTTAATATAAGGATATTGCTTATCATCCCGTAGCAAAATATTATACTTTGGTTTGTGTTTTTTAATTAGATTCGCTTCTAATATTAGAGCTTCCACTTCATTATCCACTATTATATATTCAAATTCGTCTATATGTTTCACCATTGCTCTAACCTTTAATCCTTGATTCTTTAAAGATCTAAAATATTGGCGGACTCTATTTTTCAAAGATATGGCTTTGCCTATATATATTATTTCCCCACTCTTATCTTTCATTATATATACACCTGGTTTATCAGGTAGGTTTTTTAATTCTTCTTCAAGATTAAACATATTATCACCTATATATATTATAGCATATTAGTCAATAATTATATAAGGAGTTACTTGTATTCACTTCTGTGTTAATGGTAATGAAACTAGTGTAAATTATGCATCTTAAATTATACCTATTCCTCTAGTACAAATAGTAAAGTGAATGCCATCAGTCCACCCACCATAAATAGCCACTGTTTCCATATCACATAACCTATACACCCTAAACAAAAAATAAGTAGGCCCCAAATAAATGATGATTGCTTTTTTGAATTTCCTGATTTTTTCATTTAATTTCCTCCTTATATACTTCTAGTCTCCTCCTTTAACCAGTCTCTTTCTTCTTCATCTAAAAATTGAGATAATTTTTTATATACTCCCTTGTGGTAATCATTTAACCAGTTCTTCTCTTTTGTATCCAATAACGATGGATTAATACAATTTAAATCTATTGGTACAAAGGAAAGAACCTCGAAGTTAAGGAATTGGCCAGATTCAGTTTTCGTGTCCTCATCTACTACTACAATATTTTCTATTCTGATTCCATGATTTCCGGCCTTATATACACCTGGTTCTATGGATACTATCATTCCTTTTTCCATAGATACATTATTATGCACAGATGCTATATTATGAGGGCCTTCATGGACATTTAACACATATCCTACACCATGACCTGTGCCATGATTGTAGTCTAAACCTTCCTGCCATAGAGGGTATCTGCATAATATATCTAATTGATGTCCTGTAGTTCCTTCTAGGAATTTTGCAGTTATTAGATTTATATGTCCTTTTAAGGTAAGGGTAAAGTCTTTTTTCTCTTCTTCTGTTAATTTGCCTAATGCTACAGTTCTTGTAATATCTGTAGTTCCATCTAGATACTGTCCTCCGGAATCTACTAGATACATTCCCTTAGGCTCTAGAACTGCATAAGAATCCTCTCTAGCAGAATAGTGAGCCATAGCAGCATTAGCCCTATAGGCAGATATAGTATCGAAGCTAGGCTCTATAAATAGGTCCTCTTCCCTTCTAAATTCCTCTAGTTTTTCACTGGCAGTAATTTCTGTTATTTCTTTTTTCCCTATATTTTGATCTATCCAATGAAAAAACTTTACTAGTGCTACTCCATCTTTTATATAGGCATTTTTTTGATTCTTTATTTCCGTTTCATTCTTTTTACCTTTTAGTTTTGTAGTTATATCCATTTGGTTTATGATATTACACTCACTAGGGATTCCATTGTATAGCCTTCTATTTATTTTTCTCTTGTCTAATAAGATAGTAGAATCTTCTTCTATACTTTTTACAAAACTATCTACTTCTTCATAGTCTTTAATTTTTACACTGTTTTCCTGAAGAAAGCTTTTTACTTCTTCATTTATCTTATCTTTATCTACACATAAATAGGCCTTATCTTTAGAAATAATACCATAGGAAATAACTACAGGATTGTTAGCCACATCTTTACCTCTAATATTGTATAGCCAAGCAATATCGTCTAAGCCACCTATTAGGAAATAATTCGCCTTTTTATCTTCCATATACTTTCTAACTTTTTCTATCTTTTCTTTTGATGTCAATCCTGTATATTTAATTTCATGGATAAAAGCTTCACTCCTTGGGACATCTGGTCTATCGGACCATATTTTATCTATTAAATCATAATCACTTATGAATTTTATATCTTTATCTTTTAATTTTTTTTCTAATTTTTCTGCAGAGGATTCTGAAAATACTTCTCCATCAAAGCCTATACTGTCACCCTTATTCAAATTGTCCTCTAACCATTGAATATAGGTAGGCACACCAGATACTCCCATTTTCATTAGGTCATATCCTGTTTCCTTTAATTCATCTTCTGCTTGAATAAAGTATCTTCCATCAGTCCATAGAAGTGCTTTATCTAGAGTGATAACTACCGTTCCTGCTGAGCCTGTAAAGCCAGATATCCAGGCCCTGCTTTTATACCTATCTGCTGGATATTCTGATTGATGAGGATCTGCTGTTGGTATAATGTATGCAGTAACGCCTTTTTTACTCATTAGATTTCTTAATTTGTTTACTCTTTCCTTTATATTCACAAATATGCCTCCTGTCTTTAATGCTAATTATACTATATTGTTTCTTTAAATGCTATTAATACACAAAAACCTAGTCGCTATCTACTAGGTTTTAATTTACCAAACAAATTAACATCAAATATTTTTATTCTTAAATGAACTGTAAAGCTTTCTTTACAGTTCATTTAGTTTATGATAGTATATCCGTAAAGAAAACTTTACAGTGTTTGGAGGCCCACTTTATGGAGGTAGTGAATTTTATTAGGAAATTACGGGAGGAAAAAGGCATTAGCCAAACAAAAATGGCAAAAGACTTGCAGGTTACTAGGCAGACTATCCATGCCATTGAAAATAATAAGTATAATCCAAGTTTAAAACTGGCTCTCAAATTAATTGCTTACTTTGATGTGACTATTGAGGAAATATTTATTTTAAAGGAGGAAGATTAATAATGTCTAATAAAAATAATAAACCTAAAAATCCTTATAGATCCTTATTATTCCAACTTTTTATATCAGTAATCGGATTTGGTGCAGTTATCTTTTTTGTGGGAGAAAATGTTAATTCTGTTATAATTACTGGAGGTATTACAGGTATTGCTCTAGCATATATTACACAATTGTTTATTATCTATAAAAAGAATAAGAAGAATAAAGAGAAAAAGGAGAATATACCTGAAGTAGATGAAAGAGTAATCAACAATATACTCCGATTTTCTTCCTATACTTCTCATGGTTTTATTTTTATACTATTCTTGATTTTAAATATACTAATGTTTTTAAAAATTGAGAATATACCCACCTTATATATATGGATTTATGGTTTTATTTATGCGGCAATTACCGGCATTGGCAATCTTTATATTAAAAAACGATGATCCTTCTTTCTAACTTAATATGTTTATATAAATCTATTGTACAAAATTCCTTGTGACAAGTCTATTAAGTTAGAATCATTATTTATAATTCCAATTTAAATGTTTTTCAACAATGGGCCTTGCTAGAATCTTAATCTGACAAGCAGTTAACCATATATAGTTTTAAATATGTAATCAGATTAATAGCTTAAAAGTAATTGAAATAAATAGTTATAGATCGGCATCCTTTCAGGAGAAGCGCACAGTATTTCTATTTTTCCTCTTCCGAATTATCAGTTTTGTCTATTTTTTTTGGATTTAAATAATAAATAGCAAATGCCGACGAAACTAAAAGGACCCAGGCAAATACTACTCCTATCCAAGAACCTAGCCAATCAAATCCGACAGCACCCCTATTAACCCAATTTAAAGTTAGATCTATTCTATATTTGGATTTCATTACTGAAGGAAGAGCCCCAAATAAATGATAAATAATAGTTGGTACTAGTGGAATTAAAAACAGTCTAGAATCCATAGAACTTTTAAATATAATTTCTTGAGCTAGCCCAAAAATAGGAAGATCCATCCAAAGCAATAATATTAAACTTCCGATTTTATATCTTCTTACTGGATAATCCCTTATCTTCTCATTTCCAATAAATGAAAACTTCTTAGACCGATATCTTACTAGTATTAATATCACAGTAAGTAAAATTAAATGAAATAATATCTTAAATACATACCTCAAAATAACATCTCTATTTATTTCTCATCATACAGTTCCATATCTTCAATTATTTCAGTAGCTTCTTCTGTTTCCATATTATCATTTACATAACATTAAACAAAACTTAATAATTACTTTATAATTTTCTTTTCTATAGAAAAACTCTAGTTTGCATAAAACTTATTTATAAATTATACACATAACTAGTCCTACCATAATATATTGAATCAGAGGGTGTTTTCCACCTTCATTATTAAATCTAATATATTGAAACTACCATAAATAATGGAGGGATATTATGAATCTTTTGCCAGAAGAAGAATTAGTCTTAGTACCTGGTGGTACTTTAATAACTGATACACCTGAAGAAGGTAGAGAGTTAGCAATGACTATGGCTCGCCATACCATTCACAATATACAACCAGATTTAGATGTTCTTATGTGTGGACGTATGCAATATAGCGTAAATCCTGATAGTCTTACCTTTACAAGTCAAGTTGTAGCTATTGAATTTCAGACCATAGCTGCTGCTAATAATTATTGGAGAGATTGTTGTCATTACGATTACAATGATCCAATATATTAATAAAAAAGTCCTTCATACATGAAGTATGGAGGACTTCTACTTATTTATATCTTAACCACTTTTCTTATACTATAATCTTCTCTATTTTCTTATGTTTCTATATTTATTTAATTTTACTTCTTATCATTTTCCAATGACTCACAATAATCATTATATTACTTAACATTATACTGGCCCCATAGAAACTTCCCTAAAAAATAAATAACAAATACTAAAGAATAAGCAACCATAAATGATATGTATTTGTTATTCATTTCCATCCTCCTCCCAAAATAAATCATCCAAGGTCTTGCCTGTTGCTTTACAAATAGGGATTTTATAATTGTAGATATAAAAATAATAGGAAATATTATAATGAATAATTTTATTTTAGATTTTCATAAATCCTAATTGTGTCTTCTATATGTTTATCACTAGGATTGCTAATATCCTTCAACTCTGCTCCCATAACTATACCTATATATTCTATATCCTCTTTTATAGCAAGGGTTGCCCAATTTTGACCAGATTCATATGTTGTTCCAGACTTACCCCCTATAATCTTAAACCCATTTTGAGGTATTTCATGGAGTTTTGAAAGAACAGTAGAATATAAGGTAATTCCATTGGGATGATCAGGTGTAGAACTAGTATTAAAAGTTTCCTTTTTAAATATTGCCTCGAAGTGTCCATTTTGCAAGGCATAATCTAGCAGCTTTCCCATATCATAAGCAGTTGTATATTGATTTTTATCATGAAGCCCCTCTGGGTTAACAAAATGGGTATCCTTTAATCCAAGCTCCATTGCTTTATCATTCATAAGAGATACAAAGTCATCTATATTCCCAGATATATTAACGGCTAGGGAATTAGCTGCCTCACCTCCTGAACTCAAAATAGTTCCATATAATAAATCTCTATATGTAGTTCTCTCGTTCCCATAAAAACCAGCCATAGAGGAATTGGTATTTACCATTTCCCTATAGGTGTTGATATCTATAGGTGCAATATTGGATAAATCATCTATATGCTCTAGTGCCACTATAGTGGTCATTATCTTAGTTAGAGATGCTGGATAGGCCCGTTTCTTGTAATTTTTCTTAAATATGCCTTCCTTTGTTTCCCGATTTAATACATAAATATATCTACTCTTATATTTAGAATTAAATAAATCAATATTATTATCTATTTTTCCTTTTATGACTAATAAGGTAAGTAATAAAAATAGAATAATAAAAAGTATTTTAATTGTCTTATAAAGTCTTTTCATTCTTGCCTCCACGATTAAGGATTTATTTATATATAAATTCACTTTAACTTTTAATATTACAGTATCATAAGCTATTGTGAGATCCTTTACTTTTTCCTAAAATAAATCTTACATTTTTCATACAATTCTACCTTTGATTTGTTTTCCATAATCCTTATATCATAATAAAAAAGATTGAGGTTATGGTTAGAGATATCCCTGATGAAAATCAAATCTCAAAAGAACTGGGGAAAATATTTATCCCTAACTTTAGAAAAATCTAAAAGACTGGAAGAACTTATTAAGTTATGGCAATTAAATAATTCCCCAGAATATTTTTAAAAATATTTGGGGAATCATTTGGACCTTATTTTCATATAGCCATGTTAATTACAAGCTTGCATTATAATAGTGAAAATTATGGATTTAAGTAAATATTTATTTCGCTTCATATATAGGTTTAGTATTATTATTTTCAATTGCAAATATCTTTTCTATCTCACTATCAACTAGGTCCTTAATATTGTCATCATATCTAATTTTACCGCTTACACTACAATTAGAACTCAAATTTCTAGGTACAGGCATTAATTCACATGGAATATTATTTTTCTTACATTTCCTATTAAACTTAATTGCCCCCGAGTGTGTAAAAAATAAAACCATATATTCCATAGCTATTTCCTAGCCTCTATTGTAAATAAATCTCCATTTTCTTCAATAGATATGGAGTATCCAGCATTATTTAAAAATCTTGTTACATTTTCTCTAGCTGTATTATTATCTACTATTATATCTGCTCCTTCAGGACTTTTATCTAATATATTCTTAGTCATTAATACTGGTTGTGGGCAAGCCATTCCAGATGTATCTATTTTTTCCATTATGCCATCTCCTTTGACTTATTTTTGGATTTAAGCTTAAATAATTCTGATGAATTAAAGTAGGATACTATCCCTATAAATACAAAACATATGATAACTGCAATTCTACCATTGAAAGTAGTACCTTCACCACTTGAGGCTAAGCCAAAATTATGTACTATGGCAGCACCAACTATTAGTCCCATCACAGTTATAACTGAATCCACATTACCTTCTCCTGATAATATAAGCTGTCTCAGAGGACACCCGCCTAATAGTACTGAACCCCAACCTACTAATACCATTCCAAGAAAATTCCATAGGCTTTCAGTATGAGCTACAGGTTGATCTGTAAAACCTAAATTAAAACTTCCTGAAATTAAATTACCTATGAAGCTAAATACTAGTATAGATAAGAATCCAATTAATAGATGATTATCTTTAAATAAAATCATATCTCTAGTTCCGCCAACCATGCATAGTCTAGTTCTTTGTGATAATCCACCTACTATTAAGCCTGCTAGTAGAGATACAGCGATAGGAGCTGTCATTGACCCAGGCCCTTCTTGACTAAAGAATATGAAGGCTGGAGCAAGTAAAAGTAATAGTAAAAATCCTATATTTACAGCAGGATATAAATATCCCTCAAATTGATTCATTTTATAGTTTCGTTTTAAGCTAAATCCCTTATTTAAAAACTGGACTCCTATAAATGCACCAGCTACAAAGCCTGCTATTCCAAATATGGCATTTAGGTCTCCTCCACCAAGCCTTAATACCATTCTTAAAGGACAGCCAAGGAATATCAAGGATCCTATCATAACTACTATACCTAACATAAATCTAGTAAAAGGTGAGTAGCCTCCCTTAGATTCAAATTCTTTATTTATAGATGATAATAAAAAAGCACCTAATACAAGTCCAATAATTTCAGGTCTTATATATTGAACTACCCCAGCTCTATGTAGTCCTAAGCCACCAGCTATATCTCTTAAAAAACATGCAATACAAAATCCCATATTGCCAGGATTCCCTAAATGGGTTAATATAACAGATATTATACCTATTAATGCTCCTCCCATTATCATATTTCTCTTCTTGTTCATTATCTTTTCCCCCTATAATCTATTTATTAGTAATTCCATATCCTTAATAATATATTAACAATTAGAGTTTTTGAAGTACAATAGATTATAGTAATAGTTCCTAGTCCTTTAATAGATAAAACTAATGATTTTTGTTTAAATCTAATTAAACAGTATAATAGTATATAATTATGATTAAAAGAACTATTGAGAGGAAAGATACTATGAAATATACATATTTAGATAATGGAGCCACCTCCTATCCTAAAGCACCAGGAGTAGCGGAAAGCATATCAAATTATATTTTAAATATAGGAACTAATGTAAACCGTGGATCCTATGATTTATCTTATGAAGCTGAAGATACTGTTTATGAAACCCGTGAACTTATATGTGATTTATTTAATTTTGATAAGCCTGAAAATGTAATATTCACTAAAAGTATAACAGACAGTCTCAATGTACTGATAAAAGGTCTATTAAAAAGGAATGATCATGTAATTGTATCATCTATGGAACATAATGCAGTGATGAGACCATTGAATGCTATGAAGGACCAGATTAATTACACCAGGGTCCAATGTAACAAACTAGGTGAATTAAATGTAAAAGATGTAGAAAAAGCAATCCAACATAATACCAGAGCAGTAATAATGTCACATGGCTCCAATGTATGTGGTACTATTCTAGATTTAGAAAAAGTAGGAAGATTATGTAAAGAAAATAATATATTTTTCATAATAGATGCTGCTCAAACGGCAGGATTTTTAGATATAGATTTTCAAAATTTAAAGGCAGATGCTATAGGTTTTACAGGACATAAATCTTTATTAGGTCCTCAAGGAATCGGAGGATTTATAGTTAATGATAAAATCAATCAAGAAATTCAATCTCTTATAGATGGGGGTACTGGGAGTTTATCTGATACTGAGATTCAACCAGATTATATGCCAGATAAATTCGAAGCAGGGACCTTAAATATTCCAGGTATTTATGGATTAAACACATCATTAAAATATTTATTAGATTATGGTATTAGAAGTATTAGGGAAAAAGAAATCCATCTTTTAGACAAGTTCTTAGAAGGACTAATTAATATGGATAATATAAGACTTATTGGCAAAAGAAACTCTAAGGATAGAACTGGAGTATTGTCTGTAGATTTCATACATAAGGATAATGGTATTATAGCCCATAAATTGAGTAAAAAATATGGAATTATGACTAGGAGTGGGTTGCATTGTGCTCCTTCCGCCCATAAAACCTTAGGGACTTTTCCAAATGGTACAGTAAGATTTTCACTAAGCCATTCTAATACTATAGATGAGATAAAATATGCTATTGATTCTATAAATAAGATCATTAGATAAAAGAGGGTGTTTTTTTGGACTTTAATCAATTAGAGAGCTTTTTACAAGTAGTAAAACATAAAAGTTTTTCAGCGGCAGCCAGAGAATTGTATTTAACTCAACCAACTATTAGTAATAATATTCAAAATCTGGAAAATGAATTAAATACTATTCTTTTAGATAGAAAAAGTAAAAATATAACCTTAACGGATTCAGGTAAAGCTCTATATAAATATGCCGTGGAAATAATTAATATTAGAGATCAAGCTATTTATGATATTGTAAAACAATCAAATAGTATAGAAGGCCACATGGAAATCAATGCTTCTTCTATTCCTAAACAATATGTTTTACCATATATAATCAAGGATTTTATTAAGAAATATCCAAGAATTCTTTTTTCAATAATCCATAAAAATTCCAAGGATATAGTAGATGATATAATTAAAGGTAAACTAAACTTTGGCATAGTAGGTGCTAAATATCCATCTAAAACCTTGGAGTATATAGACTTTTATGAGGATCAACTTATTTTGGCAGTTCCCAATAATAATGATTATTTAAAATATAATGATGAACCATTAGATATTGAAATATTATTTTCAGAGAATTTTATATTTAGGGAAAAAGGCTCTGGGACAAGATCTTTTATTGAAAAAGCTCTTTTAGAAAATAATGTTAGCCTGGAAGACTTAAATATAAGATCGTTTGCAGATAGCAATGAAATGATTAAAAAGATGATAGAACTAGAGCTAGGTATTAGTTTTATTTCAAAATTATCTATAAAAAATGAAATTGAATTAGGTTTAATAAAACCTTTAAAAATAAAAAATTTAAACCTAACCCGGAAATTTTATTTTGTATATTCTAATAATAGAACCCAATCTCCCATAGTAGAAGCTTTTAAAGAGTTTTTAGATAATTGGAGTGGGATTAGGGAGTAAAAAATAATCTAATAATTTGATTGTTATACTTTTAGCTTCATTAAAAAACGACCTAATTTATATAGTTTAAATCAGGTCGTTTCATTATACTATTATTTAATTGCTATTGCCTCTATTTCTATTTCTCCATTTAGCGGAAGCTTGGCTACTTCTACTAAACTTCTAGCTGGCTTATGTTCTGTGAAGTATTCAGCATAAGCCTCATTGATTAAGGAAAACTTCTCTATGTCCGCTACAAATGCAGTAATCTTAACTACATCTTCTAAAGTAGCTCCAGCTGCTTCTAAAACAGCTTTTACATTGTTTAATGCTAATCTTGTTTGTTCTTTAATATCTCCTGTAAGTAATTTTCCTGATTCAGGATCAATTGGTAATTGACCTGAGGTAAATATCATATTGCCACCTTTAACTCCTTGGGAATATGGTCCTACTGCTGCTGGTGC
>Ga0079226_10004299_pt1 | contig 10885 bp, 9 predicted proteins | sample Poulit2014_FD_76345 | JGI IMG/M metagenome (GOLD analysis project Ga0079226, IMG submission 76345) | Agricultural soil microbial communities from Georgia to study Nitrogen management - Poultry litter 2014 | ecosystem: Environmental > Terrestrial > Soil > Agricultural land | place: USA: Georgia...
CGCGATGTCAGGCGAAGTGCCGACCTCCGCGCACTCAAGCCCGTGATCGCACGGCACGTCCTCGGCATCCCCGACGGACGGCTCGGCGACCTCGGATGGAAGGTCCGCGGCGGTCCCCACCCGAAGCTCGAACTCGGTTTCAAATCGGTCGGTGCGCCGGTCCGTGCGGTGGGCCTGCCCGAGGAGGTGTGGGCCGAAGTCGACCGCCGCCTCGTCGCTCACTCGCCGAGCCTGGAGTGCAAGTCGCTGAACGATGTGGGGATCACCCTCATCGGCGTCTCGCCCGACACCGAGGCACGGCGAATGCTGGCCGAACAGACACAGGGCATGGTTGTCGAGGTCGAGGGCGTCGACCAGACCGAACCGGCGGCGATAGTCGCCACGAACGAAGGAGAGAGTAATGACTGAACTGATGAACGCCGCCCGCGCGATCACGCTGGAAGAAGACCAGACGGTCGAGTCGACCGAAGCGTGGACCGTGACCGAGATCAGCGGCGGCAAGGGGTACATGGTGAACCGCCTCCCCGGCGGCGAACGTCTCCAGCTCGCGCCCGACGTGAAGCCGACCGACGGCGACCGTCTTGACGCGGTGGCGAAGTCGCGTGGTCGGCGGCTGGTGAAGTTCGACCCGCACGCCCGGACGGCGATCCTGGCGGCCCTGCCGACGGAGACTGAGCGCATCCGCGATGTCATCGCCCACGCGCTCGGGGCGCGCCCCTGGGACGTCGAGCTGAGCCTCATCGAGGACCCGGACGGCGGGAAGTCGATCATCATCTGGCGGTCGCCAAGCATTGCCGCGGAGAAGCGCAAAGAGAAGTGGCTGAGCATCGCCGGAGACCTATACGCCCACGACAATGATGCGCTCTGGCGGCACGAATCCCAGTGGGTCGACGGGGCAAATCGAAGCATCCTGACCTACAGCACCGACCCGCTCGCGACCGTGCACGAGTACCCGCACGACTACCCGGTTTCAATGGAGGCGATTTTGTTCGGCATCACCGAGTCCGGCGAAGTCATCACTTACCCCGTGGCCGAGAACTCGTGGCTCCTCGGTGGCCTGCCCGGTGGCGGAAAGTCGGGTGGTCAGACGGCTCTGCTCGCGGGCATGGCACAGCTCGAGAACTGCGCCGTCATCGCCATCGACGCGAAGCGGGTAGAGATCCGTCCGTGGGAACCGCGGCTGTCTGCTCTGGCCGTCGACATCGCTGACATCGACGATCTGCTCGCGAAGATCGTCGCGGTGATGCTGAAGCGATACAAGCTCCTCGAAAAGAAGGGCTGGAAGAAGATCCGCCCGTCCGCCGAGACGCCGCAGATCTGTGTCATCATCGACGAACTCGCGGAAATCGTCGGAACCGGTCTGAAAGAGAACAAAGAAGTCGAGGAACGGATCTCCAGCAACGTCCGCAGGCTCATGTCACTGGGGCGCGCGGCGGGCGTGACGGTTCAGCTCGCTACGCAGAAACCATCGTCGGACATCGTGCCCACGGCGCTCCGCGACCAGGTCATCAGCCGAGTGTCGTATGCGTGCGCGACTGACGCTCAGGTCGACACGATTCTCGGAGCCGGATCATGCCATGGCGGTGCCCGCGCCGACCTCATCCCGCGTGGTCGCCGAGGCGTCGCTTACGCACAGACCGAGTCGAGCAAGACGGCGACGCGGATGAGGACTTTCTGGATCCCTGACGAGGACGTGGCAGGCATCGCCGAGTCGACCGCGCACCTGAAGGTCGACCTGCCGTGGCTCGAACAGGATGTCGACGCCGAGACGGTCGGAGACGCCGCCGACGACCTCGACGAACTGCTCGACTGACGGATCATGTCACAGTGTTAATTGACCGTCCTGAAGGATCCCCTCATATAGCGAGAAGAGGACGCTCAGCCGGTCAGCTTCAGTGGTGATGCGCCTCCGGGGTGCCAGAACTTTGTCTAGTGTGCGATCCAGCGCATCATGTGCGGCCGCTAGACCGGGGTCAAATAGGCCCTTGGCATACATATCTGCCAGCGACTGGCCGGAGAGAGCTTCCCGTGCGGCCAGTACGCCCCTGCCCGCGTCGGTGATCCGCTTGCGGTGAGATTTAGTTAGCGCGGGTAGCGGGAAGGTGTTCCAGACTTGGAGCTTATTGAATCTGAGGCGACTTTCGAGCCGCCCCCCGATGGCATTTTGCCAGGCAATAAACCAGCTAGAAGAAATGACGGCAAAAAGAACACCGTCCGGGTCATCCGCGATGAAGTTTGCATCTGAAGCGACAGCTTCCGCCGGAAGAGACTTGACAGGAAAATAGCCGCGAGTTTCTGAGACATGCCGCGGTATGCAGACATAATCGCCCTTTGGCTGTGCGATCTGCCGAAATAGATGGGCCGAGCGCGCGGCTTCGACGGTCGACGGTGCATCGCTGTTCAGGCGAAACTCGCGGACTGCCTCAACCCGCTCGGTAAGTAACCTACTTGATCGGATGTCAGAAGCTGAAGCATCGGCTAGCCATAGGCACCATCGGGGGAGGTCGTGGATAAGCTGTTTCGCGCCGATGTACGGTCGCACGTACTTTGAAGCGATCGGATCAGATTCAAATTCCGGCAGTTGCTGAGCGGTGATTTGGAAGTTCTTTCCATCTGTAGGTTTGTTGCCGTAACGGACAGGCGGAAGGTCCGGCGACAGAGGGGTGCTTCGACCCGCAACTACTAGCTCGGGGCCATCAACCAGGTACGGGTTGATCCGACTAGCTTTCTTGGGTATTGGTTCCCCCTTGGGATCCGGGTAGTCGTAGATGGTCAACTTCTGTCTTCGAGAAATATTGAGTTTCTTGCTGAAACCGATGATGACTACGTGTACGCGTGCCGCACCGTGGGCTTCGGACACCCACGAGAACGGACGGTGGGCAAAGTCGATCTGTGCGCCTTCCGCCAGCAGTGGCCCCCACATGGGTGCAACTTGCTCACCTTGGCAGATGGAATTTGTCGATACTAAAGCCGCTTGTACTGGGTTCTCTCCCATGTAATCGAGTGCCCTTCGGTACCAGCTCGTGACGTAGTCCAACGTACCGTGATAGTCCGATCCCCAGATGTGCTTCATCTCTGCCGTTTGATTGTCGGATCGCCAAGAGAGTCCTACAAACGGAGGGTTGCCCACCAAATAGGTACAGTCCTCGGCCGGTAGAGTCTCTGCCCAATCCGCACGGAGCGCATTGGCAGTCGTGATCGTGGCAGAGTTCGAGAGTGGCAATGACGGGACGTACTCACCGAAGGCCGCGGCCATCTCCATGTTTGCTTTGTGATCCGTAAGGTGCAGTGCTGTCTGAGCGATGCGCGCTGGGAATTCTTCCAGCTCTATGCCATGGAACTGGTTGAGCGTAACTTGACGGAGTAAATCGATATTAAACACACCAGTGGCAGAAGCGCCTTCTGCGTCGCGGATAGCTAGTTGCACTTCGAGTTCGAGTCGTCGGAGGTTTTGGAACGCGACCATCAAGAAGTTGCCGCACCCACACGCGGGATCGAGGAAGGTCAAAGTGGGTAGTTTGGCGCGAAACTCGCGTAGCCGATTCAGACGTCCGGTGGTGGCAGTCTTAGCGTTAGCGAGCTCCTGCTCGAGTGCGTCCAGGAACAGCGGCCGGAGTGTCCGCAAGATGTCACGTTCGGTTGTGAAATGAGCACCGAGATTGCGTCGCTCTGCGGGTGCCATCACATTTTGGAAGAGTGAACCGAAGATGACCGGCGAAACTTCGGACCAGTCGAAATGACATGCGCGGAGTAAGTCGCGCCGCATCCGTGCGTCGCAAGTTGGCGTCTGGATCGGTTCTTCAAAAAGCCCGCCGTTGACGTACTCAAAAGCGTCTAGCGCGGGCGACAGGTTAGCCATTCGTTGTTCCTGATTGAGCACCTCAAACAGATCTCGAAGCTTCGACCCAAGATCGGAACCGTCTTCCGCTGTGTGCACTCGGATGTAGTCCTCAAATAGGTTCTTTTGCCAGACCTGGGTGTCATCGGCGAACAGTACGTACAGCAGGCGCACGAGTAGAACGCGCAGATCGTGGATTGGGTACCCGTAGGCCTTGAGCTGATCGTGCAAGTTTGCGAGGAGCTCGGTGGCTTTAAGGTTGGCCTGTTCTTCGTCGACGAAGCCGGTACCTCGTCTGTAGCCAGCGAGAAAAGTAAACAGATCAAGGTGCGCTGGAAGTTGCTCAAGCTTGAACGATATCGGCTCGGGGGAGTCGAAATCGCGGACAACGAAGTTTTCGAAGTCACAGACAACGGCTAGTTGCGGGAGGTCGTTCTCGTCGATTGTGAGGAGGTAGTCGACAAGCTGATCCATTGCGTCGTCTAGACTCTCGTCTGCTGATTTATGTTCTACTGCGATTCGGCCCGGCCAGAAGAGGTCCATGAACCCGTGTCGTCCCGTCGAGTGGCGTTGGGCGACGTACTCAAAGACGCCCCCGACGCGACGCCGCGAGATCCCGAAGATTCCGAAGAACTCGTTCCAGAAAGAATCCTTCTCAGCGCGTTCTCGTCTTTCTCCAGACCACTCCAAGACGAACTTCGAAGCCGCGGCTAACATCTCAGGACGAGTAGCGGTCTGTGCGATTCCAGGAGGCGGGGTGACTGTGCTCATGATCCTCACCTTAAGCCAGTCGGGTCGACAGTTCATTTTGCTCTCGCCCCAGGCGGTGCGGAATAGTCCCATCGCTGAGTTACAACGAAGCCGCCAATTTCTCGACAGACAGATCCCCGGAAAATACTGTGCCCTTGCGTAAGTTGTGCAATCGGGCCGCGATACTCTCTGCTACTTCGGAGTTGTAGTCAGCAACGACGAGTTCAGTGTCTTTGCGAAGCCCAGACGCGAGCATCGCCCGAACTTGAAGATCGGAGAGTGGCATCGAATAACCGATTACGATCAGTCGGCTGGCCGATCGGAGCTGACGGTATGCGCTCCGCCATTGTGCGCGGAGGCCGCGATGGTCATAGAACATCGACTTGGAACTTGTCGGTGGTATGACCATTGGTTTGAGGTCGCTGTAGAGAGTGCCGTCGGAACCGCTGTCGTTAATTGACGCCGGAGTTTTTTGATCGCCCTCGCCTCCCCAAAGCCAGTTCAGCGACCCATGCAGTTTGTAAAGGTGTGGCCGTCGCTGTCCGAGCTGCTTAGGTCCGATCACAAGCCCGCCAGGCTTGCGGCGGCTGGTCAGGGGAATTTCATAGAAGCTATCGATAGCGCTACCCCTGATCGTCTGATTGAGCGCTTGTTCCACGATGAGGTCGTAATTGAAAGTAATGATGTGACTGTTATGATCCACCCAATATTGGGCAAGCTGTTCCAGCGTTTTATTCTCAAAGTCTCGTTCGGGGTGGGCCTTCAAGATGATCGAATAGACCTGTTGACTCGCACGCTCGAACATGGCGGCGTTGTCGTGTGCTTCTGCGTTCGAGAACCACGGTTGCGGTTCGGCAAGGTACGAGAACCATGCTTCGAAATCCCCGCCAAATGGTTCAAGAGTCTCATCCGGGAGTTGTAGATTCCGGCAGACAGTCGCGCCGAGTTCTGACATCAGTGGCATTGCTTGATGCAACGCTTTTGAGAAACCTGCGCCGAGTAAGAAGACGTCCATGCATGAAGTCTAGATGCTTGCTGTTTCAGGGGGTCTCACACTGGGGTTACGTCACAGGATGCGATGTTGGTTTGTTGCGAAGCGGTGCGGGACCGACGTCTACCGCCAGCGAGGCGAAGCTCTATACGCACACAGATCCGTCGTGTCCGACTTCAGTGATAGTGTCCGCGGCATGATGAAAAGAATGATGATAATCATTGTTGCCTTGTTCGCTTTTGCGCTCACCGGATGCGGAGCAAGCCCTGCCGACCGAGCGGAGAAGATACAGGCCGCTCTTGATGAAAATTTCAGTTGCAATTGGGAGCAGGACAAAGGCGACGTAACCGTCTATCGGTGTGACGGAGATGGCCTAATACTGATGACCGGCGACGATGATGCCGTCGAGAATTTTGTGAATGCGATGATGCGCTCTGGGATCGGCGGCAGTGCTGTCGTGGGCAGTGGATATGTTGTACTCACGGAGACTCATACGCCTGCTGAAGAAGTGAAAGAGACTCTCGGCGACGACAAGGCAGATGTCATCGAGATCGGCGACGGTGGTGGAAGCGGATTCAACCCCGGCGGCGGTGGACCGACCTCCGCGCCGAGCTACTGACGGACTGCGACGGGGCGGCGGAACGAAGAGCTACTAGGTAAGTGATGGTCGAGCTTCCACCTCCGATCTAACGAGCAACGAACACAGCGATAGCCGTAACGGAAATCGGAACGAAGCACGCCAACAAGTGCACAGCCAAAACAACGCAACTGCATAGCACTACCGCGCCCGCACCTGCACCGCCTGCCGCCCCGTCGCCGTGCCCCGCTTGCTACCGTCCCGTCGTCTTCGTGCTCCGTGCTTCGTCCGTCTCCGCGCTCTGTCCTCCCTGCGCTTTGTGTTCGCGCTCCCGACTGTCGTCGCCACCGCTGTCCGGTCCGTGTGCTCCACCCATCCCCCTCAATGTCCCCGACATAGGTATACGACTTCGTCGATACCTAGCCTGGTACAATAGTTGTATGGCTGTCGCCCCCGTCCCGTCCGCTTTGGCACAGGTCGCCGCTCGGCACCGCTCGTCGTCCGATTCCGTCGTCGTCTACGCCCTCGCCCGTGCCTCCGTGCGTCACCGCGTACCTGCTCCAAGTCTTCGTCGTTTCGTGCTGTCTCGTCGTCCTCGCGTCGCTCGTTCGCCTCGCCTTGTCAGCGTCCTCCACCATCCCGAACAGCTCCCCGATTCCTTGTCGTCATCGTCGGTGTCTCTCTCCCTCTCCCGCTGGGCGGGGCGAATCAAGAAATTGGATTCGGTCGACGACGAAACAGGCCAACCCCGTGAAAAATTGCCGACTGTAAATCAGATTCTGGTGTTCACGATCGTGACGCAGATTGTGATCGAAAGCATCGAACGCGACGGCATGAACACGGCTCTCGTTCCAACACGAGAAGTTGCGGCTCGGGCGGGCGTCGATCGTCGCACAGCGAACTCCGCAATCGCCGAACTCGTCGACCGCCGATGGCTCGTCGAAGTCGGTCACGAAGAGAAAAAGAGTCGCCGCCTCCGTGTCGGCGGAGGGCCACGAGTAAGCGACGCCGGACGCGCGATCGTCGACGACCATGAGCACCCGTTCTGGCACGCGACTGACGCGCAGGTGGCGCACCATTCTGACCGCACCCGCGCGGTCAAAGCGTGGGCAACCGACGTGCTCGAATCGCTCGGCGTCGACCGTCGGTGGCGCGGCGATGTCGCCCGACCGGACGACGACCCAACCGCCGGGAAGCGGAAGGAAGAACGCCGCCGGGAGCGCGATGACCAGCTCGAACAATCACGGGCCGAGCGTGACCGCGAACTGCGCCGGAACGAGGTCATCCGAACGATTCTCGGCGACGTGCCCAAAGCTTCGGAGAACAAGCAGATACGCCGCGCCTGGTTACGTTCGGCACAGCGTCGAGTCAGTGACGGCATCGGCGACAAAGGGAGTGCCGCCGAACGCCGACACATGCGCCGCGCGGTCAAGCACCGACTCAAGCTCGGCGGCTACGAACTCGACAATGCGGCGGACATCGCCGCGTACTTGATTCCCATCGAAGGAGACTGAACATGCCACGCCATCCGCTACGCCGGGGAGAGGCGACACCGACCCGACTCGACGTGCGCGAACCGGGCGGCAAGTGGGTCGCGCTGTCGTCGAAGCCATCCGGCTACCGGGCACCGCGGGGGACGACCTGGCGGGCACGTGCGCGCATCCGTATCGGCGCATCCGCACAGCCGGTGCGAGTCAGTGCCGAGGGGGAGACCCGAGTCGCCGCCGAGCGCCTCCTCGGCCAGCGACTCGACCAATATCGCCTTGATGACGGACGCACTACTGCGACCACCGACACGGTCGGCGAACGGGTCGCCGCATACATGGAAGATGTGGAAGCCGGGGATGTTCCCGCGGTCCGCGCCGAGCGGTCTCGCACTACATATAGGTCCATCGCGAAGAACCACGTGACCGGCGGAAAGATCGCCGGGGTGCGAGTCACTGAACTCACGCCCGCCGACCTCAACCGGGAGGCACAACGGCTCCACAAGAAGGGCGCAACGAGCCAGCTCCGCCACTGGCGTGCTCTGCTCAACGCCGCGGTACAGCGCGCCGTCGACGATGGCACACTCGACCGCAATCCAGTGCGCGACATGGCGGCATTGCCGAAGCCCGCGAAGAAGCACGAACGGGTCTATAAGAACAATTCGGTGCGCACGCGTAACGACATCCTCACGGACAACCAGGTCGACCGTCTGCTCCGCACCGCCTACGGCGACCCCGGCGCTCGATCGAGTGGACTCGCCGACCTCCTCAGCCTCAACGCGTCGATTGGTCTCAGGCTGGGCGAAGCGGTCTCGATCCGGTGGCAGGATCTCGACCTCGACGCTGAAGTACCGACCCTGTCGGTGGTCGGCAAGCTCGTGCGTAAGAAGTCTGTCGGCCTGGTGTGGGAAGACTTCGTGAAGTCCGGGATGAGTAACCGGACGATCCCACTGCCTGCCGACACTGTCGAGATGCTCCGTGCCCGTTCACGGATCGTCGCCGAACGCAAGCTCAGTGGGGAAGCAACCGAGGCTGAGGCAAAGTTCGTCTTCCCATCCTCGACCCGCTCGACACCTGACCCAGACAACGTAAACAAGCGAGTAAGAAAAGTGTTCGACGCCGCCGAACTGCCGACGGCGACGAACCATATCCTACGGCGGACAGTGGAGGACCGGCTCAAACGATCCGGAGTCAACGACATCGACATCGAGCGGGTCATGGGCCATACACAGGCCGTCGCGCACGCTTCGTACTGGGACCGCAGTTCGGTGCCGACCGGCGCACTCGATGGTCTCGAAGGCTATTCGGCTCCGAAGGGTGAGCCGGTTACGAAGCTTCGAAGCAAACGCTACGGCGATCTACGTGCGGCGAATAGCTGAGCCGGACTCCCACGCCGCGATCTCATCGGTGATCTTCACTGCGACTTCTTGCTGACACCGCTTGTGTTTGTCAACACTTTCGTCGGTTGCGATCGTTCGAGATTCGTCGACAGTTGGGCCGACGTAGGTCTCCCAAGTGAGTGGCATTCCCGTCGGACCGAGAACGTGAAGTAGTGCCGCTCGTTCGGCCGCGAGCTGGCTACTGATCTTCTTGTCGCTGTGCCCTGGGTCATTGACGTTTCGAGCCAGACGGACAAGCATGTCGAGGCGGAAATGATGGTTAGCGAGCAGTCTCGCTTCACGGCGGTCGAAGTCGGCGCGTTCATCGGCGGCGAGTCGATCTCGTCGGGCGCGGGCATCAGTTGCAAGACGATCTTTGCGTGCGCGTTCGTCGGCACGCTTGCGATCTTCTCGCGCCCTAGCGTCGGCTGCTTTGCGGTCAGTGATCCCCACGCACAGCGCAACGACGACACCGCCCATGGCGACGATCACTGCGATCGTTTGAACGATAACTCCGATGGTCTCTGCGTTCTCTGCGGTCATTAGGTCTGAATACATCCTGTCTGATGACGAAGGCTTGATAGGTCCAAGTGCAATATCACCATGTCGCTGGCGGGTTCGTTCGCGTCCTCAATCATTTTCGCGTTTATCTACGCACCCTTTCCTCAGCCTGGTCTTCTCTGGCTGAGTAAGAGTGCGGCACTTCTGCTGATACAACTGGCTATCTAGTCATGAATCATCGAGGTCGGATTGCTCCGCGACGGGGATGCAATATCTCCGCCTCATTCCAAAGCTTCTCGTAATGCTCGTTGAGTGGCTTAGATGCGGCATCTGGAACCGTCATAAGTACTGTCGCTTTACGGCCCACGCCATTCATCGAAGTCCCCAGCATAGAGACCTTTCCATCCGGCTCGATGAGTAGTCGGTCGTGGAGTTGGTCCGACTTTCTGACTTCGAACTGGTTGTCTCGGGCTTCTAGATATGTGGAGATAGCGGCATTGTCGTTGCGGTGTTGTTTGCCGCTTCCGACGAGGAGACGACTAATGCGAGTGTGCTGGTGTAAGGCGACAACGTGCTCGACTTTCAAATAAGGGTCAACGAGCAAACCTGATTCGGCGGTTGCCAGCGCCCCAACCAGTAGTGGGTACGAGAGAGGGTCGTCCGCTCCCAGGAACATAACGGTGAAATCTTCGATGAGTGTTGCCTCATTCTCTGCGGTCTGAAGCATCGCGCGGCCCAGAGCAGTGACCTTCAGCCGGTCGTCATCCGTTTTGTTCAGCCAACCGATCCTGAGCATGTGTTCGAGAGGATTCTCGGCAGGTCTCGATTCCTTGCGGACGGTTCGTGACTTGGTCAGGTTTTCAAACGGCGAATTGATGTTGCCTGTGATCCGCTCCATCATTCCGTCGAAGTTCGGCCTGTAAATATCGCGCATGATTTTCTGCAAGGAGTCGATGCCAGTGATCTGTGGGCTGATGACCGGCGGTAGTGTCTCCGTGGTGTACTCGGCCTCGCGCGGAAGCGGGCTGTCGAACCACGCGACTACCTCTTCATCGGTCGGAGTGTAGTTTGAGTGGTTACATGAGTGGATGAAGGCCAACAGCCGGTGCTGAAATTCCGTAACGATTTCCATGCTCAAAGATTAGCCGTCTGGCGCAATACTGATGCCTCAGCGAGAACTACTAGGAATTTGTATCTCACACTTAAACGACAATCGGCGGATCGAATGACTCGAACCGCCGATTGCTCTACCCTATCTGACCTGGGCAAACGGTGGGCCCCGTGGGGATCGAACCCACGACCCGCGGATTAAAAGTCCGCTGCTCTGCCAACTGAGCTAGAGGCCCCGCCCCATCACAATCTCAG
>Ga0079226_10004300_pt1 | contig 10883 bp, 8 predicted proteins | sample Poulit2014_FD_76345 | JGI IMG/M metagenome (GOLD analysis project Ga0079226, IMG submission 76345) | Agricultural soil microbial communities from Georgia to study Nitrogen management - Poultry litter 2014 | ecosystem: Environmental > Terrestrial > Soil > Agricultural land | place: USA: Georgia...
ACTGAATAGTTACCAAAAGTTATCCACACTTATCCACAGAATAATGTGGGTAACTTTTTGATACAGTTTGTTATCCCCTTTTCCCATACACATACTTCTTCACATTTTCCGGTTTACGTAAATTTATCCACAATTTGTGGATAAGATGTGGATAAGTCACTCTATATATTCACATTTGTTCTCTATATTTTTTCAAAAACCCTTATTTTTCAACGGTTTTTTACGTGTGGATTCTGTTTTCGACATTATACACATTACTCACATTTCTTTTTTCCACAGGTTTACAGATTTTCTTTATCACCACTATCCACACTTCCTTATACACATACCCACTTATACACATTTCCGTCTTTGGGGATTCTTTTTTTAAAAGAATTCTTTCCTATATAAATGTATACTTCTTTTTATATCCACTTTTCCACATTGATTTTTCATTGGGAATCCTCTGGATTCTTGAATTTTTCATTGATTAATACCGTTTTTTATTATAATATATAGATAATAATACTTTTTTTGCCGATGAGCCGATGATTGGGTGATATAATCATTCAATCATACCCTTTATAGAGTGAGGGTATATTTTTTTGTGTGAAAAAGGCATAAAATACTTGTTAGGAGAATGAAAATGCACATTATACAGGAAAAATGGCCGGAGATTCTAAATATGGTAAAGACGGAGCACGATGTGTCACCCGTTTCTTTTTCTGCCTGGCTGGAGCCTTTGGAAGTATATAAAGTGGAAGGTAATGTTGTCACTATTGTTGTTACAAATGGTAGTATGGCGCTGAATTATATTAATAAGAAGTATCTTCTGCCTCTTCAAGTGGCTATTATAGAGACTACCGGGGAAGATTATGAGATTTCTCTGGTTCTTCCAGAGGATATTAAGGAAGAAATTCCGGAGCCGGCTCCCATCAGCGATTCCACATTAAACGGCAATATCGTAAAAGCAGGGCTCAATCCCCGCTATACCTTTGATACTTTTGTAGTTGGAAGCAATAATAAAATGGCCCATGCGGCCTCTCTTGCTGTAGCGGAATCTCCGGGAGAAGCCTATAATCCCCTTTTTATCTATGGAGGAGTAGGACTTGGTAAAACTCATCTGATGCATTCCATCGCTCATTTTGTGCTGCAAAAAAATCCCAATGCCAAGGTGCTCTATGTTACCAGCGAAACTTTTACCAATGAACTGATTGATTCCATCCGTAACGGTAACAACTCTACAATGTCCAAATTCCGGGAAAAATACCGGGACATCGATGTACTTTTAATTGACGATATCCAGTTCATTATCGGCAAAGAATCTACCCAGGAGGAATTTTTCCATACTTTTAATGCTCTTCATGGCGCCAAAAAACAGATTGTTATCTCCTCTGATAAACCGCCTAAAGATATGGAAATCCTGGAAGACCGTCTCCGTTCTCGTTTCGAATGGGGACTGATCGTGGATATTTCCTCTCCGGACTATGAGACCCGAATGGCGATTCTCCGTAAAAAAGAAGAGCTGGACGGATATTCTATAGATAATGAGGTCATTGAATACATTGCCAGAAACGTAAAATCCAACATCCGTGAACTTGAAGGTTCTTTAAATAAGATCATGGCTTACGCTAACCTGGAAAAAAGTGAGATAAACCTGGCTCTTGCAGAAAAGGTATTAAAAGATATTATCTCACCAAATGAAAAACGGGTGATCACTCCAGAACTGATAACAGACATTGTGGCAGAACATTTTGACCTGACACCTGGAGATATTGTAGGAAACAAACGAAATTCCAAAGTCGTATTTCCACGTCAGATTGTCATGTATCTTTGCAGGCATATGACGGATACCACTCTTAAAAATATAGGACAGTACCTTGGAGGCCGTGATCATACTACGATTATGAATGGTATTAATAAAATCGAAGCAGAGCTGGAGACCTCCGAATCTACCCGGGAAGTAATCGACATTTTGAAGAAGAAGATTAACCCTTCCAAACAGTAACTTTATCCACAACTTAAAGTGCATATAATGTGTATTTCATGTGGAAACTTGAACAGGCTGAAAATCCCTCATTTTTGTCCACACCTTTATCAACCGGGTCTGCACAGGAACTTCGGGGTCTGCCCACAAAGTTATCCATACCGCGAAACCCGCATTTTTCACGGGTTTCGGCACTTATACACATACTCACAGCCCCTACGGCGGCTACTGCGGATTACTTAATCATTTTATTTATATATTATACACTCCACCACAGAAAGGAAGTTATTCACATTATGAAATTATTCTGTTCCAAAGCTGAACTTCAAAAAAGTGTAAATATCGTTATGAAAGCCGTTCCGGCTAAAACAACAATGCCTATTCTTGAATGTATTCTTATAGATGCATCAACCAATGACATTAAATTCACCTCTAATGATATGGAATTGGGAATCGAAACCCGGGTTCAGGGTATGGTTCTTGAAAAAGGCATTATTGCTCTTGATGCAAAGATTTTTTCCGAAATCGTTCGGAAACTTCCTGACAGTGATGTTACTATAGAGACAGATGAAAGATTAAATACTACAATTACCTGTGAAAAAGCGAAATTTAACATACCTGGAAAATCTGGCGAAGATTTTGCATATCTTCCTTTAATAGAAAAAAATGACTGTATACGGATTTCACAGTTTACTTTGAAAGAAATTATCCGACAGACTATTTTTTCCATTGCATTAAATGAAAACAACAAGCTGATGACAGGCGAACTTTTCCAGATTGAAGAAAACCGGCTTCGTGTCATTTCTCTGGATGGACACAGGATCTCTATCCGCCGTGTTCCTTTAAAAGAAGAGTGCGAAGACCGTAAAGTCGTTGTTCCTGGAAAAACTTTAAGTGAAATCAGCAAAATCTTATCTGGTGAAATGGAAGATATGGTAGACATTTATCTTTCTTCAAATCATATTCTTTTTGAGTTTGATAATACCACCGTGGTATCCCGTCTCATTGAGGGAGAATATTTTAAAATTGATCAGATGCTTTCCAGCGATTATGAGACAAAGGTAAAGATTAATAAAAAAGAATTCCTGGATTGTATTGACAGAGCAACACTTCTGGTAAAAGAGGGAGATAAGAAACCGATCATCATCAATATCGAAGACGGACAGATGGAGCTGAGCATTGATTCTCAGATTGGTTCTATGAAAGAAGATATTGATATTGAAAAAGAAGGCAAGGATATTATGATCGGATTTAACCCGAAATTCCTGATCGATGCTCTGAAGGTTATTGATGATGAGGAAATCAGTATTTATCTTATGAATCCTAAGGCTCCATGCTTTATAAGAGACGATGCCCAGCAGTATATTTATCTGATCCTTCCTGTAAATTTTAATGCTGCAGGCAGATAATTGCGGGTTTCGAAGCAATGTTAAAAAACAGTTCTTCAGGAAAAGACTAAAAGGGGAAAAAATGGAAATTATCAAATTAAAAGATGAATTTATAAAACTTGGCCAGGCTCTGAAAGCCGCAAATCTGGTGGAAGATGGAGTTGAGGCTAAGTATGTGATCCAGGATGGAGAAGTAAAGGTCAATCAGGAAACCGAGACCAGAAGAGGACGGAAACTGTACGATGGAGATGTGGTTTCCTATAATGGAGAGGAGATCCGGATCGAGAAATGATTCTGGAAGAAATCGGGTGACCTATGTATATTGAATCCATAGAGCTGAAAAATTACAGAAATTACGAGACACTTTCCCTTACTTTTGACAGAGGAACCAATATTTTCTATGGGGACAATGCCCAGGGGAAGACAAATATTCTGGAGGCTGTCTATCTCTGTGGGACTACAAAATCTCACAGAGGCAGTAAGGACAGGGAAATGATCCAGTTTGACTCTGACGAAGCCCATATCCGGATGTTTGTAAAAAAAGAGGGCATTTCCAGGAAAATAGACATGCATCTGAAAAAAAATAAGTCCAAGGGAATTGCCATAGACGGAATCCCCATACGAAAGGCAGGAGAGTTATTCGGTATCCTGAATCTTGTATTTTTTTCTCCAGAAGATTTAAATATTATAAAAAATGGACCGGGAGAGAGAAGACGATTTATTGACTTGGAATTATGTCAACTAAATAAACTTTATCTTTCGGATCTGTCAAACTATAATCATATTCTGAATCAGAGGAATAAGCTGCTGAAGGATCTTTCTTTTCAGCCTTCTCTTATAAGTACTCTGGAAGTTTGGGATGAGCAGCTTGCCCATTATGGCACAGCAATCATCCGGAGCCGGAGAGATGTCATTGATGAGATGAACGGGATCATAGGAGAGATACACAGCAATATTACCGGAGGAAAGGAAGAGATTCAGCTGCTTTACGAGCCAAGTACTTCGGAAGAGCATTTTCTTTCTGTGCTTTCACAGAACAGAGAGAGGGACTGCAGATTTAAAATGACTTCTTCAGGACCCCACAGAGACGATCTCTGTGCGACAATAAATGGAATGAATATCAGAAAATACGGTTCTCAGGGACAGCAGCGGACTGCTGCTTTGTCTTTGAAGCTTTCAGAAATATATATGGTGAAAAAGAGAATAAAAGATATGCCGGTGCTGCTGCTGGATGATGTTTTATCTGAGCTGGATTCCAACCGGCAGAATTATCTCTTAAATAGTATCAGCCAGGTACAGACCATGATCACATGTACAGGGCTGGATGATTTTATCGACAAAAGATTTCATATCAATAAAATATTCAAGGTAGTTGACGGGAAAGCGTACTGTCCCGGTTAACAGGAGGAATTACATGAGTACAGAAATGAATACAGAGTACGGCGCCGACCAGATACAGATTCTGGAAGGCCTGGAAGCAGTAAGAAAAAGGCCTGGTATGTATATTGGAAGTACATCGTCCAGAGGTCTTCACCATCTGGTATATGAGATTGTAGATAATGCGGTGGATGAAGCTCTGGCAGGTTTTTGTGATACTATTGACGTATCCATTAATGAAGATAATTCAATTACAGTTATAGATAACGGAAGAGGTATCCCTGTGGGGATCAACCACAAAGCCGGAATTCCTGCCGTAGAGGTAGTATTTACCATTCTTCATGCAGGAGGAAAGTTCGGAGGCGGGGGATACAAGGTATCCGGCGGCCTTCACGGCGTGGGAGCTTCTGTAGTAAATGCTCTTTCTACCTGGCTGGAAGTAAAGATTTATCATGAGGGTAAGGTCTACCAGCAGCGGTATGAGAGAGGAAAAGCCATGTACAGTCTGAAAGTAGTGGGAGACTGTGAACCGGACAGAACAGGAACTACAGTTTCTTTTCATCCGGACCCGGAAATCTTTGAAGAGACGGTTTTTGATTTCAATACTTTAAAACATCGTTTTCGTGAGATTGCCTTTCTTACCAAAGGTCTTAAAATCATTGCCCGGGATAAGAGAGAAGAGGAACTAAAAGAAGTTACTTTTCACTATGAAGGCGGTATCCGGGAGTTTGTTCAATATCTGAACAAGAGTACCACGCCGTTATACGAAGATATCCTTTATTTCGAAGGTACGAAAGACGGAGTCATGGTGGAAGTTGCCATGCAGCATAATGATGCTTATACAGAAAACACCTATGGTTTTGTTAATAATATAACTACTCCAGAGGGCGGAACTCATATTATGGGATTCAGAAATGCCCTGACAAAGACATTTAATGACTATGCCAGAAAGAATAAATTGTTGAAGGAAAATGAACAGAATCTGTCAGGAGAGGATATCAGAGAAGGGCTGACTGCAATTATCAGCGTAAAAATCGAAGATCCGCAGTTTGAAGGACAGACAAAGCAGAAGCTGGGAAACAGCGAGGCCAGAGGCGCTGTAGACAATGTTGTCAGCAGCCAGCTGGAGATTTACCTGGAGCAGAATCCTGCAGTAGCAAAGATCATCGTGGAGAAATCCATTCTTTCTCAGAGGGCCAGAGATGCTGCCAGAAAGGCCAGAGAGCTGACCAGAAGGAAGTCTGCGCTGGATGGTATGTCCCTGCCGGGCAAGCTGGCAGACTGCGTGGACAAGGATCCAAGCAAGTGTGAAATCTATATTGTAGAGGGAGACTCTGCGGGAGGATCTGCAAAGACTGCCAGAAGCAGAGCTACTCAGGCAATTCTTCCTTTGAGAGGAAAGATTTTGAATGTAGAGAAGGCAAGGCTGGACAAGATTTATGCCAATGCAGAGATCAAAGCCATGATCACAGCTTTCGGAACAGGAATACATGAGGATTTCGACATCAGTAAGCTGAGGTACCACAAGATCATCATTATGACCGATGCCGATGTAGATGGAGCTCATATTGCTACCCTACTGCTTACATTCCTATACAGATTTATGCCGGAACTGATCAAACAGGGATATGTGTACCTGGCGAAGCCGCCTTTATTTAAACTGGAGAAAAACAGAAAAATTTACTATGCTTATACAGAGCAGGAGCAGGCAGAAATCCTTAAGGAAATCGGCCTGGAAGGCTGCAGTATCCAGCGGTATAAAGGTCTGGGTGAAATGGATGCAGACCAGCTTTGGGAAACGACCATGGACCCAGAGAGAAGAATTCTCATGAGAGTTGTAATGGACGAAGACTCCACTTCGGAACTGGACCTGACCTTTACAACATTAATGGGGGACAAGGTAGAGCCCAGAAGAGAATTTATCGAAGAAAATGCCAAGTATGTGAAGAATCTGGATATTTAAGCAGAGGCAAAAGGAGAAACTAGATGGAAGATAATATTTTTGATAAAGTCCAGGAAGTTGACCTGCAGAAAAAAATGGAGGAATCCTATATAGAGTATGCCATGAGCGTTATTGCATCCAGGGCACTTCCTGATGTCAGAGACGGTCTGAAACCGGTACAGAGAAGAATCCTGTATTCCATGATCGAATTAAATAACGGTCCTGACAAGCCTCACAGAAAATGCGCCCGTATCGTAGGTGATACCATGGGTAAATATCATCCTCATGGAGACAGTTCTATTTACGGCGCATTGGTAAATATGGCTCAGGACTGGTCTACCAGGTATCCTCTGGTAGACGGACATGGAAATTTCGGTTCCGTAGACGGTGACGGAGCTGCCGCCATGCGTTATACAGAGGCAAGACTGAGCAAGATTTCCATGGAAATGCTGGCGGATATCAATAAGAATACTATAGATTTTACGCCGAACTTTGATGGTACGGAGAAAGAGCCTACTGTGCTGCCTTCCAGGTATCCTAACCTTCTGGCAAACGGAACCTCTGGTATTGCCGTAGGTATGGCAACCAATATACCACCTCATAATCTGAGAGAGATCATTAATGCAGTAGTAAAGATCATTGACAATCAGATAGAAGAAAACAGAGAAACAACCATAGAGGAGATTCTCTCTATCGTAAAAGGACCGGATTTCCCCACAGGGGCTACAATTCTGGGAACCAGAGGAATCGAAGAGGCCTACAGAACGGGAAGAGGAAAAATCCGTGTACGGGCAGTGACTGATATTGAGACTATGCCAAATGGAAAAACCCAGATTATCGTTACAGAACTTCCTTATATGGTCAATAAAGCAAGGCTTATTGAGAAAATCGCAGAGCTGGTAAGAGATAAGAAAGTTGACGGTATTACGGCAATCAACGATCATTCCAACAGAGAAGGTATGCGTATCTGTATTGAACTGAGAAGAGATGCAAATGCCAATGTGATTTTGAACCAGCTTTATAAACATACTCAGCTTCAGGATACCTTTGGTGTGATCATGCTGGCTCTGGTAGGCAATACTCCGAAGGTTATGAGTCTTCTGGAAATGCTGGAGCATTATCTGAATCATCAGGAAGATGTGGTTACCAGAAGGACACAGTATGATCTGAACAAGGCAGAGGCCAGAGCACATATAGTATCTGGTTTGCTGAAAGCCCTGGATGTGATCGATCAGGTAATCCAGATTATCCGAAATTCCAAGACAAGACAGGAAGCAAAGGATACCTTAATGGAAACCTTTGATTTTACAGATGTACAGGCTCAGGAAATTGTAAATATGAGGCTGTATCAGCTTACCGGAATGGAGAGAGAACGTCTTCAGAATGAATTTAATGATCTGGAAGTGAAGATCAGAGAGCTGAAGGCTATCCTGTCAGACAGAAATCTGCTCCTTAGAGTAATCCGGGAAGAAATTCTTGCTATTGCAGATAAATACGGAGATGACAGAAGGACTTCTATCGGATATGATGAGTACGATATCTCTATGGAAGATCTGATACCAAAAGAAAATACAGTGATAGCCATGACAAAATTAGGCTACATAAAGAGAATGACTGTTGATAATTTCCGCAGCCAGAACAGAGGCGGCAAAGGTATCAAGGGAATGTCCACTATAGAAGATGACTACATTGAAGAACTGCTGATGACGACGACTCATCATTATCTCATGTTCTTTACCAGTACAGGAAGGGTGTACCGGATAAAAGCTTATGAGATTCCGGAGGCCAGCAGAACAGCCAGAGGCACAGCTATCATAAATCTGCTTCAGCTTCAGCCGGAAGAAAAGATCACAGCAGTGATACCGATCAATGAGTTTAAAAAGGGCAGTTTCCTCTTTATGGCTACCAAAAACGGCCTGGTTAAGAAGACGCCTATTGAAGATTATGCAAACGTGAGAAAAACAGGGCTGGCGGCCATTGCGCTGAGAGAAGATGATGAACTTATTGAAGTTAAGTTTACAGATAATAAGAAAGATATTATCCTGGTAACAAAATTCGGACAGTGTATCCGTTTTAATGAAACAGATGTACGGGTAACCGGAAGAGTTTCCATGGGAGTAAGAGGAATCAATCTTCTGGAAGAGGATGAAGTAATCGGCATGCAGCTTACATGCCAGGGAGATTATCTGCTGATCGTATCTGAAAAAGGTCTTGGAAAACGTACTTCTGTAGGAGAATTCACACGTCAGAACAGAGGCGGAAAAGGCGTTAAATGCTATAAGATTACGGAAAAAACAGGAAATGTTATTGGCGTTAAGGCAGTAAACAGTGACAATGAGATCATGCTGATCACAACAGAAGGAATCATTATCCGTCTGGAATGCAAGGACATATCTATTCTTGGAAGAATTACGTCTGGCGTAAAGCTGATGGATCTGAAGGATGATATTAAAGTGGCTAGTATTGCCAAAGTAAGAGATAAGGACGATGAGATTAAACAAGAGGATTCCGAAAGAGAAAGAGAAGGGGAATAAAGGTAATTCATGACAGCGGTAAAAAAAGGGGTTATATTGATATTGACTGTCTCCATTTTTATGTTTCTTTTGGAAGGCTGCGGCGGAGGAGTAGATTATAAATCGCCGGAAGCTATAGTTAAATCCCTGGTCCGTTCTTATCAGGACCAGAATGAACAGGCTGTTAAGGAATGCTACGGCCTATCTGAAGATGAGGAAGTTCAGGAGGATATACAAAAGGAAATAAATTATAATATGCGGCTTTTTAAAGCCTATCAGGCAGTAAGCATAGACTTTGAAAAGTCGGACTCTCTGGGAAAAAGCGGAGACAGCCAGCTGATTTATGTATGGTTTAATTATAAATCGAAGGATGCAGAGCAGAAATGTCCTGTTATGTCTTTCTACTTTGTAAATGAGAAAGATAAAAGGTATTTTGTAATTCCCGCAAAAGATGTGACTGAGGAAATGAGTGAATATTCCAGAGGTGCATATGAAAGATTTATGGATACCAGAACCTACAAAAATTATCAGAAAAATTTTGAAGAGTTTCAGGAAAAAAATCCTTCTTATAAAGAAAGTCTGAATAAGCGTTTCAGCCAGTCGGCGAACGAGATATAAGTAGGAAAAAAGCTCTGTGGGGAGTGTGCATTAAAGTGAAAGAATTTTTAATGCACACTTCTTTTTGCGAATCAGCAGGAGATGACGATACAGCCGTCTTCTGTAAAGGTACCCTCTCGGCAGCCGCCAGAAAGCCATAGAGCCTTGGCTTTATGCCGGGGGAATAAAGAAGAAAGTGAGCAGGGAAAAGTGAAGAGAATTTTATTAATGGTAGCATATAATATTCTTATAGTGCCGTGTTATTGGTTCAAATTGTGCTATTATGCCAGTCATGTAGATAAATATACAGAGGAAGAAAGATACAAGTTATTAAGATTTATTGATAACAGGGCAATAACAGGAGGCCGGATACAGATAGACGTTCATGGAGAAGAGAATATACCAAAAGAAAATGGTTTTATGTTCTTTCCAAATCATCAGGGACTCTTTGATGTTCTGGCAATCATACAGGCCTGCCCTACACCTTTTTCAGTGGTCATGAAAAAGGAAATTCAGAATATTCCTTTTCTGAAGCAGGTCTTTGCCTGCATGAAGGCTTTTGCCATAGATAGAGAAGATGTAAAACAGTCTATGCAGGTAATCCTTCAGGTAACAAAAGAAGTAAAAGCTGGAAGAAACTATCTGATCTTCCCAGAGGGAACCAGAACAAAAGATCCCAATAATGTCCATGAATTTAAAGGGGGAAGCTTTAAGCCTGCAGTTAAGGCAAAATGCCCCATTGTACCGGTAGCTCTTATTGATTCTTATAAATCTTTTGATACAAAGTCCATTGAAAAACTGACAGTACAGGTTCATTTTCTGGAACCGCTTTTATATGAAGAGTATAAAGATATGAAGACAGTGGAGATTGCACAGGAGGTAAAGTCAAGAATAGAGAAAGTCATCAGAGAAAACGAAAGATAGAGTTATGCGCTTGCAAGTTCGCATTAACAGAAGATACATTCACTGTACCCTCCGTGCAGAAGAGATGTTTATCTCTTTCTATACGGAGGGTATTTAATCTAAATCGAATGGCAAAAGGTTTCAAAATGGAGTGCTGAAAAAAAAAACGAAAAAATTTTCAAAAAAGTAGTTGACAA
>Ga0079226_10004301_pt1 | contig 10878 bp, 9 predicted proteins | sample Poulit2014_FD_76345 | JGI IMG/M metagenome (GOLD analysis project Ga0079226, IMG submission 76345) | Agricultural soil microbial communities from Georgia to study Nitrogen management - Poultry litter 2014 | ecosystem: Environmental > Terrestrial > Soil > Agricultural land | place: USA: Georgia...
GCAAACATAATCCATATTCAAATAACTTATCCGACACACTAATATCTTTTTTATGGGAATAATAGAATGCATCCTCAAATAATGGCTGTAAATGCATAGGTTTCCATACTGGTCGTGCTTCAATATTATCTTGTTCTAGTCGTTCAATAACTTCTGTACGCGTTACACCCGCCTTCTCAGGATTAACTGTTAAAGCTGTTAACCATCGATTAGATTTCGTATCTGTCAATTCTGGTTGAAATGATATCCCTTTAATATTAGATAAAGCGGATTGGTATCTCTCACAGATAGAACGCCTTTGCGCAACTCTTGTATCTAGAAACTCTAATTGACCTCTTCCAATTCCGGCAACTATATTACTCATTCGATAATTATAACCCACTTCACTATGCTGGTAATGGATTGCCGGGTCTCTTGCTTGTGTCGATAAAAAACGAGCTTTTTGAATAGCTTCTTCATTATTCGCTATTAATGCCCCTCCACCGGAAGTCGTGATTATCTTATTACCATTAAAGGAATATATCCCAAAGTCTCCAATTGTTCCACTTTTTTTACCTTTATATTCACTTCCTAATGATTCTGCAGCATCTTCAATTACTGGTACACCGTACTTTTTAGAAACGGACATAATCTCATCCATTTTTGCACTTTGACCATAAAGGTGAACTACAATTATAGCTTTAGGTAACTTATTTTGTTCTTTAGCGTCTTTTAGCGCTCTTTCTAATGCTTGTGGAGACATATTCCATGTTTCTGGTTCAGAATCAATTAAAACAGGAGTAGCTTTCTCATAAAGTACTGGATTAGCACTTGCAACAAAAGTTAGAGAAGATACAAATATAGTATCTTCAGGAGTTACTCCTAATACTCTTAATGCAAGATGGATAGCTGCAGTACCTGATGATAATACAGCTACATCAGAAATACTATTGTATTCAGCAAGTTCATTTTCAAACCCATTAACATTATTTCCCAAAGGAGCTATCCAATTTAAATCAAATGCTTCCTGTATATATTTTTGTTCATTGCCACTCATATGTGGTGATGATAAGAATACTCTTTCTCTATGTGTCATAGTATCTCTCCTTAATAACTTTTGCTGGTACTCCTACGGCGGTTACATGATTAGCTATATCTTTTGTTACTACAGCTCCCGCTCCTATAATTGTAAACTCACCTATTTTTGTATTTGGTAAAGTAGATGAACATATTCCTACATTTGCACCTTGTTTTAAATTTGTATACCCACCAAAACCACAACCTGGTGACACTTGAGCGTAATTATCTAATATAGAATCATGACCAATACTGTTATTTTTATTTACAATTACATGGTCTTTAATAATTACATTCGGATCTATAGTAGTATTAGCTAAAAAAATATTTCCTCGTCCTATTTTAGCAAATCTTGATATTACAGCCTTTGGATGAATTATATTTACATAGTTTAACTTATATTCTTCCGCAATTTCCTTACGTACTAGATTATTTGCAATAGATATAACAAATTCATAATTATCAAGATCTAATTCATCTAAAATAGAAAGTCCACCAATAATCTTATATTCGTATAAGTAACTATTTTTATCTTTTTCATCATCCATAAAATAAATTTCTTTATACTTGTTCATTTCTATAGCTGCGTCTAAGGTTAATAACCCTAAGTCACCGGCACCAATAATGATTAAATTCTTATTTGTTGTAATCACAAATTATTACTCCCTTTAAACTTATCTATAAATGCTTTATCATCAGGATTAACATCAGCTCGTTTAAACACTTTGAAAATCGTTAAAAATAATATTTTTATATCTAGAAAAAAAGACTTATTATCTACATACCATACATCGAGTTTAAAACGCTCTTCCCAACTAATATTGTTTCTTCCATTTACTTGTGCCCATCCCGTAATACCAGGGCGTACCTCATGGCGTCGTGCTTGTTCCTCACTATATAAAGATAAATATTCCATTAACAAAGGGCGCGGACCAACAAAACTCATTTCACCTTTTAATACATTGAATAATTGCGGAAGTTCATCTAAACTTAATTTCCGAATTATTTTCCCTGACTTCGTTATTCTTTGTTCATTAGGTAATAGCACGCCTTCTGAATTGGTTTCATTAGACATGGTTCTGAACTTTCGAATGTAAAAAGGTCTTCCCTTATATCCAGGTCGCTTTTGTTTGAAAACAATCGGCGAGCCCATGGTAATTCTAACTATTATGGATACTCCTATCATAGGAAAAAATAAAATTATAATAGCTACAAATGATATTATAAAATCAAAAAGTCGTTTCAATTATTTCACCTTATTTTCTTTCAGTATGCTCTCTAACTCTTTTTTCTTACCTAATTTATGAGACAGCTGATATACATTTTTATTCCAATTATCATTACCTTCTATTATTTCCGGTCCACTTTTACTAATTGCTATATACCAACCAACAGTTTTAACCTCTGGTATTTTTTGGGAGGCAGATAAAACACAATCTTTTACTTCTTTCCAAAACGGTATCTGAAACCCTAAAATATGCGTTTTTGTAACTGGATGTTGTTTATAATTTAATTTACTTGTTTTTGTAATAGCCTCTTTATAAACAATTCCTTTTTCAATATCCACCGGGGCCGCTAATCCTCCTTCAGAAAAGTTATCTACAACTTCTCCTACACCAATTCTTAAAATAACAGCCATTATTTTCGGATCATTATTTATATTTATCGTAATAACTCTTAATGAGTTTATTGAAGATGGATTTAATTCATTTAATCTTGGATGTTGCTGAATAACTTCCTCTACTATATACCTTTTATGTTTAATTTTTGAGAATAATTTTTTCACTTTTTGCGATGTATCAACTTTTGCTTTATATATTCCCTTTCCTTGAACCCCATCTATAGGTTTGACTATTACTTCTGATTTGTTTGCAACCCACTGAATAAAATCCAATTCTGTTGCATTGTTTATAATAATTGTATCTCTTTTTATAAAGGACTTAAATTTCTTTTCAAATAACCCTTTATCTCTAAATGGTTCAAGATATTTTGTATTATTCATTTGTTTAAAGAATCTACGAGCATAACCCGTAGTAACTACAGATTCTTTGTCAACTTTACTTTTATTATAGAACTCATATATAAAATAATCCTCAAAACTACTACCATACTTTAACGTACTGAAAATCATGTTTAACAAAACTAAAAAAACACTTTTGTTTTTTACTTTTTTGGTTTCTTTATTTATATAAGAGTAATCAGATTTTAATATAAAATAGAATAGGTACACTAAATTCATAAATTCAACTCTTTTCAATTTTAGAGAATAAGTTCAATTGCTTCTTCACTACTACATCTTCATCATATTGGGATTCTGCTTTCATTCTTGAGTTTAACTTATATTTAATTAATTTCTCCTCATCACTTATCACATCATTTAGAGATTTAGATAATGCATCTGCTGATTTAACTGGTACCAGTAATCCATTAACATTAGAATCTACCTCTTCTCGAGAACCTCTAATGTTCGTTGCTACTATTGCACATTCCATTGCCATCGCTTCAATAATTGAACGTGGCATCCCTTCCCGATAAGAGGGCAAACAAAAAACATCTGTTAAGTAAAGTAATTCAGGAATATCTTTTCGATGTCCTGTAAATATTACATTTTCAAGGGTATGATATTTTTCTAATTTTTCATTTGTTACCTGATCTCGTTCTGTAGTAGCAGATGCGCCCCCTATAATCAATAATTTACAGTTGTTTTTTTCAATTCTTTTTATTGCTTCAAGTAACTCAAAAATCCCTTTCTCCTTTACTAGTCTACCAACAAATGTTATTACTTTATCTTCTTCATTTATATTCAGTTCTTCCCTTAATTTAGATACTTTTTCATCTTTAATATTTTCAGGATTAAACTTACCTTTAACATCCACACCATTACTTATTACCGTTATTTTTCCCTTCGGCAAAAAACCTTTATCTATTGCTAATTTTCCATCTTCTTGACTTTGAGTGAAAATATAATCAGTAAAAAGCTTCGCAGCTATTTTCTCTATCGTAAAAAAAAACTTATACTTGCGTCTAGACATATTTTCATGAAAATAAAAACCATGAGCAGTGTAGATAATATTTGGAACTCTAGCAAATTTAGCTGCAATTCTACCTAATAATGCTGCTACCGGAGTGTGTACATGAACAATGTCAGGCTTTTCTTTTCTTAATAATTTAAACATCTCCCAGATAGATTTTAAATTACTTAAAGGTTTTATACTTCGTTCGATATGTACTGGTCGTACATCGTAATTTCTTTTACGCATTTCCTCCACATTTGGGCCATCTGAACATACACAAATCAACTCATGACCCGCTTTAATTATTTGATCATTAAGTTCTCTTAACAGTTTATTCATAGTAGAGTCTACAGCACTTACTTGTACAATTTTCATTTACTATAACCTCCGCAAATTAATATATTGTGGAACGGAGTCCTTATCTAATTTACTTTTCACATCAAATACAATACCTTTATCTTCATTAAGTAGATTATTAAACAAGTTCCATCCTGAATCCAAATAAATATTATGTGGTACAGCTAAAATAACTGCATCAGAACGTGTTAAATTATCAAAACTAGTTAACTCAACATTATATTGTTCTTTTACCTCTTCATGAACTGCATAAGTATCTGATACTTGAACTTTCACACCAAAACTTTCTAGTTCTTTTATAATATCTATTACTCTAGTATTCCGTATATCAGGAACATTTTCTTTAAACGTAAATCCTAGTATTGTAACTGTAGCTCCTTCCATTGTTACACCATTTTTAATCATATCTTTTATTAAGGTAGTTGCAATAAACTGGCCTGTATAATCATTAATTTCTCTACCAGCTACTACCATTCTTGGATGATGTCCTACTTTCTCGGCTTTGTAAGTTAAATAATAAGGGTCTACACCTATACAATGACCACCTACTAGTCCGGGCGAGAAATTTATAAAATTCCACTTTGTTCCTGCTGCTTCTAGTACTTCAGCTGTATCAATATTAAGTTTTTCAAAAATCACAGCTAGCTCATTCATTAAAGCGATATTTATGTCCCGCTGTGTATTTTCTATAACTTTTGCAGCTTCAGCAACTTTTATAGAACTTGCTTTATGTACACCTGCATCAACTACTGAACTATACACATCTGCAATAATATTTAACACTTCTTTAGTTTGTCCAGATACTACTTTGGTAATTGTAGTAAACCGATTCTCTTTATCACCAGGATTTATTCGTTCAGGTGAATATCCAACAAAGAAATCCTCTCCACTTTTCATCCCTGAAAACTCCTCAAGAACTGGAATACATTCTTCTTCAGTTGCTCCAGGATAAACTGTAGATTCAAATACGACAATTGTGCCTGATTCCATATTTTTTCCGACTGTTTCTGAAGCCTTTAACAAGGGTGTTAAATCCGGCTGTTTATTTGAAGTAATTGGTGTAGGTACAGCTACAATAATAAAATCAGCTTTTTTTAAATCTTCTGGGTTAGAAGTAAATGCCATATCCGCATTTTTTAAATCACTAGATTCTACTTCATTCGTAAAATCATATCCTTCTTGTAATTCTTTAATACGATTTGGATTTATATCAAAGCCAATTATATGTTGCTTTTTTCCAAATTCAACTGCTACAGGTAAACCGACATATCCTAATCCTACTACTGCTATATTTCTCATAACTTCACCTCGTAATAGTTTACATACCAGTCAATAAATTCATTTATACCTTCTTGGATTGTAGTTTGCGGTTGAAAATCAATATCTCTAATCAAATCTGTTACATCGGCATAAGTTTCTGGTACATCACCTGGTTGTAATGGTAAATAATTTTTCTTAGCTTTTTTTCCTAACTTCGTTTCAATTGCTTCTATAAAATCCATTAAACGAACTGGACTATTATTTCCAATATTATACACTTTATATGGCGCATAACTGCTTCCAGGATCTGGATTAGTACCTGACCAGTCATTATTCGGTTTAGCTGGTCTTTTAGTTAAACGTGTTATACTTTCAACAATATCATCAATATATGTAAAATCTCGCATCATTTCTCCATGATTGAATACATCTATTGATTCACCATTAACGATTGCTTTTGTAAATAAAAACAATGCCATATCTGGACGCCCCCAAGGTCCATAAACTGTAAAAAATCGTAATCCTGTTGTGGGTAAATTATATAAATGACTATACGTATGAGCCATAAGTTCATTGGATTTCTTTGTTGCTGCATACAAACTAAGTGGATGATCAATATTATCATTTGTAGTAAATGGTTTAATTGTATTCGCACCATAAACCGAACTAGAAGATGCATAAATCAGATGTTCTATATTAAAATGTCTACAAGCTTCCAATATATTAGTGAACCCTACTATGTTCGATTGAATATATGCATGTGGATTTTCTAAACTATAACGAACTCCTGCTTGAGCCGCTAAATTTATAACGATGTTTGGTTCATGCTTTTCAAATATTTTATTTATAGATTCTAAGTTTTCTAAATCAGTTCGATAGAAAGTAAAATTTTCATCTTCTAACAAAGTTAAACGGTCTTCTTTTAATTGTGTACTATAATAATTATTTATATTGTCGATTCCAGCTACTTGATATCCTTCTTTCAATAATCTTTTTGATAAATGTGAACCTATGAATCCTGCAGCACCTGTCACTATAATAGTTTTCATAATAATTGCTCCTTTTTAATTACCTTTTTCCAAAAATCATCTCTTCTTTTTCTTAAAACATCTACATTATACTCTTGCGCTTTTGTAAAGTTATTTTCTATTTGATTAATCATTTCTTCTTTATTTTCTATTAAATTTATTACTTTCTCTATTAAATCATTACTATCATTCGGTTCATGTAAATATTTTGAATCTATAAGTTCAGGTATCCCCCCTACATTTGAGGCTATAGCTGGCAAACCACGACTCATTGCTTCTATTAAAGAACGTGGTAATCCCTCTGTTAAACTAGGTTGTATATATAAATCCAAGTTATCAAGCCATTCCAAAACAGGGTTCCCCGTAGGTAATAATCCTTCAAATTTTATATAATTAATAACCCCTAATTTCTCTGCTTTTTTTATTAACCATTCTTTATTTCCATTACCTAAAATATATAAATTTGCATTTATACCTCTACCTTGTAAATCGGCAATTAAATCAATACCATTTTGAATTCCTTTATATTTTGTAGCATATGACCCTATTAAACCTATATTTATTTCTTGTAAACATCTCATTTCTTCTCGTTTTATACTTTTATCTAACACAGACTGTGGTGTTTGATTTAATTCTACATTAGAGGCATTTATTGAATAAGCATTTCTTGCCGATGGATACTTATTTTGTAACTGCTTTTCAGTTACATAAATTGTATAAATTGATTGTTTCATAATCCTTTTATATTTTATCGCTGAAACAGGTGCTAATAATTTACCTTTTAAACTACCATGATTCCATAAAGATTCAAAAGAATCACCAACTACCTCTACCACTATTGGTTTTTTTAATTTCATTGCAATTTTCATAGCTAAATATGCATGCGAACTAGGTATTCTTGCAACAACTACATCACTTTCTTTAATTTTCTCTGTTAAAATCCTTTTAGTAGTTTTAAATGCCTTTTTTCTACCTTTTATTACTGATAAATTTGGTAATGCTTTAAAAGAAACTTTATCACCATCGCTTTGTCTAAGGTTTGCATTACTTGTTATTTCTGACAATCGAGAACAAATAGTAACTTTATCGAAATTATTCAAATATCTAGTTTTAAACAACTCATACGGAAACTGACCGGTTGTATAATATTTTTGATTAAATTTTATAAATTTATGGCTATGTACGAATAAAAGTTTCATTACGACTCTCCTGTACTACATGTTTTTGTTTCACTAATAAAAGTATTAAATACGGTATCATTAAATTTTTAACTATACTATAGACTAAATTATCTAAATCCTGAACTAATATTAAAAAACACATAATTACAAAAAATGGATAAATATACAACCTAGCATCTCTGTCATTTAAACTAAAATAAAACTCTCTAACTTTACCTATGAAAAATGCTAATATTATAAAAGTAAATGGTGCAAATAAATAACCAAAGTTCAACATAAACTCACCTGTTAATCCATATATTCTTGAAGAAACATATCCATTTGGATTATAATTGCCTGATCCTAAGATAATTTCTGTTCCTTCTTTAACTTTTGTCGGTTGTCTATTTGGGTATATCCTCTGCGGAATTAAAATAGATAAATCTCCTATATAAGAACGTCCTAAAGCATAATTATAGTTGTCTGGATACTCTATTAATTTGTGTAGTATAAATGCCTGAGTTCTAATGCGAGATAAGTCTCCTAATAATAATGTATCGATTCCTCGATTAGTATCATCCGCTATCTCCATTATTGATTCGTCTGAATTAAATATGTCTAATCCCTGATCACCTGAACCTTTATATATTCCATAAACAAAAATAAATAATAATACAAATATAGAGCCCAATATAATAATTTTCTTTTTTAACGGTTTAACAAAACAATGGAATATACCTGCAAACCAAATAATCCCCCATAACGTGTTGCTTCTACTTCCTCGTAAACCTCCAAAATACATTTTTAAAATTAAAAAAATAACAAACAATGAAAAGTATATAATCATACTCTTATTAAATTTACTTTTTTGAATTAAATGAATACAAACAATAAGAAAGATGATGGGAAACGATTCGGCAACCATAAACAAGAATCCCATCCCTTCAAATCCACCATCTCTGCTAGTATAGGTATTGATATAGCCACTAATTCCTCCATAAGATATATATACATAAGTTTGGAGTGCTAACATAACTATTAATACAGGAATTGATACAAATAATAACTTATTTGTATCAATTACCCACTTATTTACTTTATATTGAGTGCTGTTTAAAAAATAAGTACGGAAATAACGATAGAGAATCAAACCAATTAGATTAATAATACCAATTCCTAATAACCAAGTTCTCCAGTCTTCGGGTTGTTCGATATTTCCCATACCTGCACCCCAATATATTTGTAATATAGGTGCTAAGAAAAAAAAATGATAACCAAAAACCCCTATAAAACCAACTGGATCAAATATTTCTATCCTTCCTCTGAGCCAATCAATTAAATCTAACCCTATAAGAATGCCTGAAAAATAAACTGGAATAATAAATGAATGAAATAATTCATTTGAATTAAACAAAAATAGGATTACTACTGTAGTTGATAAAATAATTGACAAAGCATAAGTTAGTAAATCACTTTTTTCCACTTCCAGCCTAAAAATAACTTTTGACATTCTATATACCTTCTTTCTATCTATTTAATGTCAGAATAAACAAACCTAAGCTACCTAGAAATTGTGTTATAAAAACAATAACTGTAACAAATGCAGCACCTTCTATTCCATAATTTGGTATTAGTATCGTGGAAGCAATTATTCCTACTACAGTTGTTATTAGATTAATATAAGGTTGTTTTTTAAATTCCCTGGCAGCTACTATGGAAGAGTTTAAAAATGTAGTGAAATAGCTAATAATTGACCCTATCATTATTATAAAAAAAACATTGTTATAATAAGCATACGAAGAATCATATATAATAGTTAATATAAATTCACCAAAGAAATAAACTATTAATAAAACCACTATTCCTATAATAAAGGCAAGAAAAAGTAAAGATAGTGTGATTTCTAAATACTTTTGCTTGTTATTGTTTTGATAACTTCTTGCTAATCTTGGAGCGGCTACCAAACTCAACGGACGCACAAGTAAATTTCCAGCAACTATTATATAGGCGATAGCAGAAAAGTACCCTAAACTATCTAACCCATCTATTCTTTCTAGAAAATAACGTGGAATATTTGTATTAAGTGAGTTCAGTATAGACACTATACCTAGTGGCAATGCAAATACTAGAATAACCTTTAAGTTACCGAATACAGGACGAACATTTGTAAATAGCTTTGTAATTTTTAAATCATAAAAAAACAATCGAAAAATCCATGCCATTGTTAAACCTAACAATCCTACTATTAATTTTTTAGATACAATAAACATAATACTAAAAGCTAGAAATGAAGATAAAGCTTTATAAATCATAGACTTCCCAGCATAATCCATGCGTTCCTGTTTTTGGAAAAATCCATGTGTTAACTCACTAAGAGATTCCACAACTTTTGATATACCTACTAAAATAATTATAATGCCCACATACAAATCATATGGTCCAAGTAAAGCTATAACTCCAATAAATGATATAGCAAGCATCAACAATACAATTCGCGTTCCTAGATATTCAGAGAAACTATACTTATTTAAACTATCTGTTGCAACTATACTTCTAAGTTGCATATTTGAAAATAATATGACTGGAGCTGTTATAGCTAACCCTAATGAAAACTGACCGACAATTTCAGCTGATCCAAATTTAGCCAAAACAACAATTAGCAACCATTGAGATAGAGCATATATTGTACTACCTATAAAAGTCCATGAAAAATTTTCAAAAAAAGACTTATTTTTAACCATTATAAACTCTAACCTTTAAATACAATTCACTCACTCTTTCTTATACATATCAAATCACTTTAGTATTTCATTTAGTTTGAACTATATATTGTACAACGATAAAGTTTAATTCGCTTCTAATACTGCTCGTTCCATATATACAATTTCCATAATCGCATCTTTCAACTCTTCACGACTATATGTTTTAAATCTTTCAATTAACTCTGTAATGACATATTCGTCCATCTCGACTGTTTTTCCGATGTAAATCTTTTCAAATACA
>Ga0079226_10004302_pt1 | contig 10878 bp, 9 predicted proteins | sample Poulit2014_FD_76345 | JGI IMG/M metagenome (GOLD analysis project Ga0079226, IMG submission 76345) | Agricultural soil microbial communities from Georgia to study Nitrogen management - Poultry litter 2014 | ecosystem: Environmental > Terrestrial > Soil > Agricultural land | place: USA: Georgia...
CCGTTCGCCAACTTGTTCATCACATTGCAGATTCTCAGTTGAACATGTATCAACGTTTGAAGCTGGCTTTAACAGATGAGAATCCAACAGTGCCAGCTTTTGATCAAGATAGGTGGGCGATTCAACCGGATAATGAGCTTCCTGTAGAAAGTTCCATTAAAATGTTAGAAGGTATCAATGAGCGCATCGTATTTTTAGGAAATAGTTTAACTGCAGAGCAATTAGATCGAGCTTTTATTCTTCAGCCAGACGATAAAATAACAGTTGCAGAAAAAGTTGCAAAATTAGCTTGGCATGAAGAGCACCACCTAGCTCATATAAAAATCGCATTATCAAAATAATATACTATGTATGGAAGGGCTTATCGAAAGTTTCGGTAAGCCCATTTTTATATCTTCACGTGGTAACTCGGGATATTCATCATTGTAGAGAGGAAATATGAATGGTAGGTGAATAACCGTTTTGATTGAACAGTACTCAAGTCAAACTATGAATATTATTTATTTCTTAACATCAAGTTCATATGCTTTTCATATTTCTGTAGTATTATTTTTCTTTGGATGAATGATACCGATATGATAGGAGAGTTACTAATGAAAAATACCATTCTTATTGTTGATGATGATCAACATATCCGTAATTTAGTATCGGTTTACTTAAAAGAAGAAGGGTTTACTGTATTTGAAGCTAAAGATGGACATGAAGCGTTAGGAATATTAGAGAATAAACCATGTGATATGGCGATTGTTGATATTATGATGCCGATAATTGATGGGTATGAACTAACGAAGGATATTCGCGATTTTTATGATATTCCTGTTATCTTATTGACAGCTAAAGGCCAAATGGAAGATAAAGAAAAAGGATTTCTTTCTGGTACGGATGATTACATGGTGAAACCTTTTGAACCAAAAGAACTTCTTTATCGTATAAGAGTTTTATTTCGGCTCTATGAGAAAAATATCGAGGATGTCATTACGCTTGGAAAGACGGTTATTAACAGAAAAAATTATGTAGTGGAAATTAATGATAAATCGTTTTTATTACCATTAAAGGAATTTGAACTTCTTTTTCTCCTTGCATCCCACCCGAATCAAGTTTTTTCTCGTACGCAATTAATTGAAAGGATTTGGGGATTCGATTATGAGGGTGATGAGCGGACGGTTGATGTTCATATTAAACGGTTACGAGAGCGTTTTTCAAAAATCTCAGATGACTTTCATATTAAAACAGTACGCAGTGTTGGGTATGCTTTGGAGGAAAAATAAAGATGAAATCTCTTTATGTTAAATTCGCTGTTACGACCATTTCGATTATGCTTGCAAGCAGCTTACTTTCTTTTATGTTTTCTAACTTTTATTACCAGCAAAAGCTAAAGCCTTACAACGATGAGAAAAATTCAAAAATTGCTTTAGAAATTGCTGATTACGTTGAAAATGAAGATAGTATTCATCTTGAACGCTACTTGGAGCATATCGCAGAGGTTGGATATCAAATTTTTCTAGCTGATGAAGATGGTAACGAAACATTTTACGGGAACCCATTTCGAGAAAAGTCATTACCACACCGGACGATAAATCTTGTGTTAAGTGGAGAAACCTATCACGGGATTGCAAACTTTCCACAAGAAACGTTTGTTACAGGATTTTTTGCAAACGAATTAACGAATACGATTGGAGTTCCGCTAGAGCATGATAATAAACAATACGCCCTGTTTATTCGACCAAATATAAAATTGCTTTTTAATGAAATGCATATCTTGTTTGCATGGTTACTTGCGTTCACGATTATTTTAAGTATTGTATTTGTGTTGATTATTACGAAATATTTAGTGGATCCAATTTCCAAATTAACAACCGCGACAAATGAACTATCGGAAGGCAATTTTTCAATTAAACTTGACATTGATCGGGAGGATGAAATAGGGAAATTAGCAAAAAGTTTTACAAATATGGCTGAGCAACTGGAAATGCTTGATGAAATGAAGGATGAATTTATTTCAAATGTTTCCCACGATATTCAGTCTCCGTTATCGAATATAAAAGGATACTCCAATTTGCTTGAAAAAGATACGCTAAGTAAAGATGAAAAAGCCCTTTATGTTTCGATCATTAACAATGAAATTAACCGACTATCAAGCTTAACAAAACAGTTGTTATTGCTTGCGTCGCTTGACCGTGGGGAAGGAATGTTAAAAGAGAAAACATATGACTTGTCTAAACAGCTAAAAGAGATTATTTTTAATCATCAATGGTCTATTGATGAAAAGGGGATTATGATCGGCTATTCATTACCGAAAACTCATATAAAAGGAGAACCAGCGCTACTTTATAATGTGTGGGAGAATTTGTTAACCAACGCTATTAAATACAATAAGGAAAACGGTAGTATTGATATAGAAATCATTGAGAATGAAAAAAATATTAAAGTTCGTTTCCTAGATTCGGGAATAGGGGTATCTGAGAAGGTTCAGGATCGTATTTTTGATCGTTTTTACCGAGAAGATTCTGCGAGGACGAGGGCGATTGAAGGGACTGGATTGGGGCTTTCTATTGTCTCTTCCATTGTTAAATTACATGGTGGTCATATAGAAATAGACAGTGAGGAAAATGTTGGTTCAACTTTTACAGTGTATTTATCTAAAAAATAACCTCGCATCCATTTTTAGTAATTTCAAATAGATATCTAAAATATGTAAAATATGATAAAATATCATCGTAGAGGTTGGATTCGTGTGAAGCACTTCTCATAAATTTGAGGGGTTGCTTCATATTTTTTTGAATGAAAAGCCGGCATATGACCAGTAAATCGTGTAATCTGATTACTCTTATCGTTTTATTTTTTACATATTCTAGGAGGTTAAAATGAATCAGGAAAGTAAGCAAACACCATCAATTGCATTTCCATTTACTATATCTATCATTGTTATATCGTTTGCAGCAATATTTGTGAAATGGTCAAGTGCACCATCAACCATATTAAGTATGTATCGTATGTATATCGCTTGTCTATTATTATTACCCGTTGTATGGATGAAGCGAGCTGAATTTAAAAAAATATCTAAGAAAAACTGGCTACTGCTCATTATTTCAGGCGTGTTTCTCGGTATGCATTTTGCGTTGTGGTTTAAATCATTAGAATTAACAACAGTTGCGAGTTCTACAATTATCCTTGCCCTGCAGCCTATTGTTGCATTGGCGGGTGGATTTCTTGTTTATAAAGAAAGAACGACACTTTCAACTATTTTAATTATCGGCATTTCTTTTATAGGTGTTGTTTTGGTCGGATGGGGTGATTTTGGTGAAGGTAAAACGGCGATTATCGGGGATTTGCTATCCTTTTTATGTGTTGTAGCCGTTGTTTGCTATCTGTTAATTGGACAGAATGCGGTGAAGAAAATTTCCCATTGGGTGTATAGCTTTTGCGTCTTTTTCTTTGCCGGATTGTCGCTCATGATTTTTAATTTGGCGATGGATATTTCAATGGTTGGCTATCCTCCTCGTGAATGGGGGATTTTCATCTTGCTCGCTATATTCCCGACGATTGCCCATTTAATCTATAACTGGTTGTTAAATTATGTGGATTCGACAACGATATCCATGAGCATACTAGGAGAACCTGTTGGAGCAACCATTCTAGCCGCTCTATTGCTAGGTGAAAGTGTTACCGTTTGGCAGCTGATTGGTGGTGTGCTTGTGCTTGTTGGAGTATTTGTCTTCCTTATGCGGCAAAGAAGTACGGTTGAAAGTAGAAGTAATTAGTTTGTTATGGACAAATTTACAATCATGTTTGTATTATTCAGGTGTACTGACTAGAAAACAAAGAGGAGGTTTAATAAAATGAATAAATTCCAGTTCCACAAAGGCTATACAAACATGTTTAAAAAAGACAACATGACTTTAGGACTCTTTTTTCCTATTGAATCATATGAGTTGAATATGAGAATTTGATAACGATTCCGTAGATGTTCAAGAACTTCTCGGTTATGATGCCATCTTTATAAGAGTCGGTCTGCTGGAGATGTACCACTGGATGTAGAAGATAATACGGAATTTCGGGCATGATAGACAGATGGGTTCAAGTTCATGATTATTAAACTACGTGAGCTCTTGATTCGCCTCCATGCCCGCAAAAGTTCCGTATCAAATTGAAAATAGTGAGATACCAATTATTCCCCCGTTTCTGCAAAATGTTTTATCCGTTCCCCTATTTCATCCCGAACACGCTGAAATACTTTCCAAACTTCCTCGTCTGTACCTTCCGCCTTGGCGGGATCATCAAAACCCCAATGTTCACGTTTAACGTGAGATGGCGTGACTGGACAACGGTCTTTTGCATCCCCACATAAAGTTACTGCTAGCGTTGCGTTATTTAAAAACTCCATATCGATGATTTCTGATTTTTGCTCAGAAATATCAACTCCAACTTCTTTCATTGCTTTTACCGCATTCGGATTTAAGCCGTGTGCTTCAATTCCTGCACTTTCGACTATCCAATTATCTCCTAGATATTTTTTCGCCCAGCCTTCTGCCATTTGGCTTCTGCAGGAATTTCCTGTACATAAAAAGTAGATTGTTTTTTTGGTCACATTTTTTCTCCTTTTTAAAATATTATAAGTGTGAGGTAAAGACCCACTAAAGTAATCAATAGAATGGGAATCGTTAATATAATCCCAGTCTTAAAATAGGTGCCCCATGAAATTTTCACCCCTTTTTGGGATAAGACATGGAGCCATACTAAGGTTGCTAGGGAACCAATCGGTGTGATTTTTGGACCTAAATCAGAACCTACAACGTTAGCGTAAACAAGTGCTTCTCTGAGGGCACCTGATGTATTTGTTTCTGCAATGGCTAAAGCATCTATCATGACGGTTGGCATGTTGTTCATGATGGATGATAGGAAAGCAGCAATGAACCCCATGACAACTGTCGCGACAAATAAACCTTGTTCAGCCACTACTTGAATCGCATTTGCTAATGCAGAAGTGAGCCCGGCATTTCCTAGTCCATAGACCACCACATACATTCCAATGGAGAAAAATACAATATCCCATGGTGCTCCTTTAATAACTGCTTTCGTATTCACAGCGGTACTTTGTGTAGCCATAATGATAAAAAAGATAGCAATGATCCCCGCAATAAAAGATACCGGTACGTTGATAAATTCACTCGTAAAGTAGCCAATAACTAATAAACCAAGAACATACCAGGAAAGTCGGAACATTTTATGATCCTTAATTGCGTCACCAGGTTCACTAAGCTTAGAAACATCATATGATTTCGGGATGCTTTTTCTAAAATAAATGAGCAGTACTGAAATCGTTGCAATGAGCGAAAAAAGGTTCGGAATAATCATTCGAGATGCATACTCCACAAATCCGATTCCAAAAAAATCAGCTGAAACAATGTTTACCAGGTTACTTACAATAAATGGGAGGGACGTTGTATCTGCGATAAATCCACTCGCCAACATAAATGGAAAAATCATCTTTTCTTTGAAATTTAGATTTCGAACCATGGCAAGTACAATTGGTGTAAGAATTAACGCAGCACCATCGTTTGCAAAAAAGGCAGCTACGACTGCACCTAAAACACTGATGTAAATAAACATCTTCATCCCACTACCACTTGCAATTTTTGCCATATGTAATGCTGCCCATTCAAACAGTCCAATTTCATCCAATATTAATGATATAAGTATAATAGCAACAAATGCTAATGTTGCGTTCCAGACGATTTCTGTGACTTCGATAACGTCATTAAATCCGACTACTCCTACTAATAAAGCAATAACAGCACCCGCCATTGCAGACCAACCAATGTTTAATTCCTTAGGCTGCCAAATGACTAGGACGAGTGTTATTATAAAAATGCTACTAGCGAGTATAAGTGTAGTTGACAAAAGAATACCTCCAATTTAACAACAGGAAATTCGTGTACCTTTCTCTTCAAGTTCTTTTAATTTATAGTCTTGATTAGGCAGTTGATTAAGAATCGGTTGAATAAATGAATAATACTCGTTATTTTTATTTACAGAGTAAAATACCCATTGACCTTTTCTTTCCTCATTAACTAAGCCTAAGTCTTTTAGTCTACGTAAATGTTGGCTAATAGATGGTTGACTAGCTTGGAATATTTCTACAAATTCACAGACACAACATGCCTGCTTATCAATTAATTTCATCATCGTCAACCTTGTATGATCGCCGAGTAATTTTAAAATGACCGCAGCTTTTTCCATATCAATTGTTTTTTGCAGCACCTATTTGTCTCCTTTCTTATATTAATAATATAAGCATATAACTATTTACTTATATATGCAAGATGAAAATAACTGTGCTGGTACTGAACATCGTATGTAGACGGGATTGGACAGGCTCCTTGGCCCGAATCCGTAAGAAAGATAATCTTACTTCATTCAAAAAACAAGCTTGTATTTAACCTAACCTATTTTATGTTATGAATTAAATCTTAAAAACCTATTAAAAAAGGGATTTTTCTGTTACAATAGACTAATTGAGTAAAAAAGCCATTGATGTGTTTATGCATAATGGCTTTTCGGTGTTTATTAAATAGAAAGATAGAAAGAAGGATGCAGATGAGAAAGGAAATTGTGTTTCGTTGGCTGTTCTTTTTCTTCGGTCTTATGGTCATGGGTCTCGGGGTAGCACTAACCATTAAGGGGCAGCGGTTTGGTGTTGGTTCATGGGACGTGCTACACATAGGTTTGTTTAAAAACCTTGGACTTTCCATTGGGCTTTGGTCAATTATTATGGGTATTATCATTATAACTATTTCTTCGATTGGTTTACGTGAACTTCCAAAGCTCGGTACTTTTATGAATATGCTTTTTGTCGGTTTATTTATCGATTTTTTTAATTGGTTATTACCTGACCCGTCTACTTTTTCAGTACAATTTATAAGTTTTGTGTTAGGCGTAATGCTTTTAGCGATAGGTTGCGGTATTTATATTTCTGCTGATTTAGGAGCAGGTCCACGAGATACTTTAATGTTGCTAGCGGTGAAAAAACTCAATTTCAGTATTCGCGTTGCACGTACTGTTATGGAAGTCACTGTTGCAATAGTAGGTTATCTATTAGGTGGTCCTATTGGCGTCGGAACTGTCATTATGGCCTTTGGACTTGGCCCAATTATACAAGTCTCATTAGGATATAGTGAAAAAGTATTGGCAAGATGGTTGACGAAGGAAGAACAAGTGGCTAATTATTAATGAATAAATATTAAAATATAAACACTGATTTCGCTTCAAACGAAATCAGTGTTTATGTTTATGGAAAGCATTATTTCCATATATTTTATATAAAACCCTCTTGGGATGAGGTGACTGATTATTCAGGTCGGTAAAGTGGACCTGCATTTTGAATTGCTTCGCTTGCATGAGTGAACTTTGTAAAATTTTCATGGAACTTTACAGCAAGATCTTGAGCTGTTTTGTCGTATACTTCTTTGTCTTCCCAAGTGTTTCTTGGAACGAGTACTTCATCAGGTACCCCAGGCACATGTAGTGGGATATTAAGACCAAAAATATCGTCTGTGACAGTTTCAACAGAGTTTAGTTCTCCTTCAAGTGCGGCATGAACCATTGCTCGGGTATAAGAAAGTTTCATACGATGGCCGACACCATAAGAACCACCAGTCCAACCTGTATTTACTAAAAATACGTTAGAGTTATGTTGCTCAATTTTTTTACCCAACATTTCTGCATAGGTTGATGGAGCAAGTGGCAAGAATGGTGCTCCGAAACAAGTTGAAAAAGTAGCTTCAGGTTCAGTAACTCCTCGTTCTGTCCCAGCTAATTTACTCGTATAACCACTTAAGAAATGATACATTGCTTGTTCTTTAGACAATTTACTAATTGGTGGCAATGTTCCTGAGGCGTCTGCTGTTAGGAAAATAATCGTGTTTGGATGACCAGCAACACTTGGTGAAACAATATTATCCATATTCTCTAGAGGATAAGCAGCACGTGTGTTTTCAGTTAAAGACGTTTCATCATAGTCAGCTAATCTTGTTTTATCATCTACAATGACATTTTCTAAAACGGAACCAAAACGAATCGCACCATAGATTTGTGGTTCTTTTTCTTCCGATAAATTAATGCATTTTGCATAACAACCGCCTTCAATATTGAAAACCCCATTCGGACTCCAGCCATGTTCATCATCCCCAATTAATTTACGGTAAGGATCGGCTGATAAGGTTGTTTTTCCTGTGCCAGATAGTCCGAAAAATAGCGCAACATCACCTTCAACACCAACGTTTGCTGAACAGTGCATGGACAGAATATTTTGACGTGGTAATAATAGATTCATGACGGAAAAGATAGATTTTTTAATTTCACCAGCATATTCTGTCCCGCCGATAAGAACAATTTTTTGCTTAAAGGAAATGAGTACAAACGCCTCTGAATTCGTTCCATCCACACTTGGATCCGCTTTAAATGTTGGCGCGGAAAGGATGGTGAATTCCGGTTCATGTGACGCTAACTCTTTTTGATCTGGACGTACAAATAATTGTTTAGCAAATAAATTATGCCAAGCAAATTCATTAATAACTTGAATAGGCAATTGATATTTTTTATCTGCACCAGCATACCCATTAAATTTAAAAATTTCATCTTTTTCATTTAAATAGTTTACTACTTTTGCTAAGAGGTTATTAAAAACTTCTTCCTCAATTGCTTTATTAACCGTTCCCCATTCAACGATATCTTCACTTACCTCATCACGAACGATGAATTTATCATTAGGAGAACGCCCTGTATATGCCCCTGTTGTTGCTCGAACTGCACCAGTTGACGTTAAAATTCCTTCATTCCGAGATAAAACTTTTTCCACTAAACCAGGAACAGATAAGTTATCTTGTAAATTTTCATGTGATAAAATATCATTAATTAATGAGGAGCTTTCCACTACGTTCATATCGATACATACCGCCTTTATGATGAATTTTTAATAGGAAAAACGTTTCATCGTATTTCCAAATCTGATTATTAGTATAACACATATTAATAAATAGTCCACACTAATAAAATAAAAAATTTAAAAGAAATAAATACACCTATATAAGAGTATAAAAAGTTGACATAGATACACGGTTCGTTTAGGATTGTTTTGAACGGAATTCTCTTATTCAGAGTCGGTGGAGGGACAGACCCGATGAAACCCAGCAACCTCACATTAGTGAAAAGGTGCTCATCTGATGCAAGGTTATAATCCTTGAACAATAAGAGTGAAAGGTCACCACCCTTTCTTCATATTAGTAGGAAGGGTTTTTTTATTGTCATCATAAAGTGAAACTTCATTCAGTTGCGACCATTTTACCCCCAACTGAATGTTAGTTGAACCAATCGGGCCGTTACTGGCTCTTAATCTACCACTTAGAACTTTTGGATTTTCTCCATTCTTAAAGTGGGAGTCATACAGCCAGTTACACCGCGATAAATGAGTAATAATGAATAGTGAGGCAATCACTTTATTTAATTCAGCTATGTTGAAATAAATGTAAAACAAGAAGAATGAAAAAAATGAACAGATTTATAATAACAACATATGCTAAATGAATTAATTTGCAATCAATTTTTTAAAGTGTTTAAAAAGGCTCGTATATATAAATATATTCGAGACTATGCGTGAATATAAAACCTCTGATAAAGAAAGGTTTCCGTATCATTGATTTTTAAAAGGAGGCTTTAGCCAAAATGGCTATTAATCGTCGTTTATTTACTTCTGAATCAGTTACAGAGGGGCATCCAGATAAAATTTGTGATCAAATTTCTGATGCTATTTTAGATGAAATTTTAAAGAAAGATCCACTTGCACGTGTAGCTTGCGAAACAACAGTAACAACAGGGCTTGTCCTTGTTTCCGGGGAAATTACAACAAATACGTATGTTGATATTCCAGCTATCGTAAGAAAAACAATTAGTGAAATAGGTTATACACGTGCTAAATATGGATTTGATGCTGAAACATGTGCTGTATTAACGGCAATCGATGAACAATCCAGAGACATTGCAGAAGGTGTTGACAAAGCACTTGAAGCACGCCAAGGCAAGATGAGTGATGAAGAAATTGCTGCGATTGGTGCAGGAGATCAAGGCTTAATGTTTGGATATGCATGTAATGAAACGGAAGAACTTATGCCGCTTTCTATAGCTTTAGCTCATAAATTATCGAAACGTTTGGCTGACGTCCGAAAAGAGAATATTTTAGATTACTTACGTCCAGATGGAAAAACACAAGTGACCATTGAATATGATGAATATAATCAACCTGTTCGAGTGGATACGATTGTAATTTCCACCCAACATCATGAAGATATCGAAACGAAACAAATTGAAAATGATATCTTTGAACACGTCATTCAGCCAATTGTGCCCCAAGAGCTGCTTGATGAAGATACACATTATTTTATTAATCCTACAGGTCGTTTTGTTATTGGTGGACCTCAAGGGGATGCAGGTTTAACAGGAAGAAAAATCATTGTTGATACGTATGGAGGATACGCACGTCACGGCGGAGGAGCGTTCAGCGGGAAGGACGCTACGAAAGTGGATCGCTCTGCAGCTTATGCGGCAAGATATGTTGCAAAAAATATCGTTGCAGCTGAACTTGCCAATGCTTGTGAAGTTCAATTAGCTTATGCGATTGGTGTAGCAGAACCGGTTTCCATTTCAATTAATACATTTGGAACTGGAACAGTAAGTGAAGAAAAGTTAGTTGAAGCGGTTAGAAAGCTATTTGATCTAAGACCAGCAGGAATCATCCGAATGCTTGACTTACAAAAACCTATTTTTAAAAATACAGCTGCCTATGGTCATTTTGGCAGAACAGATATTTTATTCCCGTGGGAAAAA
>Ga0079226_10004303_pt1 | contig 10875 bp, 6 predicted proteins | sample Poulit2014_FD_76345 | JGI IMG/M metagenome (GOLD analysis project Ga0079226, IMG submission 76345) | Agricultural soil microbial communities from Georgia to study Nitrogen management - Poultry litter 2014 | ecosystem: Environmental > Terrestrial > Soil > Agricultural land | place: USA: Georgia...
ACTCAGTTTCGATTTAATCACAGAAATAACAACTTATACAAGGTCTTACTGAAGAAGCTTAGAGAGGACCCTCTCTAAGTCGTTTGCTTCACTAGACCCTATAGAAATTACGGGGAAATTATAATTTTAATTTCATTCTTAAAAGACGTAGAATACCGTGTGTATTTAAGTAAATGATATAGGGGAAAAATACTTCTCTTTCTTGCTACAAAACCTTAGGTCTGAGCAAAAAACCACACTGTAATATTGTAATTACCCTTCCAGTGCCATCTCTCTAAATTTTATATTATTGTCAACCAACTCCTCATAACTGCCTTCCTGTATAATCTGTCCCTCTTCCATAAAGTAAAGGATATCGCAGTTTTTTACAGTAGTTAAGCGGTGAGCAATCATAATTAACGTGTGGTCGCCTTTCAATGCTTCAATAGCACGCGTAATCTTTTTTTCCGTAATATTATCCAGCGCAGAGGTAGCTTCATCCATAATAAGTACTTTAGGATTATGGTATAAAGCTCTGGCAATCCCAACTCTTTGGCGTTGTCCTCCCGACAACCGCGTACCATGTTCACCCACAATAGTATCTAATCCACGAGGTAACTGATCCAGCAAAGTTTCTAACTGAGCCAATTTAACCGCTTCCCATACCTTAGATTCATCAATTTTATCTTTAGGTAGTCCAAATGCAATATTTGCTCTCAATGTTTCATCTCCTAAATAAATCGTCTGGGGTATATATCCTATATGCTGTTGCCATGCTGAGGTACTCTCATTAATATTCTTTCCATCAACTGATATTGATCCTTCACTCGGCTTTAATAAGCCCAAAATAACATCCACCATCGTTGTTTTACCTGCTCCGGAAGAGCCTACAAAAGCAACGGCATTTCCTTTGGGAATAGTGAACGAAATATCATCTAAAGCCTTCGATTCAGCCTGAGGATACCGATAGCTCATATTCTTTATTTCAATTTGATTACGAAATTCGAATACACCTACACTCTTTCGATCCTCAAGAAAATGAGTATGGTATTCCTGGAGGTTTTTCAAATCATTATAAAGGGGTTCAAGAGAGACCAAATTATATCTTAAACGAGTATAGTTTGATACCAGTTGTTGCACCGATGGCATCAAGCGAACAGTAGCCATTGCAAACAGCGTCAATATAGGGATTATAGCTCCCATCGAACGCCCTTGTAATACCAATATTATTGAAACCAATAGCATCCCTAAAACAGCCGTTGTTTCCACCACAGGACGGGGAATTTGCTGTATAAACCTTATATATGTCTGCAATTGAGTACTTCTAAACGCTTCTTTCCGAAATTGTTCAATAAACTCCTCTTCTCTGTTCAGAACGCGGGCATCTTTAATACCACCTAATCCCTGATTTAATGCCTTATACATTTTAGCACGGCGCTCTTGTTCTTCCTCCCCATACTCCTTCATTTTTTTCTTATTGAAAAATATAAACGAACCCGCTCCCAATCCTGAAAGACTAATAATAAGTATAGTTATCAACGGTTCCATTACGAACAAAAATACCAGAATAGAAAGCGCCATGATACCTTCTCTCGACATTCTCAGCATCATTGAAAGCACGCGGTTCGTAAATACATTAACCTCAGACGTCAAATTTCGCAATAACTCGGCTGTATTTCTACTAAGATGGAAGGTATAAGGTGCATGCATATAAGCTCTCATCAAACGGTGACTGACAATATATCTTCGGTGATATAGAAACCGAGCTTCAAAATAATTATACCATACAATATATGCTCCCTTAAGAATAAAAACCCCTAACAAACCACCTGCTCCCCATATTAGAAGGTCCCTTGAGGATGTAACTTCCAAATTTGAAAATACAGGTTGAAGCCACCCAATATTCATTACTCTTTCCGGATCAGCGACAATGGCGACGAATGCAGGAATCATTCCAATACCAACTACTTCCATGGCTGCTGCAATAAGCATTAATATTAAAAGAACGGCTAACTTTAGTGGATCTCCTTTGGGGAGCAGATAAAATATTTTCTTTAATGTTTCAGGCAAAATAATTTTCTGTTTGCTAATTATATCTCAATTATCTAAAGAGGCGTTTACAAAAATGGATTAGTTAGCTTGGGCAGAATTGAAGGAACCTACTATTAGGTCCACAACTGTTTTAAGGAGATTCTTCGGCAAGCTCAGAATTGGCAATTTTCGGGTTCTGCCATGCCCTTTAAGCTATCTAAGGTTTTCTATTAAAAGTACTGACGTAGCAACCACACTGACTACTGGAGCAATGACTCCTACATAATCGCGGAACGTTGGCTTTCTCCTGACCTCGAGAGAAACAATATCATTATTCTGGAGATCGAACTGAAACATATCAACCGGTTCAGGCTCGCTAAACTTATATTTAAATAAAGACACATCTACTTCATTTAGATTTTCTTTATATCGCGAAACCTTTACCTCTATTTGTGTCTTAGCCCATTTGTTACGAGAACTTCTCCCTCGGACCTGAGCGTATCCCAAACTATATGAAATAAGCTCTGGAAGCGTTGTTTCTTTTGGAACGATATAGCGCCCTGAACTGCCTACGTCGCCCCAAACATTAAGAGTATCAGCCGATTCCCCCATATCAGCGACCCGTATATACCGATTACCAAGCATTTCTTGGTCAAATTGTGCGTATAGTATAACAGGCGTTAAAAATAGCAGTACGACTACCGATACAACATATTTTAATCTTCTATGCATAATGTTTTATATAATTCTTTATTTAATATTTACAGATAGTTTTCATAATTACTATATAACGATTGGTAATACCCACTTCCATAGTAGTTACTTGTATCCAGCTCATGATCAAAGTCATTTAAAACAATGCCGATCGTATTTGCATTAATTTGCTCCAATTCTTCCATTGTCCTATACAGCATGGCTTTATTTGTTTTCCGGTGCCTTGCAACAACCACAGTCGTCTCCGCCCGTTTAAGCAAGGGGGTCGAGTCACTAACGATACCATAAGGTGGAGTGTCCAGAATGACTACATCAAATACCTTCTTCATTTTTTCGAGTAGTTCTTGGAACCTTAAATCATTATCAATCCCACTCGGAATCCCTTTACTTTGTCCGGCCCCAATAACTTTCATTGAATCCACCTTGGTATCACTAATTAACTGATCAAAGTCAATATCGCCCATCAGGTAACCGGCCAATCCATATTGGGGATTAATATCAAAGAGCTTATGCAATTTAGGACGTCTGAAATCCGTTCCTATAATCAGGGTCCAATAGCCAGATTCAGCAAATGCAATTCCTAAGTTTGAGGCTATTGTCGATTTCCCATCCCCTTTTTCAGCACTGGTAATCGCAATAGTATTCGGAGGAGATTCTCCATTTTGATAGATAATATTATTCTTTAAACGCTTTATCGCTTCAGAGGCTATATTTGATCGATCATTTAAAAGAATCAAGCCTTCTGACCTCTCTTCTTCTCCATTTTTTAAATTCTCTTTGTCCCCATCAGAAATGCCATTAAATGAAGGTATTACAGTAGTAGGAGGTAAATAAATGGTTCTAAGCTGTCCTACATCATTGACAGTATCGTCCCGAAGCTCAGTAACAACAATGAATCCAGCTGCCAATACCCCGCCTAACATAATTCCCAAAAAGACAAAAAGCTTTTTATTTGGACTCACAGGCTCATGGGGTACATATCCAGGATCAATAATACGGCCAAGCCCAAACTTTGACTCTCTTAACACCGACATATCCGAATATTGACGTAATACATTTAGATAAAGTTCTTCATTTATTTTCACCTTTCGCTGTAGTTTTGCCAACTTAACCATTCCCTCAGGCAAAGAATTAAATTTGGCGTCCATCTCTTTTTTGTGGGTCGAAAGCGTTTGCCTCCTGGTTTTTAGCTGACCTTTCCGCATCTGCAAATCTACCAAACGACCTTGTATTTTGGAAACCAGCTGTGCCCGGTCTTCGCTGTTCATTCCAGTAAATTCATCATCACTCGTAAAGAGTTTTTGGGACATTTTATTTATTTCACCTTCTAAACGTGTGATCTGCTTATTCAGATACTTTAAACGTGCCGGAGGATTCTCTCTATCAGCAATACCCGGATTTTTGGCAACAAGAAGAGAACGCTCTTGCTCAAGCTTAGCTAGGGTCTCCTGAGCATTACGTATTCTAGGGCCTACAGCTTCCGAAAAATGTTCTGACAATCCCTCTTTCATTCTCCCGAGTTGCTTCTTATAGTTTGATATATTTTCCTTAATAGATTTAAGCTCTAAGCTGATATTACGCAACTCATCCTCTACATCAGATTCTTGGGCAGCCATATCCGTAGACTGTTGGTCAACATTAACGAGGCCGGTAGCATCCATATATTCTTTTAGTTTTTGCTCAGAGTCTTGCAACTTTTTTTGAAGCCTTTCCCTTTTCCCTTCTAAAAATTCCGAAGTGGATTGAACAACTCTACGACTTTGGTGTTTTGAAGCTTCAATATATGTTCCCATAACTGAGTTTACGACATAGGCAGCCTCCTTGGGCGAATTGCTTATAAAGCTAATGCCTATGACATCCGACTTTTCTTCCGGCCTTCTCAAAGAAATCCCGTTTTTTATTCTATCGGCGATCTTAGTGCGGGATGCTTTTGTACGATCCCCGTTTTCATTTATCTGCCATAATATAGGGTAGTTTTCTCCCTCCTGAGATCTCTTTTCAAGCAAATTATCAGCCACCTTTAGCGAAAATTTCCTCGACTGCAATACCTGAAGCTCATTTTCAAGTGTTGAGCTTGTTCCATGCCCTGTAGCTTGTGAAATAATATTTGATAATTCATCCGTGGTTGTTTGTTCAGCAGAACTAATAAGCAAGGAGCCTACACTTTGGTAGGACGGAGTTACTACATTTGAATAAAGAAAAGCTCCTGTCCCACCAACCAATAACAAGGCTAAAATAATCCATTTATATTTGAGGAGCAGAGCGATTATCCTTTTGGGGTCCAAACTATCACTTTGTCCTTCATTAGAATTCCCTTCAGGGATATATTGATACTTTCCTCCTCCCTCCTGATCACCACCATTCTTATATATTAAATCTGACATTATAATAAATTAAATTTGGAATGAACTCTTCGTTTAAAATGCAGTTATTATTAAATTTCACGAATACCTCTGACAGATAGTTAACCGGCCATCAAGGATGGTCGGTCTTCAGCTTTATGGCTTTCATTTACGTTTTCTTGTTCTCTGTATTTATACGTTGGTACTATCGTCTGTAAGTATTTTCTGACCTCATTAGGGGCCATTGTTGCAAGGTGTTCTAATAATTTAGTAGCTTTTTCCTCAATTTTACTTCCCTCCGATTCCTGATTGCAAACAGCTTTAAATATCTCCTTATGCATTGTATTTATAATCCCCTCCTTATCCGTTAAAAGCTCTTCAAATAGTTTTTCTCCCGGTCTCATACCCGTAATCTTGATCTTTATATCTTTTCCCGGTTCCAAACTATGCAAACGGATAAGATCTTTGGCCATATCTATTATTCTTACCGGCTCGCCCATATCGAGTACAAAAACCTCACCTCCTTTTCCCATCGTACCCGCCTGCATGACTAATAGGACTGCCTCAGGAATTGTCATAAAATATCGCTTCATTCGAGGATCTGTAACAGTAATAGGCCCTCCACGGGCAATTTGATTAATAAATATGGGAACAACTGATCCACGGGAACCCAATACGTTACCAAAACGAACCGAGATAAACTTTGTCTCAGACATACCATTTTTCGCCATGCAAATTTCTTCAGCCATACGCTTTGTTGCTCCCATTACGTTCGTAGGATTTACTGCTTTATCAGTCGAAACCATAATAAATTTTTCCACCTCATACTGGCAAGCAAGATTGGCTATCCTGAAGGTTCCGCCAACATTTACTTTTATAGCTTCTTTAGGGAATCGCTCCATCATGGGCACATGCTTATAAGCCGCTGCATGAAAAACAATATCAGGACTAAAGTCTGTAAATGCATTACTCAATTTTGCCCCATCCTCAATATTTGCTACGTAAGGAATGATTTTCGTTTCTTCATTCTTTAGTTCATTCTTTAGGTTAAATAAATCAGTCTCATCAATATCGAGTGCTATAATTTCTTCAGGATTTGCTTTTGAGCACTGTCTGACTAATTCACTCCCAATAGAACCTGCGGCTCCTGTAACCAATACTGACTTTCGGCTAATCTCTTCTTTTATTGCTTTCATATCTATCTCAACCGGATCCCTGCCTAAGATATCTTCTATAGCAATATCCCTAATATGCTGTACTCCAACCGGATTATCTGTAATAGAGTGAAAGGAGGGCAAAACCTTAATATCAATCTTAGACTGAATGGATTTAATTTCCTCAATAAGATCTTTGAGTTTATGTTTTGGAAATTCGGGGTAAGCAATGATCAATAAGTCTACTGGACGTTCCTGTATGTATTCAATCATATCATCCTGCCCTCCTTGAACCCGGATACCATGTAATAATAACCCCCGCATCAAACGATCATCAAAAATAGCATCCACCGATAAGTTCCATCTGTTTTTCGCCAAAATCCCGCGAAGTATTTCTTCCCCTTCACTTTTACCCCCGAATATTATTGTATGCTTTTTATCGATAGAATTATAACCTATCAATCCATTATATATGCGCTTGCTAATCCTAAAGCCTCCAATTAATAATACCGAATTGATTAAAAGCAGAATATTAAATACCCCTGCATAGTCTCCTGTTACCAGTACAGTTTTCGAAATCGTTAAAGAAACACAACCCCCAACTAAAATACCAAGTATTAATCTTAGCAGATCTCTTATACTTGTATATCCCCAGCTGGTCAGATACATCCGAAAGACTCCCATTCCAATCAACACTGATGAAATGATAACTATTGTTAATTCTATCGGGAATGAGGTAAGGGAAACAGCAAAAGAAGAAATAATCAGATAAGATATCACTGCAGAAAGTATCAGTGAAAAGGTATCTCCAATTAAAAAGAACAAAGCTCTCGTGAATTTGTTCTTGTATTTATTTCGTTTGCCGTAATATTTTGTCCCCGAACTCGTTCTGTTCATCCTTTATTTTTTTAAAATTGTCGTAAATAGTATCTGTTTTTCTATGCTTGTCTCTTTTCTATATTCTTTCTCTCCTTAATCCTATTTGCTAAGAACGCTATCCTTTAGTTGACTTATCCTTATACAACAAGAGTTGTGCCAATCGTCTAATTATTATATTAACTCTAATAAACCCTTCAGATAATTAGATTTTGGTGTGTTGTCCTTTATTTATAGATAAGTATTACGCATTCATTAACTTATGCAATTAGATTTTTCAAAGTAGTGCGTTAAAATTCTCCAGCAATAATTGCAATTATTACCCAGTTTGGGTATTACTTAACGAGACAAACATTTTCTTATACTACTGATAATCCAGTCCAGCTGTTCTTGCTCTAAATTACTTCCTGAGGGTAAGCAAAGACCATATTCGAATAATTGATCTGAAATATTTTGCCCATAATAAGGAGCTTCTTGATATAGAGGCTGACGATGCATCGGCTTCCACAGTGGTCGACTTTCTATATTTTCCTGTTTTAATGCTAAACAAAGGTCCTTACTGGTTATCCCTCCCGTTTCTTCGGGATTTACCAGAACAGTCGTGAGCCAACGATTACTAAAAGACCCCTCCGGTTCTTTTATAAAATAAAGTCCACTCTTGCTTACATTTTTGTAAAACCCAATACTTTGGTCCTGTTTCTCCTTTTTTACCTCTAGCCAAGCCCCATCCAGTTGCTTAAAATAATAGTTGAAGTGCTTTCTCCTTTTTGCAATATGGTCATCTAATACTTTCATTTGTCCTCTGCCAATGCCAGCAACAATATTACTCATACGATAATTATAGCCCAGTTCTGAATGCTGATAGTGTAACGCCTGATCACGAGCTTGGGTTGACAAAAACTGAGCACGTGAAATTAATTCTTTTTCATTTCCCAACAGTGCCCCTCCCCCTGAAGTAGTAATAATTTTATTCCCATTAAAAGAGAGAGCAGACAGATCCCCAAAACTACCGCATTTCTTATCCTTGACGGAAGAACCCAAGGCTTCGGCAGCATCTTCTATTACCGGGATACCGTACTTTTGAGCAATCCCTGTAATAGGCTTCATTTTAGCTGGCATTCCATATAAGTGAACTACTATCATGGCCTTTGGCTTCGCTCCTCGCGCTATCCGATCTAATATAGCTTGTTCTAAAAGCTTTGGATCCATATTCCAAGTTTCCGGTTCTGAATCAACGAAAACGGGATTTGCTCCCTGATATCTGATGGGATTAGCCGATGCCGCAAAGGTTAGAGATTGGCATAACACTTCATCCCCGGCTTTAACGCCACAAAGAATTAATGCCAAATGCAGCGCAGCTGTACCCGAAACAACCGCTGTGGCATATTTTCTTTGCGTATAACGCTGTAAATCCAGCTCAAACTGATCAACATTCTCTCCTAAAGGAGCTATCCAATTCTTTTCAAAGGCATCATGGACATAATCCAGTTCATCTCCCCCCATATGAGGCGAAGAAAGATATATACGTTGTGCTGAGTAATCCATTTATCGTTATCTTATCTCTCTCCTCATTTTAAATTAAGTTCTAACTGACCCTCTATTTAATGAATACAAGAGTTGTGCCAACCTATATATCTAAAAAGGTAGGATGCAATTTATTGTACCAACCGTCATAAATTACATAGCAAATTTTTATGTTATGAGCAGTCTTTATCAGAATATATTTATTATAATCTAAAATAACCCAACGCCTCACAGATGCTATCACCCTTATTTGCTGGAAAAATGTAACGTTTACGGAGGACGCTAAATCCAAATATATTTCTATAATCGTAACTTAAACGGTACCAAATTTAGATAAATAGTATCCATCAGGTGTTCTAAAATCTCATTTTAGCGCTATATCAACTACTTATTATTTTAGTTCTTGAAACACAGATATTCATTTTTTTCTTGCTCAAAAGAAACTGAATACCGTGATACTCTGATTAAATAGCGAAAGCTCCTACGCTACCAAAAAAGCAAAAAAAGTTATTTCAATAACCTCCTCTGATCCTTATCGGATTCATTAGAAGGAATATATAAAATGGCTGAATTAATTCTTTGGTTAGTGATTCCCACATAGCTGCTACATTCTTTCCCACCATTTCGAGCGCTACCAATATTCTAATAATGACATGGACTAATTTTTGCAACCTCTAAGTTATATACAAACCTACGGCTTTCGACCAGCAGCCAGATTTACAACACGTGGGACTCTTCTTTTCACCTTTGTTAGCTCAGTAAATGCGAGATCTTTATGTAAGAAGATATCGACACTGAATTTTTAAAAAGAATTGAATGTCGACGTCAATTTATACTCAGACCCAATAAGTATTTGCACAATGAATACTGGCGTACTCAAAGTTAAAACACCGGCTTATTTTATCAGCACATAAAAGTTTACACTTTTATACAAAAAAGTGATGAGCTAAGAATCACCTTGATCGCTCTGGCTGTTGATTGTACAAACCCTACTAAAAAACTGATGAAATTATCGACAGCCTTTCAGATTATTTTAAGAACATATATTCCGTTATTAACGCTTCCACCCACTTGCAGGAAGAGGGGTTCTAATATGCCAAAATGCTAATAAAAGCTATATATTTACAGATCCCGGCGGGCTCCGCTAAGTTTATTCTCAACGGGATGGTACCTCGGAAGCAACGGATGGGTTCTAATTACATTTTTCAAGCAAATTATCGAAAAGAACTGGCCCTAAGGGATTTGGCTTATTTAGGAAACCTTAAGCAAAAATTTGCCGCCGTTGATGGTTAAACACCTTCAAAAATTAGTGCTATAAATATTTATTACCCGCTTAGAATCTATTCGAGCTTCTAAATAACGCACTTCTACATATCGTTGGAAAGCATGCTATAGCCAAAAATTTCAGAATATTCTAAATCAGTATTTGCTAAAACAGATCATTTATCTTTGGTTAACCAATTTCGCAGGAACACCTGCAACAACCGTTTCTGTTTCAACTGGATTAATAACCATCGCCTGCCCCCCTATCTTACTATTTTTTCCAATCCGAATATTCTGTAATGTTGAAGATCCAATTCCCATATCAACTTCTTTCTCGATAATTGTGTGTCCCCCCGTTGTTACGCCGGGGGCAAAGCTTGAATATTGGCCCACCGTGGTATGGTGTCCTAATGAACAATTTGCATTAATCACGACAAAATCCTCTAAGTGAGATTCAAAATTAATTGTCGTCCCCGGATAGATAATACAACCTTTTCCCAATTTCGCTCCGTTCGAGACCCATGCTTGTTGATGGACTAACGTTGGATAATGTAACGATTGGTTCAGTGATAATAATTGTAGTAATTCCTTTTTTACTTTGGGAAATGCTATACCTACAACTACAGCTGTCCTTTCAAGGTTTAAAGCCTTGTCCACCGGCCCAATGACCTCAAAGCCAAACTGGCGGGTTCCTATTTTATTTGGATCATCATCTAAAAATTTTATGATCTCATAAGAATTAGTATATTCTTCAATATTTAAAGCTATATGTCCGCCAACGCTTCCTGCTCCTACAATAAATAGACTTTTACTCATTTAGCCTCTTCCTTCAAATGGTTTCATCGGCTGCTCATCAGACTGATTAATGCCCTCTTTTTTGAAAATCTTAATTATTGTCAACAAAATTATTTTTATATCCAAAGAAAAAGTAAGATGATCGATATAATAAATATCATACTCGAACTTCTGATACCAACTGATGGTATTGCGAC
>Ga0079226_10004304_pt1 | contig 10873 bp, 14 predicted proteins | sample Poulit2014_FD_76345 | JGI IMG/M metagenome (GOLD analysis project Ga0079226, IMG submission 76345) | Agricultural soil microbial communities from Georgia to study Nitrogen management - Poultry litter 2014 | ecosystem: Environmental > Terrestrial > Soil > Agricultural land | place: USA: Georgia...
ATCTATTAGCTTTTTATTATCTTCTGACACACTTTGTAATTCTTTCAACGTCTCCCGTTGTATTTGAGGTAAATTCATCATATATTCATTCGTCCGTTCATCATTCGTCTGAATGTTTAATGCTTCTGTTTGCCCTAATATCTCCAATACCTGTTCATGTTGCTTCCCTTGATCCAATAGGTATCTTACTTTTCTAACCGCATCAATAGATGCCTGGTGAAGTAAATAAGACCTTCTTTCTCCACGCTTTATATGCAAGTAATCACCATATTGCCTTACATATCTTCTGACCGTTTCAGAGGGTATACCTGTCTCCTCTGATATTTCAGTAATTGTGAACCACTCATTCATGCCATCCACGACATTCACCTCCTCACCCATTCACTTATCATTCATTCACTGTTTATTAGCCTATTTTACTCGTTTAAAATGAATAATGTAACTGAAAAAGAGAAAAATATAAATTAAAAAATACAAGGAATTACACGGAATATATGTAAGGCATTTTTTAGTTCACAATTCCATTCCTCTACTTCGTTTCTTTTGTTTCTCATCTTTTTCCATATGTTTTTCACGTTCGACTTTTTTGTTTAAATTGACCGACTCATAAACCAAATCTCTTTCAGCAACTACTGAATTGAGTTTTTCATGTAGTTCATCTTGATTATTCACGTGATAACCTTTCCGCAATATGGTCATATTCCGCTTTGCCATATCGTACTTTTTGAACTCTTGAAAGTTCCCTTTTTTGTATTCGTCTTTTTCTTCTTTCGTTTCAAGACTTTTAAGTCCAATAATTAAGCTGTGACTATCTTTGTAAACCTCGTAACAGTCAGACATACTTTCTAAATTGAAAACTTCATTATCTAAATGGGAAAGCTTCTTTTCTAGATTACGCTCGAAATTCTCTTTCACATCTTTTTCTTTTGTAAATTGTTCTAACGAAATATTTTCTTTAGATAAAACGTTATTTACTTCATGTAAATAATTAATGTTTTGAATGGTAGCCCAACGGTGTAATCCTACATTATCTTTAAATTTATCTTGGCTTTTATCAATCCATTCTCTTGCGATTATTTTTGGTTTGAATGGAATGTAATCTTTGTTTTCAATGCGGTGTTTGATTGAGTTCTCAAGGTAATTAAAGCCTAATGTTCTTGCTCGCATAAATCGTTTGCCAGTCGGACTTTTAAAAGCTAAATGCTTCCCCTGCTTCACTTCATAACCTTTGTCCGCCATAGCCTTTAGGAAATCTTCGTAGGAATTAGATTCATAAATGGATAAATCTATATCGTCTTCGATTTTTTGTTTAAAGGAAACTCCTCTTGATCTAGCCACATAATCTCTATGTGTTAAATATTGATGCTTCTGTCTTGTTTGTTCAATAACTTTTAATCCGTATTTGTCAGAAATTAAATCATTTTCATTTCTCATGCGGTGCAATGTATTTTCTCTTGTGCTATCAAATATTTTTAAGTTTTTATAATTAATATCATTGAAAACAATGTGATTATGAATATGATCTGTGTCGTGATGTGTTGCTACAATATATTGAAAGTCATCTTTCAAATAATTTCTAGCAAATTCCTTTCCATATTCGTGTGCTTGCTCAGGAGTGATGTTTTCATTTGGATCATATGATTGGATAATCATTCTTGCATTTAATTCCCTATTGGTTCTATTCGTTTTATTGTATTCCTCTAGAACATTTTCAAAATTCGCCTTTGCTAATTCAGGAGAACAATTGTGTGAGTGTATTAAATCTCTTTCAGTCTTATCAACTCTTGTAATATAATTAACCGTATGAGTAACAGAATTTACCCTTTGTATTTTAGTTACAGACATTTGTTCTCCCCTCACATATCCTCGTATTTATCTAATATATCTTTCAGATCCCACCAATCATCATCTTCAAAAATGTTCATGACATTCAGTAATTTCATCTTCATTTTTTGGGTAAATTTATAAATATCGTTCGCAAATTTAACTAATGTTTCTTTATCTAAATCAAGAATAATTCCGTCAAATAAATATTCATAAACATAATCAGCAATACCTTCTTCTTGCTCTGGAGAGTCTTCTATTATTTTACAAATATATAAAACATTATTTCTTATTTGTTCATAGATTTCGTCTAACAAAACTTCCTTTGGTACTTCAATTTCCTTTTTATTTAATTCTTTAATTAGTCTTTCTTTATCTTTTAATGACATATTACTTTCTTTGTATTTTCTTCGTAATTTTAAAAGATAATCATATTCTCTTTTCATGATATTAAAAATTTTCTTTTGCAATCTCTGAATTTCTTTTAAGTCATAATCAGAATAAACTCCGACTGTAAAAATGTGATGAACTAAGTTATTAATGTTGTTCCCAATGTAATTTAATTCTTTTGCAACTTCATCAAAATGAGATAAATCTAGATCAATCATAAAGTGATCATACACACTATTCATAATAAATGAAGCTATATATTTGTACCCTAAATCATCCGCTTTATCATAAATATATTTCTTTTCTTCTTCCGTAACTCTTATGTTTATTTGTGTTCTTCTTTTAGTCATTTATCTACACCTCTTTTTTATTAAAATTCGAGCGAAGCGACAACTAATTCATGAAGCCTTTTTGAAAAAAAGGTTCATAGATATTAGTAAAGGTATTAGGATTTATCATAACAAGTCAAAAACCTCGTTTTTGGGGTTTGCTAGACAAACCCGTAGCTTGCCTTACTAACTAAACCATGATCTGGGGATCAGCTATCTACGTCTTCTAGCCAATTATAATAAAAGGATGTATCTCGTTCTTTCCCATCCTTTTCCACCAAAATTTCAAGCTGTAAATAATTCTGTTTTGCTTCTTGAATAGCCTCACTTGCTTCCTTCGATGACAGCCCCTTATTAATCTTATTTTTCATCTCTTTAATGGCGATGATATAACGTCTTGCTTGATCGAGGTTGTCAACACTTTTAAGCGATAAGTAATCAAACATATTTTTCTCGACTTCATCATGTATCTCTCGCAATAAGATTAATTGTTTTTCAGTTGCAGCATTAACTTTTTTACCAGTAGACCAATGAAGAACAAATCCAGTAATCTTATTACCTACTCTTTTTTCCGTATACCAAACTTCTAACTCGGTATGTTCGTTTATTTCTTCAATCGCAACATCAAGAACTCTTCTTTTAAAATGGGCCGTACCTTTTTGGTATGACTTTACATCCTCTACTCCAAACAACTTCATCAATTCTTCTTTTAGTGACTCTTTATGCCAGTATCCATAATGTGCTCTTAAGTAATCATAGAGCCGCCAGGAAAACCTACTTCTAAAACGGGATGTTATTTTCAAATCAGTAATAACGTATCGCTGTTTTAATTCTAAAATATGTGGGATCATTTTTGGATTCCATTCAAATCTAAAATGTCCTTTATTGTAAATCATTTCTATAAATATATTAGTAAATTTAAAGTAATCTTGGCCTAAGTCTTTAACTGATGCTTTTAAATCCATAATTTTCTCACTGTCTATGTAAGCATCTTCCGTACGATATTGTTCAATTCCAAATTTCTTTTGAAATTCATGCTTTTTAAACTCTGTTTTTCCATTCTGTTGTGTAGAAAAAATTGCAAAGGCGAATAACTGCATTTGATTAAGAGTTAATCCATAATTCAATTCTGCCATTGAAAGATCATTACTTTTTTTAATAGTGTTTGAATAATCAATAGCATATGTGTTTTCATTTTTTCTGACCATAAGTAATCCTCCTTCCACCAAAGTCGTGTGACTCAGTTCACTCATTTGTCACTACACTATAACATAAAGTACAACAAGTCACACTAAGGAGGGAGTAAAAGTTACAGTAGAGAGGAGTAAAAGTTACAGTAGAGGGGAGTAAAAGTTACAGTAAATCGTCAAATCCCTTGATATGATTGGCTTAAAAACAACTACAAAGGTAATAAAGATATTAAGTAATTAAAAGATATATAATTAAACGCGTGCGCGAGATAAAATATAAACCTCCTTTAAAATTCAACTACATAAAAATCCCAAGATTATTTTCGTTAAATAAGAGGATATTCTATCAATCTATCTAAATACTCTTTAAACACATTGCTAAAGTAATTTAAATGATTTGTGTGGCGTTAAAAGAACTTTTTAATAGTTTTATAGGGGAAAGTGAATTAAATGCTTTAAATTGCTTGATTTTGAGTTTTAAAGGTGAAGCTTCTTTATGAATGAACTGATATTTCATCTTTTCCATTATAATGACTATACTTTTTGGAAAAAATTTCTAGTATCTAATGTATCTAAGTCTTTTAAATCAGTATTACTAGAGTCAGTATTATTCGGCACCAATTTTTGTGGTTCCGGAACACCAATTTTTGGAGTACCATTTTTTGTACTTCCTCGTCCTGACTGGCTTTATATCTCTTTTGGGGTGTAACAAATAGGAAAGACCCTTAACTCAAACAAATATGATAAAAGTAATGTCTATTACAACCGATTAGAAAAGCAATATTAAAAAGGGATAAAAAAACACACCATCTTCTTTTAAAAAGACAGTGTATGTTATGGTTTCTTCATCATCTTCTTCCGCCTAGATCCATCATACCTGCTCCTAATCGTCCTAAAGTTAGAAAGAACATAAAGAAAAACAACAGGAACTTAATAGCTGTAAAAATTATATTGAAGGTAAACATTAATATGTTGACTATTACGAGCAACGTCACTCTTGCAACATTTTTTGATCCACTAAAAAAGCCTTGCCAAGTCATTTTAAAAACCTCCTTTAGTCCGCATAAAAATACATTTATTAAGCAAGTTTATTTGATGATATCAGCATTAATTGTTGTTACATCATCTTTTAAAAATTGTTTAATGGCTTGCTGCACTTCACGTTGATAAACATCGTCTGTCTTATCTTTAAGATAAGCTAAAAAGTTTTCAAATACTTCATAATCAATTACCGATTTCATTCTTCCACCTCCATATCATCAGACTTTTTTATCAGTTGGTTTTCTTCCGTCCAGGATCGCTGAACACCAAAAAGGAAGGTAAGGCAAGCTACGGGTTTAGGCGCCTTTCGGCTTTAAACCCCAAAAACGAGGTTTTTGACTTGTTAGGATAAATCCTAATACCTTTACTAATTCATGAAGCTTTTTGGCAAAAAAACTTCATGAATTAGTTGTCGCTATGCTCGAGGTTTACGTTGTGGCAAACCGAATGATTAAAGGCATTCTAATATGTATTTTTTAAGCCTTACGGATAACATCAATTATTTCCTCATCAAGATCATCTATATAAAAATATTGGCATTCATTATTATGCAACCAATTTTTAACAATATCTTTTAAGATTACCTTTGTACACCCCTTAGAGCATCCTCTATCAATATCAGCATCAAATATGTATTCAGGAACAATTGTAAAATAACTTTCTTGAACATCTATATTTATTAAACCAGAACAATTGCCGCATCTAAACCCCCATTTGTTCTTATCAGGGTCAAAATATCTTTTGCTTAACCTTAAACGATCATAAGGTATTTGAAATTTTTCTCTATCTTTTTCACTATATGAATAAAAGTGTTTTAAGTTATTTTTTATGTTTTTTTCTTCAATAAATTCATCTAACGAGTCGTCAAGTTCCAACGTTTTATAAATTTCATCGGCAATTAATTTTAATTCATCTCTTTTTAAAAAATCCGAACTCCCATTATGAAATAGAACATATTCAGATCCATCATCCGTCTTTATTATTGTAGGTAAAAGTGGATCTCTTCTTCTTTGCTTAAAAAACTTCTCTAAATCGCTTAATTCATAGGTAGGGACTTTTTCCAACCCCTTTTCGGATTCACAGGCTTTGCAGGATAGAATATAACCTTTCTCTCCTTCATCTCTTTGCAACCTTCTTAAATCAATGTTGGGACGACGGCAAAAATCACAATACAATATAATATAACTCCCTTTCAAAAGACAACCCTCTAAATGCTACTTATAGTCTGTCGATTTATAGTGTTCATATTATCAGAATAAAGTTATGAATACTAATGAAGATGACAAAAAAATACTTGTGACAATTGGCGATAACATCCGAACATATCGAAGGGAGAAAGGGTGGTCTCAGGAACAATTAGCCCATGAATGTGACTTACATCGTACCTATATTGGTTCGGTCGAACGAGGGGAACGAAACATAACTATTTTGAACTTGCTCAACATAAAGGAGAAGTTAGGAGTTAAGTTAGTAGAACTTTTTCCTGAAGAATAGAAATTAAAATAAATTTTAATTATAAAATCATCGGCATTTTACCGACAAAATAACGATAAGGAGTTGCAAAAACAATTAATCATACCGTTAAAATACCGGTATTAAGTGAAGATGAATATTTATACCATTAAAAAGATCGGTAAAATGCCGTTAAAAAAGCAGGAAAGCCATGCCAGTGGTTTTCCTGCTTTTTTTGATACAAATAAATAATCTTGTCATTCTCTTATAACTAATTTGGTTAATCTATAAACACTGTATATACAATAGTTAACCAGTTAATTTAGGTTAACCGTTGAAAACTTGTTAATATACATATATAATAAAATCATATAACTAGGACAGAAATAAAAAAGGAGCGATATAATATGAGTGGAAATACAGACATGCTGGGTGTGAAGGTTAAGCCAGATACCAAAGAGCGAATCAGTGAACTCACCGAGCAAGCAAAAGAGGCTGGGATGATCGAATATAATGGAGATATCTATGACTTGTTTGTTCGGAACTTTGAAAAGGACGAATTAGCAAAAAAGATGTCTTATGGGGCAGACCTAAAAGAGATGCAACAAATCACATCACGAATTACAGATATTTTCATTAATCTTGCACAACGAAACGATACGAATCTTTCCATTCTAAAAGAAGGGCATGACGAGGAACTTCAAAACCAGTTGGATGATCTAACAGAGTTGAAGGAAAAGCGAAAAGAGTTACAGGATTTAATTGTTGAAAAAGATGAAGCAATCGAACAATTAATGTCATTGCAGCAAGCCAATGCCGATAGAGTTGCTGAACTTGAAAAACTAAATATTAGTTATGCTGAAAGAATTGAAGAACAAAAAGGGTTAATTGATGATCGAGATGATAAAATAGCAATAAAAAATGAGCTTATCTCCGAAAAAGAAGAGGATATTTCAAATATGAAAGAGGATATTGCTGAGAATCAGGTATTGAAAGAACAAATAGATGCCTTAGATAAGGAACGGCAAGCTTTACATGCAGAAATAGCTTCTAAAAAGGAAGAAATCACTAGGCAAAATGATAATTTAGAGTTTGAATGTCAAAAACGGGTCTTTGAAAAACGAGAGGAACTTTCAAAGGAGCGAGAAAAAGAACTAAATACCATTCGTGACAAACACCAGGTAGAAATGGAACGATATCAAGAGAGGTATGAAGCATTGCTTCATAAAAATACGGAAATGAATGAAGAAGTATATACATTAAAATTAGAAATGAGCGAAAAAGATCAACATATCGCTAGTTTAGAATCTAAATTAAATGCTGATAAAGACTAAAGATAAAAGCACTCACTTAGTTTGAGGGGAGAAAAATGCTTACTATAGTTAATCTAACAACACTTTAACAGTGTAATTGGCGAACAAAAAAGCTCGGATTCTTAATTGAATCTGAGCTTTTTAAATGATATAAATTACTAGTTTATTCCACAATCGCGCCCGTTAATCGAATACCAAGCTTTAATGCCTTTCTCTCAATCTTTGTGCTCTTCTTATTGCTAAAATCATCATCCAAATCGAAAAAAATATAGGGCCTACCCAGAAAACTCCGCTTTCAATAATTGCTAAAACGACCCCCCAAATCATTAACAAAATAGATGCAAATAATAACACCAACCATTTTTTATCCTTAAAAATCGAACGGTTCATCAATAGTCCCCCTCATTAGATTAATAAACCAATCCATTACTAAGAGAAGCAATTCAATTAATTGGCCCGTTTGTTGAACTAGAATAATCTTATCGTTACTGAATTTATTATAAGATAAGTTAGAAGCTTTTAATACTGATAAGAAGTAATTATAGCTTTATAGTGGTTTGGGTAAACAGTAGTTTGCAGGTTGTTGTTACCCAAGCTGTTGTTATTAAAATCATGCCATAAGCACATCATTCACTGTCTGTCTCACTCAAGATTATATTTGTCAACTTGTCTATCAATTCCTTTGTCGGCTCCGAAAACTCCGGTGTCCTTTCCTCCTCGTATGCTTCAACCGCCCTTATTAAGCCCTTTGTAATTAAACTTACTTCCACATAAGTAAGATCAATCTTTAAAGTATCCAACTAGATTCCCCCTTTCTTATTCTGTTCTACGATCTTTTCTATAAGTTGTTCAATATCGGCATCTTCCCCACCCATTCGTTCCAATGTACCACGCAGGATGTTTCGATTAGTTGCAGCTCTTCTTCTGTGAATATCATCGGATCTTCTTCCCCCCCTTACTTAACCCAATCTAAAGTCAGCTAACGATTCATTAATTTCATTCTGTCAGATACCAAAATAACGCATTGCTATAAAACTAGATTATGACATGTCATTAGTAAACCAATTAATGGTCATTTTTTTAAATCTTGCTTATCCAGGTAATTAGTTAAAGCTCTTTCCAAAATCATTACCATTGTTGTGTCATGATCAGCGGCATGTCTTCGCAATCTTCTATGGAGTTCTGAGTCTATTTCAAAAGTTGCCTTTTTTTTAACTGTATTTACAGGTTTCTGTATACCTGTATTTCCTGACATTGTTCCAAAGACGGTTTGATTTGCTCCTGTTCTTGTTCGATTATATTTATTTTTTATTGATTTTGACATCGTTTAACAACTCCTCTAAAAATTCCTTGTGGCTTTTTATAGCCCCAGACAATTCAGGATTATCAAAAAAACCATAAACAGAAAGCCGTGAAATTCTCGCAGTTCTAGGTATCACTGTATTAAATACTAAGTCACCATATTCTTCACGAACAAGTTGTAGTAATTCTTTTCCATCTTTCCGTCTTCCATCAGTTAAGGTTGATAATATACCAGCAACTTTCAAGTTTTTATTTCCAGCCTGAACAGCACCTTCAATAGTATCAAAAAATCTAGGAAGCGCATTGTACGCCAGTTTTTCTGTTTGAAACATTACAACAACATAATCACTAACCATAAGAGAGTTAATTGTTTGTTTAGACAACGCAGGTGGTGTGTCGATAATAATAAAATCATAAAGATCTTGAACAGGTTTTAAAGCTTCTTCCAATAAGTAAATACTGCGATTTTCATTTATCAATACTAAAAAGTCGTCGGACGGAACAAAATGCAAATGATCTGTGATAGATAAAACATAAGGGCGAACATCTCCCAGTTCCAAAGCTTCTTTTATCGTCTTATCCTCATACTGTAAGAGATCATCTGTATTAGCTAGTATCTGGACCATGTTTGACTGAGAGTCCATATCGATTGCTAAAACCTTATATCCCATGTCTGATAATAGGAAAGCTGTCGCTGCAGCTGTCGTTGATTTACCAACTCCACCTTTTTGGTTGCCAAATGTGATTGTTATAGCCATTTCATTACCTACCTTCAATTATAAGTACAGATATACATGTAACTGTGAATATGTAAACCTGTATCTAACATTATACGACTAACAAAGAAAAAAACCTTTTTAAATTTTGAAATATAATAATAACCTTCTCCTGTAACTACAGGTAACTGTAAATATGTGTCCCTGTATTTACAGTTGATAAATTAGTTTTAACACTTTTAAAAAGGATATATGGGATGTTTATCCCAACCTAAAATCTTTTAATGATTCATTAATTTCATCTTGTCTAATGCCAATATACCGCATCGTTATACTCGGTGCCGTATGATTAAAAATCTCTTGTAAGATGGCCACATCTTTGAATTGTTTGTAATGATGATACCCGAATGTTTTTCGCATTGTGTGGGTGCCAATATCATCCCGATCTAATAAGTCGGCCGCATCATTCAAAATACGATACACTTGCGTTGTAGATATCGCCCTGGACCCCTTTTGACTTTTAAACAAATACGCATCAGGCTGTTTCCCTTCGATAAAAGGAGCTATTTCTGTTTGAATCATCCCAATATTTATCTCTCTTCGCTTATTTGTCTTGCCTTCACGGATAGAAAAGAGGTCTTGATTCCTCACATCGCCTACTTTAATCCGAACCAGATCATTGACACGTAAACCGGTGTTAATCCCTATTAAAAAAATCAAAATATCTCTAGAAGCTAATTCTGGACGTTTGGGGGTACCTTTATTGCCACGTCGAATCGCCCACTTCATTTCTTCGATTTCTTCGGCCGTCCTTAGTGGTTCCACATGATAGATGCGTGTCTTTTTAGCCATTAAACACCCTCCTCGCTAATGTGTTATTACCATCTATTATAACATATAATCATACATAATTATGCAAATAAATAGACAAGCCCTGTCAGATCAACAAATTAAATGTACGATAATTATCATATCCATACATTTATTAGTAGAAAATAGACATTCTATTTAACAGATTATTAAGCATTTTAATTATACAGCTTGTAATCATCATAGTTTAACCCTAACCCTTTAAAGGCTTTTGAAAAACCAAATTCTCGTACAATCGCATTATATAATTTGCTGTTATGGATCTTTAGTTGGCGAACGCCTCGCCACTCGTGATTGTTAATAATTGCTTCTAAATCTTTTAAGATTTCATTTTTATCCCAAATTGCATGCCGGTAATCTTTATAGTCAAGACCAATCTTCTTAAAAGCTTCTGGGAAGCCTATTCTAGATAGTTCTCTATGGAAATTACTATGATGTTTGTTTAA
>Ga0079226_10004305_pt1 | contig 10871 bp, 10 predicted proteins | sample Poulit2014_FD_76345 | JGI IMG/M metagenome (GOLD analysis project Ga0079226, IMG submission 76345) | Agricultural soil microbial communities from Georgia to study Nitrogen management - Poultry litter 2014 | ecosystem: Environmental > Terrestrial > Soil > Agricultural land | place: USA: Georgia...
GGATAAGTGAAAAATAGTGTCCATCATAATTTTGATGGACACTATCTTATGCATCCTATAGAGAGTACCAAGAGAAAACGCCGTACCTATAGCAAGCGTTTCAAAGCGGAGCTCGTAGCAGAGCGCCGATTTTCTGTTACCCACCGGTGCACCAGATTTGGATTGTTATGAGCCATTGCTACCGCCCTCTATCATCCAAAGAGCCATCGGAACTAATCCGTATCCCATCACCCAAATAAGCATCTTCTCCATCACCTGGTGAGATTGCTTCGTATATATCCCTCATTTCATCCCTAGCAGCAGACTCCGTTGATTTGGGCAGGCTTCTGATGTACTCGGCTTTCTGCTCTTGCCAAGACTTACCATGACCAGAAGTGAAGGATTCATCTATTGGTGTATTTGTAACTAAGCGAGACGCAATTTCCAAAATTAGCTCATGAATGTTTACATCGCTTTCACGATAGTAATTTCTAACCATCTCCCCCCCATCAGTAAACAGCCTCCCTTTCTCGTCGAGTTTTGTTTCTCTGACGAAGTTATAAAGTTTAAAATCTATTCCTCTTTTGCCGACCAAAAAGTAGATAGACTGACTTTGATTGCTCGCAATAAAGGCAAACTTCCATGAGCTTGTTCTCGGTATATAGGCTTCGAATCCGATATTTTGGAGGTGCTCAAGAACCTGATCACGGGTTAATTTATCGATATTTTTGTTTGGGCAATTGTGGACTTCCTTATTCAAGAGATCATAAGGCATCCACTGTTCCGGTGATACCTCAGTCCATTGCATACCTTCAGCACCGCAAAAATCACAGGCAAAAACTGAACCGCCCCAGCGCGGAATAAATTCATTACTCATCGTTTCTCCTTTCTCTGAGAGGCTCATAACGCCTTGCTCACCGGAAAATTGCGAGCGCAGCGAGTAATTTTTCTGCGTGCAGCAACTTGTTAGCCATTCTTGGGCGAAACACCTTCAATAACTTCAACACCCAGCATATTTCGCAAAGGGATAAGTGATTGAGGCAGTTTTGATTCTAAGACAAGTAAAGCTCGTGCGTTTTGTGGCAGTGATTCGGTAAGCAGTACCGGAATAGCTCCCGGATCCTGTTGCATCAAAGGTTCGTAGCGCTTGAGAAGGCGGTTGCGCAAAATGTGGGTTAAAGTCGTTTTCCCGACGCCTGTTGGGCCAGTCACCATGAGAATGTGATTGGGACCTAGTGTTTCTAGCGCTTCCACTTCCTGTATCACCTTGTGGATGTGCGGATGGTTCAGGCGTTTTGTCATCAACTCCAAGACTTTGTCTCGTGCCGTTTCGTCTGTCATATGTTGTTTAGAGTCTTTTTTCATTATTCGATCTCGCCATAAAGTGACTCTAAATCGTCCCTGTGGGTTCGGGCTGTGTCACGTTTTTTTTCGATGCGAGCGGTAGTCTTGCGATGGTTTTTGGTGTTTTGATTTTCGTTCTGAGCGCCCATTAATGACCGGCCGCTTGAATGGTTGGTCGCGTATGCTTGCAAAGACTCGATACCAAAGACCTTTGATCGGGCATCGTTCGTTTCACCTAATAGTCCAAGCTCGCTATGCAGAAATTCGGTTTCTCCCAACTTTTGGGCGTCAGCCAATGCGGGTGAATCAGGCGATTGGGTCTGCGCGGGACTTTATGCTTTATATTTCTATTTTCTAATTTAATCTTGATGGGTCGTGTTGTGGTGGAAGTGGCTTTGCTTTCTTCGTCGCGGATAGTCGGCTCTGCACGCTTCCATCACAACACTCTTGGATGTCCGGTCAGGTCAGCAGCTCGTCCCATAGCTTGAAAGAAAAGTGCTGGCGCTGTGTTTTAAGGGCGGTGTCCCCATAGCCCGATTGATGCAAAATAAAACGCACACCAGCGTCGCGGGCGCATATTGCATCTACCGATGTATCCCCAAAATACAGGCATTGCTGCGGCTCAAGCCCCAGCATGTGTATGGTTTCCAGCAACGGAACAGGAGACGGCTTGGCCTGGGCCCAGGTGTCGCAGCCCGTGACGAAGTCAAAAACCCCCTCAAGTCCGACCTTCTGAAGCGCGGTCAGTGCACTGGCATGCACCTTGTTGGTGCAGATGGCCATTGGAATGCCTGCCTCGCGGCAGGCATCGAGCACAGTCAGCACGTCTGGGTACAGATGCGTATTCTGATGACGCAATGAGGTGTAGTTTTCAATATACGCTGCCTGCAATGGGGCCAGATCATCCGGAATGGTCCAGCCCATATCAAGCATGACATGGCGCAGGATGCCGGCGCTGGTCCCGTGCAGGTTGTCGGGAACATAATCGTCCGGCAATCGCCCCAGCCCCGACTGCTCGAGCGTCAGTCGCATGCCATGAATGATATCGGCCGCGCTGTCGATGAGGGTGCCGTCGAGGTCGAAGACCAGACCCTTTACGTCGTTTTCGGTGAGCAGGGGGTGCAATGCAAGTACTTGTTTCATGACATCAGGCACGTTTCAAGAGTCCTTCAGGTGTGGCTGCGTAGCCGGTCAGAGTGCGGTCCATGTAGCGCATGCGCCACGACAGCATCTTCTGGGCATACCGTAACATGACCGTCTGATAGGCTGGATCACCCGCCACGTTGTTGAACTGACCCGGGTCGTTCTTCAGATCAAAGAACAGCGGGTCGCCACTGGCGAAATGCACATATTTGTAATCGTGGTCCTGTATGACCGCTAGAGAGCTGTCATCCAGGCCTGTGCCAACATGCTCTTCGGGCTGGGAATAGAAAATGTTACGGAAATCGAATTCGTAGTGCACTTCCTGGCGCCATCCTTCGGGCGCCTTGCCCTGTGCCAGGAAGGGCAGCAGTGATTCGCCGTCGCAAGTGCGTGGCACGGGCAGGCCCATCCATTCAAGAATGGTGGGCGTGGTATCCACGGTTTCCGTGAATTCGCGAACGATCATGCCACGGCTGCCGTCCGATTCGGGACGGGGGTCACGAATGATCATGGGAATGTGGTAGCTTTGATCGAAATAGCCGATTTTGCCCAGCAGGTGGTGATCGCCAAGCTGCTCGGCATGATCACTGGTGAAGATGATCAGCGTGTCATCCCATTGCCCGGTTTCTTCCAGGAAATCAAAGATGCGGCCAAGCTGTGCGTCGACTTCGCTCATCAGCCCGTAATAGGTTGCACGCATTTGCTTGACCTCATCGACCGACATCTCGCTGCCCAGCCCCTTGCCATGGCGGAAAAACCGGTCGCGATCGACGTTCTTCAGATAGAAGTCAAGCAAGGGGTGCTGTTCGCCTTCTTTTTCGACACTCTCGGCCCGTATCGGATCAGGACTGTCTTTTGGGTCGTACATCGAATTCCAAGGCTCGGGCGCGATGAAGGGCGGGTGGGGGCGGTAATAGCCCAGATGCAAAAACCACGGCTTGTTGCGCACGCCGTGCAGGTATTCCAGGGCTTTTTCAGTGAAGAACGACGTATCTGAAAACTCGGCCGGAACCACGGAGGGCTTGCTGGTGGCACCGATGTCGTCGGCATCGGCACCGCGCGGCAGCCACATGTCGTCCGGGGTTTCCGGCATGTCGGGCCAGCGATGGGACGCCCAGGCGAAGTAGGATTCCATCTTCAGGCCCCAGGCGCCCACCAGACGCCAGCCTTCCATTTCCCCGCCCAGCACCTTGAATCGGGGGTCGCCGTGGTCGGTATAGCGGGGGTCGGGTGTCGTGGTGGTGTAGCCGACCAGGGCAGGCTCGTAGCCGCCCTTGCGTGATTCCCAGGCCACGTTGGTATGGCGCGCATCAAGGGGAATCGTATTTTGCGCCACCCGGTGGTTCATCATGTACATACCGGTCAGCAAACTGGTGCGGCCGGGACCGCAGGGCACGGCCTGGGTGTAGTGGTGGGCGAAGGTGACGCCTTCTTTCGCCAGTCGCGATACATTGGGCAACTGGATGTGATGGCCCAGCATGGGAAGCGTATCGCCACGCCATTGGTCCACAACGATCAACAGAACATTCTTTCTTGGTTTCATGAAACTGCCTTTAATACAAAAAAATTAGGAATTCAGCTGGCGGACGGGTCCAGCCGGTCACGCAGCCAATCTCCCAGGACACTGATTGAAAATGTGGTCATCACGATCACGATACTGGGGCTGAGCAACAGCCAGGGTGCGGACTGCAGGTAGTCGCGGCCATAACCCACCATGTTGCCCAGACTCGCCATGGGTGGCTGGATGCCCAAACCCAGGAACGACAGACCCGATTCCAGCAGTACGACGCCGGGAAAGGTCACGGTGATATTGACGATGATGGTGCTGGCAATATTGGGCAGTACGTGTCGGCCGTAGACGCGTCCGGCCGATGCGCCCAGGTCATGAGTGGCTGCGGCGTATCCCTGTTCGTTGGCGGCGATCGTCAAGCTGCGCGCAATGCGTGCAGCCCGCTCCCAGCCGTAAAAGCCCATCAGGCAGATGAAAAGCGCCAGTGAATTGCCAAAGAAAGCCAGTACGGCCAGGGCAATGATCATGAACGGCATGGACGCCTGAAAGTCGATCAGAACCAGGACCAGATTTTCAATCCAGCTGCGGAAATGCGCGGCCAGCATGCCCAGGGTTACGCCCAGAGCGGTTGAAATCGCGGTCGATGCGAAGGCGATCAACAGACTGATCTGGATCGCGGAAAAGAGGCGTGAAAGCACATCGCGACCCAGTTCGTCGGTGCCCAGCACGTGGTCCCAGGTGCCGCCAAAGAAAGCCGGTGGCTGAAGGCGGGCACGCAGGTTGATCTCGCTGAAGCCATAGGGCATGATCCATTGGGCCAGCAGGGCGATAAGCAGCATCGCGGCCAACCAGGCCAGGCTGAACAGGACCAGGGGTGGCCAGGCTTTAAGGAAGGCCCGGACATTGCTGCGCGAACGCTGAAAGTGGGAAGGCAGGCTTGCTGTATTTCGATTCATGCTTTGGCTCCCCGGTTACCGGACCGCAAACGCGGGTCCAGGATGACATACAAGGCATCAACAATCAGGTTGGCAATCACCATGCAGGCGGCGACAACCAGCAAAATGGCCTGGACCACGGACAAGTCGCGGCTGGCGACGGCGGTCACCAGCAGACGGCCTTCACCCGGCCAGGAAAATACGGTTTCCACCACCACTGCTCCGGCGATCAGCCCGCCCACCATCATGCCGATCAGCGTGACGGTCGGAATGGCGGCATTGGGCAGGGCGTGGTGAAACACCACTTGGCGCCAGCTCAGGCCCTTGGCCAGCGCGGTACGGATGTAAGGCTGCCCCATGACTTCCACCATGGCCGACCGTGTGAATCGGGCCAGAATGGCGGCACCACCTAGGGACAGGGTAAGAATGGGAAGCAAGGCATGCTGGATGGTGCCGTAGCCCCCTGTGGGCAGCCAGCCCAGTGTCACGGAAAAGATCAGGACCAGAAACAGGGCCAGTACAAAGCTGGGGCAGGTGTGCCCCGCAATGGAAAAGCCCATAAGCATGCGATCAAGACGCGAGTTGTGATGCAGGGCAGCATAGACACCTGCCGGTACACCAATCAGCAGCTGGAGGATCAGCGCGGGTACGGTGATGGCCAGTGTCGCCGGAATACGTTCCAGCACCATCTGCATGGCGGGCACGTTATCCTTCATGGACACGCCAAAATTGCCTTGCAGAAGGTTGACGAAATAACCCACATACTGTTGCCAGATGGGGGCATCCAAGCCCCAGGCTTTGCGAAAGGCCTCGACGGCCTCGGCGGGTGCGTCGGGGGACATGATGATCAGCGCGGGATCACCGGAAAGACGCAAAATGACAAAGGCAAAGCTCAGCACCAAAAATAGGGTGATGAGCAGCCGGAATACGCGCTCGGACAGATAATGAATCATGATTCAGATGTTGTTGACGTGCAGGCAGGCGACTTTGCGGCCATCAGGCAGGGTCTGCAGGGCCGGGGTGACCTCACGGCAGCGGGCTGTTGCCATTGGACAGCGGGGATGGAATGCGCAACCCGAAGGCATGTCGATGGGGTTGGGCGGATCGCCTTCCAGCAGAATGCGCTTGTGATCCTTCCCGCGCTGCAACGTGGGGATGGCCGATACCAAGGCCCGGGTATAGGGATGTGCGGGTGCCGTGAACAGCTCCTGGGGCTTGCCCTGCTCGACAATGCGGCCCAGGTACATCACGGCGACTTCATCACAGATCTGGCGTACCACCTTCAGATCGTGGCTGATGAACAGCATGCCCAGCCTGTGCTGTTGCTGCAGGTCCTGTAGCAGATTGATGACTTGCGCCTGTATGGAAACATCCAGGGCCGATATGGGTTCGTCACACACCAGCAGACGCGGGCTCAGTATCAGGGCGCGGGCAAGCACCACACGCTGACGCTGCCCGCCCGACAGTTCATGCGGGTAGCGGCCCCACAGCGACTGATTCAGACCGACTTCGCTCAGCATGGCCCGTGCTTGATCCAGCCGTTCGCGGCGTGCACCGACGGCAAAGATATCCAGCGGTTCTACAACCTGAGTCAGTACGGGCAGACGCTTGTCGAGAACGCTCAAAGGGTCCTGGTAGACCATTTGCATGTGGCGGCGCATTTCACGCCAACGGGCATTGCGACGTCCCGATACGGACTCGCCATTAAAGGAGATTTCACCGGATGTCACCGGAGTCAGTCCGAGGCTGAGACGCGCGGTGGTGGACTTGCCACATCCTGATTCGCCGACCAGACCCAGAGTCTTGCCGGCATGGATATCGAACGACACATCACTGACTGCTTTCAGTGTCAGGGCACGGGCCAGCAGCTTGCGCTGGGGCCTGACCTGAAAGTGCCGTACCAGCGAGCGTGTTTGCAGCAGCGGGGCGCCAGCGTCCTGCTGTGCGCTGACGCGGCTCGCCGGGTCAGATTGCGGCGCTGAGGGCATCAGGCCCGTCTGGTGTTCAGGAAGAGTCATGCGTCCTGTCTCCAGCATGCGGTCAGATGATCCTCGGTCGTTCCGGCCAGGACGGGTATTTCCGCATCACAGCGTGCTTCGCGATGCTTGCAGCGCGGTGCGAAACTGCATCCGCGTGGCATGGCGGCAGGCGAGGGCACGGTCCCTGGTATGGCTTCCAGGCGGCGGATGGGCCCTTCCAGTTCAGGCAAGGCGGCCATCAGGCCCTGGGTGTAGGGGTGACGTGCGCGAGAGAACAGGGCATCTGCTTCGGCTCTTTCCACAACACGTCCGGCATACATCACCGACACGCGGTCACAGACCTGTGCAATCACCCCCAGATCATGGGAGATCAGCACCATGCCCATGCCGGTATCCTGCTGCAGCTCTTGCAGCAGTTCCAGTATCTGTGCCTGGATGGTCACATCCAGTGCAGTTGTCGGCTCGTCGGCGACCAGCAGATCGGGTTTGCCCGCCAGCGCCATGGCAATCATGACACGCTGGTTCATGCCGCCCGATAGCTCATGAGGCCAGGATCGCATGCGCTGTTCGGCGCTTGGAATGTTGACACGATCTAGCAGGCGTATTGCTTCGGCCCGTGCGGCTGCGCCCTTGATGCCCTGATGCAGCCTGACGGCCTCCATCATCTGGGCACCGATGGTCTTGACAGGATTCAGGCTTGAAGATGGATCCTGAAAGATCATGGCGATGCGCCGACCGCGAATGGGCGTCATGGCTTTTTCGGGCAGATTGGCGATGTTCTGGCCATTAAGCAGAATCTCGCCCTCGATGCGGGCGCGTGATCCCAGCAGCTGCATGACAGCCATCCAGGTCACGCTTTTCCCGCAGCCTGATTCCCCGACAACACCCAGTGTTTCGCCACGCCTGAGGTCCATGTCCACGCCGTGCAGGACCGGCACCAGATGCGTGCCGTTGTCGAACGAGACTTTCAGGTCGCGGATTCGCAGCAAGGCCTGGTCGTCGGCCTGCCGGGCGGCAAGGCTGTCCAGCATGGGCCGGACCGATGGCCGTTGCCGGCCTGCATCCCAGCCTGTGCGGGCCAAAAAGGGGGTAAGGACGGCACTCATTATGACGACACCAAGGTGGTATTGCCTTTGCGGAAATCCATGTAGAAGGTCGGTGACCACTTCCAGTCAATGTCTTTGCGCTTGGCATAGAAGGCCGCTGTCTGGTGCACGACCATGAAAGCCGGGTCTTCATATTCCGCAATTTGCAGCATGCGGGCGAACGTCTCTTTGCGCTCGTCCTGATCTGTGGAGTTTTCCAGAACGGCTGACAGGCGGTTGAATTCTTCGTTGGTCCATTCGCCGATCTGCTGTTGCTGGCCGTTAGGCCCATGCTGCTGCACCAGCGAGCTGACGGGGTCGTTGAAGCCGGCCGAGTTGGACCAGTCACGTATGCCGCGAGGGCTGGACTGGTCATACACCTGCGACCAGTTCTCGACCATTTGTATGTCAATATTGACACCGACTGCCCGCCACATTTCCGCCATGATTTGTGCCTTCTGGACCTGACCGGTGTAGTAGTTGTTCAGCACACGGTAGGGGATGACTTCCCCGTTGTAGCCCGCTTCTTTCAGAAGCTCACGGGCTTTGTCGGGATCGTAGGCAGGCGCGTTGTGGTCTTCGACCAGCATCGGGCCATAGAAATCAAACTGCAGACCCTTGGGTACGACAGTGCGGCCATCCCACATCATGTCGACAATCATTTGTCGGTCTACGGCGTGGGCCAGCGCCAGACGGACGCGGGGGTCCTGCAGGACGGGATGGGCCTTGTCAAAGCAGGTGATCTGGTGATTCAGGATGGGTCCACCCACGAACTCCAGCTGGTCGGCGCCTTCTATGGTCTGAATTTGATCCGTCGGAATGTCGGTGGCGTAGTCGTATTCGCCCGCCAGCATGCCGTTGATGCGTGACGCCAGTTCGGGCACCTCGTAGAAGTGCACTTCGTCAACTTCAGGCGCACCACCCCAGTATTTATCGTGGCGTTCCAGAATAAGCTGCTGGTGAGCCTGGTGATTTTTTACCTTGAAGGGCCCGGTACCCACCGGGGCCGCTGCCCAAGCATGCCAGTCACCCGATTCCAGGTAGTGCCGCTTGCTGATGACGTCGCAACCCATACGGCTAAGGCGGCCTTCCAGGGTGGGATCTGCGACGGCGTTGATGAACTGCACCGTGTACTTGTCAATGACTTTGACCTCTTCCAGTGAGGGCCACAGACGGCGGCCCACTGCGGCGACCTCTGGAGGGCACTGCGTACCGCTGGACCGGATGGGGGAATTAGCCTGGGCCCTGATGGTCTTGGCCCCGTCGCCGCGATGCGGCTGGGTGTCGCCGAACATCACTTGGGGGCTGAAGCTGAACGCCACGTCTTCAGCGGTCATTTCATCGCCATTGTGAAAGATCACGCCTTCACGCAGCTTGACTTCCACCACGCTGTCGCTGATCCGCTTCCAGGATTCGGCAATGCCGGACTCCAGACTCAGATCGCCCAGACCATCGGTGGCGATGACAGGTTCCAGAATGGAAGGCAGAATGCGACGGCCAACGTTGCTCTGCTCGCGCAAGGTGGCCAGCGTCCCGTTAATCGTCAGGCCAGAGGCCGCGACGCGGATAATGCGCTTTTCATTTGAAGATGGATTGGAATTGGCCCAGGCTGGCACCATCATTGTGGTCAGCAGGCTGGCGGTCAAGCCGATCATTTCGCGGCGGTTGATATTCATGGGTGTATTTCCTTCGTTGCACCGCAACCCGGCAGGGGTGGCGGCTGGTTTGGACGAAGGAAAGTATAGGACACTCAGATTTCAGTTCTGTGGCACTTGTATGAAGGATGTATGACAGCCTCGCTTAAGCAAGTATTTGTTTCCAATGAATCTTTTAGAGACATCTTGGGCAGGGTGTGTAAAGTAGTACCATATCAGTCTTGTTTATTCATATTGAGTCTGGAAAGTAGTATGGCAACTGATATCAATAGCCAATATGGCTTGAACCCCGCGCACAGTGAAGTCGTCGAGGCATGCGGCCGTATTGCCCCATGTGCCGTCCTGGACATGGGCAGTTCAAGTGGGCGCAACGCCCTGTACATGAGTCAGCTCGGCTTTGACGTGACGGCCGTCGACAAGAATCCCGCCGCGATCAATACGCTGCAGCAGATTGTGGGCGCCGAACAAATCGGCAACATCAATGCGCAGGTATATGACATCAGCCATGCTGATATTGGGCGCGATTATGGTTTTATTGTGTGCACTGTGACTCTGATGTTTCTTGATCCGGCGCGGATTGATGCGGTGCTTTCCGACATGCAGGAGCGCACCTTGCCGGGTGGTTACAATCTGATCGTCTGCGCCATGAATACCGACGAGCACCCATGCCCGCTTCCTTTCCCGTTTACGTTTGCCACGGGGCAGCTCAGCACGATTTACAAAGGATGGGAGCTCATCAAGTACAACGAAGACCTTGGCACTATGCACAACGGGGCGCGATTGCAGTTTGCGACCATGCTGGCACGAAAGCCGGATTGATGGCACTTATGCTGTTTTAACGTTTGATTACGACATGATTGTTCGCATTTAGATAATATGCGGCGTGGTCCATAACAATAAATCGACTCATGTCTGCTAACGAATCTACATTAACCACACGCCACGCCCCTCTTTAATACGACGGGCAATTTGTACTTCTGAGAATGAAGATTTTGCTTTAGCCATAATAAAAGTCCAGTATGCTTTTTCACAGCATAACTGGACCTCTAAAAGTTCTCAACTATTTTGTTAAGTTTCCATCTTTCGTGTCATAGTTCCCAACTATTTTGTCCGCCCACATTCAAAGGCGGATGGTGGATAGCTATTCAGCTCATTGCTTATAAACCAAGGAAGTCACTGTGCTCTTAAGCTTTTAAAACGCAGTGCAAAAAAATGGCACCTTTGCAGGTGCCATGTATTTA
>Ga0079226_10004306_pt1 | contig 10871 bp, 12 predicted proteins | sample Poulit2014_FD_76345 | JGI IMG/M metagenome (GOLD analysis project Ga0079226, IMG submission 76345) | Agricultural soil microbial communities from Georgia to study Nitrogen management - Poultry litter 2014 | ecosystem: Environmental > Terrestrial > Soil > Agricultural land | place: USA: Georgia...
AGCTAGCGGATCTCGTTGTTCCAACTCTTTTCCGTAAGCATTAAAATGCGCCACACTCACATCGCGCAATGCCTTGACCCCGAAAAATTTAGCTGCGGTTTCACATTGTTGCCGGCGCGTATTATATTCGCCATCAACCAGATCGTGTTTGACGTGAGAATTAATGATCATAATCGCTAAATTATCCGGAATCGGCGTTGGAATGGTGTCTAAACTACGGCAATCAATCATCAGTGCGTGATGTTGTTGTCCTAAGGCAGAAATGAGCTGATCCATATTGCCGCATTGACAACCAACAAAAATATTTTCTGCCTTTTGCCCAATTAAGGCGAGCTGTGTATTTGTAAGTGCTAGATTTCCTAATTGTTGGCAGAATTTGCCGGTCGCCACTTCCAGTGCGGCGGAAGAACTTAATCCGGATGAGAGCGGAACATCACCGCTAATCACAACATCTGCGCCTTGTGTGAAATCAGGGCAAGCTTGCTGAATAAAATAGACAACGCCGCGAACATAATTGCACCATTTCCGATCACTCGGTTTAATTTCCTGTAGCAATGAAAATTGATCCTGTTCATCTAAATCAGCGGCATAAACATTAAACAGGTGATCATTTCGTGGTCTACCACAAATCGAAGTGCCGTAATTAATCGCACAAGGCATAACAAAACCATCATTGTAGTCGGTATGTTCACCGATTAAATTAACCCGACCGGGTGCATAAACTTGCAATGTCGGTTGAGCGGTAAAGCGTTCAATAAATACTTTTTTAGCAATTTCAATAGGTTGCATAACATCCTCTCAATCAAATTTGGCTGTAATGGGTGGTGGATAACGCGGCTAGTCGAGCGGCTGCCTGTTCTGCGGTTAAATCACGTTGTGATTCAGCCAGCATTTCATAACCGACCATAAATTTACGCACTGTTGCCGAACGCAATAGTGGCGGGTAAAAATGGGCGTGTAATTGCCAATGTTGCTGATCTTGATTAGTGAATGGCGCACCGTGAAAGCCCATTGAATAAGGGAAAGAGGTCAGAAAAAGATTGTCATATTTTGTGGTTAATTGCTTCAAAGCAGTGGATAAATCACGGCTTTGTGAGTCGTTTAATTCCGTCATTCGAGCTACGTGAGCTTTAGGCAAGAGCAGTGTTTCAAATGGCCAAACTGCCCAAAACGGTACGACTGCAAGCCAATGCTCGGTTTCAACAACAATTCGTTCTTTCCGTTCTAATTCCTGTTTTGCGTAATCGACTAATAACACAGAATGATGCTGCTGAAAATATTGACGTTGCATCTGATCTTCACGTGCGATTTCATTCGGTAAAAAACTGTTTGCCCAAATTTGGCCGTGTGGATGAGGATTGGAACACCCCATTGCTGCCCCTTTGTTTTCAAAAATCTGTACCCAAGGATAGGTTTGACCTAACTCTTTAAGCTGTTGTTGCCACACTTGAATGACCTGAAAAATTTCTTGCTCAGTCAACAACGGCAAGGTTTTGCTGTGATCCGGCGAGAAACAAACTACACGACTTTCACCGGTTGCTTGGCTAAATTGAAATAATGGATTAGTACTTATTGGTGGTGCTGGTGTTTCATTCAATAGTGCTGAAAAATCATTTTTGAAGACAAAAGGTTGGGTATATTGTGGATTTTGTTCACCCGTGATGCGTCTGTTTCCCGGACAAAGATAACAGCTTGGATCGTAACTTGGTTTTTGTTCATCTGTTGCTTTTTCCTGTTGACCTTGCCAAGGGCGTTTTGCTCGATGTGGTGAAACCAGCACATATTCGCCTTTCAATGGATTATAACGGCGGTGTGGATGTTCTGTAGGATCAAAAATCTCGCTCATAAAGTATTCCTTGCTATTAAATGTAAACGGTTACAATTTAATGCTTAAGATACCAATTATTTTCGCAATAAACTGTTATCCAGATCACAAAAAGAACATATTTTTAGTACGATGTATCTATTTAGCGTTATTATTTACGAAAATAATGTAACAAAGATTGGTATAGGATAAAAATATGGTAACGATTCGCGATGTAGCTAAAGTAGCTGGGGTTTCAGTTGCAACGGTTTCTCGTGTACTCAATGATCACCCAAGTATTAGCGAAAAGGCAAAAAATAAAGTATTACAAGCAGTTGCAGAATTAAACTATCAACCGAACGCGAATGCTCAGGCATTGGCTTCTCACGCTGTAGATACTATCGGCGTTGTTGTAACAGATGTAACGGATCCGTTTTTTGCGATTTTAGTGAAGTCGGTAGATCAAGTGGCGGAATGTTATCAGAAAAATATTTTGATTGGTATGGGCTATCATAATGCGGATAAAGAGCGCAAAGCGATTGATAACCTGTTACGCAAGCGCTGTACTTGTCTGGTGGTACACGCAAAAGCCTTATCGGATGAGGAGTTGACTTCATATTTAACGGCGGTTAAAGGAATGGTGATTATTAACCGGATTGTGCCGGGATTTGAGAATCGTTGCATAGGGTTAGACAATGTCAAAGGCACGGAAATTGCTACTGAAACCTTAATTCGTAGCGGTCATCGTTGTATCGGTTATATCGGTTCTAATCATCCGATACACGATGAAACGGATCGATTACAAGGTTACTTAAATACATTGCAAAAATATAAAATCCCTATCCGAGAATTAGCAATTACGAAAAGCTCACCGAATTTTGAAGGCGGTGAAGAGGCAATGATTAATTTATTGAGTTATAACAGTGACTTAACAGCAGTTGTTGCCTATAACGACTCAATGGCAGCAGGTGCAATGTCGGTATTGAGTGAAAACGGTATTATTGTGCCTAAAGATTTTTCTTTAATCGGTTTTGACGATATGCCGATCGCCAATCATTTAATCCCTAAATTAACGACTATCCGTTATCCTATTGATTTAATGGCAAATTATGCAGCTAAATTAGCATTAAGCCTAGCTAATAATGATATTGATCTGCCGGAACCGATTCAATTTAATCCGACTTTGGTAAGGCGTTTTTCTGTTGAAAGACGGATAAAATAAAAAAATTTGTAATTGAGTTACATTTTTGTGAAACCGATCACATCAAATATTTAAAAAAATCTGTATGCTATTCACAGTTATATTTCTGCAATAGCGGTATGGAAAGATAACCAACAGTTGATAACACTAGTTTCGACTGTATAAATAAAGAGCAATTTGCTCTTAAGATTATGAATTTCCAGTAAATTTAATAGGAGATGTGTATTATGAAGAAAATTGTACTCAGTGCGATTGCATTATCATTAGGCTTAGGATTAAGCACTATGGCGCAGGCAAAAGACGTTCGTATCGGTGTAACCATTTACAAATATGACGACAACTTTATGTCTTTGATGCGCAAAGAAATCAATAAAGATGCTGAAAAAGTAGAAGGCATTAAATTATTGATGAATGACTCACAAAATGCACAATCTATTCAAAACGACCAAATTGATGTTTTACTTTCTAAAGGCGTAAAAGCATTGGCGATTAACTTGGTTGACCCATCTGCAGCGCCAACAGTGATTAATAAAGCGAAAGGTTTGAACGTACCGATTGTTTTCTTCAACAAAGATCCAGGTCAAAAAGCAATTGACAGCTATGATGCTGCTTACTATGTCGGTACTGATCCGAAAGAATCAGGCATTATTCAAGGTGATTTGATTGCAAAACAGTGGAAAGCACATCCGGAATGGGATTTGAATAAAGACGGTAAAATCCAATTTGCCTTATTAAAAGGTGAACCAGGACACCCTGATGCAGAAGCACGTACCAAATATGTTGTTGAAGAGTTAAACGCAAAAGGTATTCCAACCGAACAGCTCTTCTTGGATACCGGTATGTGGGATGCAGCAATGGCGAAAGATAAAACCGATGCTTGGTTATCCAGCTCAAAAGCTAACGATATTGAAGTGATCATCTCCAACAATGATGGTATGGCGATGGGCGCATTGGAAGCAACCAAAGCACACGGTAAAAAATTACCGATTTATGGTGTGGATGCATTGCCTGAAGTGCTTCAACTTATCAAGAAAGGTGAAATTGCCGGAACTGTCTTGAACGATGGTGTTGGTCAAGCTCAAGCAGTTGTTGATTTATCCAGCAACTTAGCGAAAGGCAAAGAAGCGACAGATGGCACACAATGGAAATTAGAAAAACGCGTTGTTCGTATTCCTTATGTCGGTGTCGATCAAGAAAATTTAAGTGATTTCTTAAAATAAGAATCTGATTACCAGATCTTGGGGGAGCAATCCCCCACTTTCCTGCTTTGGGGTTGAATATGGTAGTACAAGCCGAAACAAATAGCAGTCAAGTGCTGCTAGAAATGAAAAATGTCAGCAAGTCATTTCCGGGTGTGAAAGCACTTGACCATGCCAATTTAACAGTTCACGCACATTCCGTTCACGCATTAATGGGCGAGAATGGCGCGGGAAAATCCACATTATTAAAGTGCCTATTTGGAATTTACGCGAAAGATGAAGGCGAAATTCTGTATTTAGGCAAAGATGTTAATTTCCGTACCTCAAAAGAAGCCCTTGAAAATGGGATTTCGATGGTACACCAAGAATTGAATCTCGTTCGTCAAAGAAGTGTAATGGATAACCTCTGGTTGGGGCGTTATCCGTTGAATGGTTTTTTAGTGGATCACGGGAAAATGTATCGTGATACAAAAGCGATCTTTGATGAATTGGATATTGATATTGATCCGAAAGAGAAAGTTGCCAATTTATCTGTTTCACAGATGCAAATGATTGAAATTGCAAAAGCTTTCTCCTATAACGCCAAAATCGTTATTATGGATGAACCGACCTCATCATTGTCTGAAAAAGAGGTGGAGCATCTGTTTAAAATTATTGCCAAACTAAAAGATCGTGGTTGCGGCATTATCTATATTTCTCACAAAATGGATGAAATTTTTAAGATTTGTGATGAAGTGACCATTTTACGTGATGGAAAATGGGTCAATACCGTCAAAATTAAAGATACTAATATGGATCAATTAGTAACGATGATGGTAGGTCGCGAATTAACCCAGCGTTTCCCTGAAAAACGCAATGTGCCGAAAGAAACCATTCTTACTGTTGAACATCTAACGGCAAAAAATCAACCGTCTATCCAAGATATCAGTTTTGAACTTCGTAAAGGTGAAATTTTAGGTATTGCCGGTTTGGTGGGCGCAAAACGAACTGATATTGTTGAAACTATTTTTGGTATTCGTGAAAGAGCAAGCGGAACGATCAAACTGCACGGCAAAGAGATGCGTAATAAAAGTGCATTGGAAGCGATTAATAACGGTTTTGCCTTAATCACAGAAGAACGCCGTTCAACAGGGATTTATGCTAATTTAAGTATCGAATTTAACTCATTGATTTCTAATATGAAATCGTATCTAGGTAAATTAGGTCTTCTCAGCACCGCAAAGATGAAAAGCGATACACAATGGGTAATTGATTCGATGAATGTGAAAACACCATCACATCGTACCAATATCGGTTCATTATCAGGCGGTAATCAACAAAAAGTAATTATTGGACGCTGGTTATTAACACAACCGGAAATTCTAATGATGGATGAACCGACACGCGGTATTGATGTCGGTGCGAAATTTGAAATTTACCAATTAATGATGCAATTAGCAGAGAAAGATAAAGGTATCATTATGATCTCTTCCGAAATGCCGGAGTTGCTCGGAGTAACGGATAGAATTTTAGTGATGAGTAATGGTCGGGTAGCAGGGATTGTCGAAACGGCAAAAACCTCGCAAGAACAGATTTTGCAACTTGCAGCAAAATATTTATAAGTTGATAAAAGGATTGAATTATGGCTGGTATTCAACAAAAAAAATCACTTGATTTTATGAAACAAAATGCGATTTATTTTGTTCTTTTAATCTTGTTAGGGGTGATCGTTTCACAAGATGATACCTTTTTAAGTTTACTGAACTTCAGTAATATTTTGACACAATCATCCGTGCGTTTAATTATTGCATTGGGGATGGCTGGAATTTTGATTACGCAAGGTACGGACTTATCTGCCGGTCGTCAGGTCGGTTTGGCAGCGGTGGTTTCCGCCACAATGTTACAAGCGTTGGATAATACCAATCGCGTGTTCCCTGATCTTGCTGAAATGCCAATTCCTGTTGTGATTTTAATCGTTTGTGCTATCGGTGCAGTTATCGGAATGATTAACGGCTTAATCGTCGCCTATCTGAATGTAACACCGTTTATTGCGACTTTAGGAACGATGATTATCGACTATGGTGCACAATCACTTTACTATGATGCGGTTGGCTCTTCTCCGATCGCCGGTTTCAGCAAATCTTTCTCTGAATTTACCCAAGGTTTCTTCCAACTTGGCGATTTCAGACTCTCCTACATCACCATTTATGCTGCAATCGCTGCATTTTTTGTCTGGGTCGTGTGGAATAAAACACGCTTTGGTAAAAATATGTTTGCGATCGGCGGTAATCCGGAAGCGGCGCGCGTGTCCGGTGTAAACGTTGCGCGTAACTTAATCTTCGTTTATGTGCTTGCCGGTGCATTTTACGGTTTTGCCGGAATGTTGGAAGGTGGTCGTATCGGTAGTGCGACTAATAATCTCGGCTTTATGTATGAATTGGATGCTATCGCCGCTTGCGTGGTTGGTGGTGTATCTTTTGCCGGTGGGGTCGGTACAGTTATCGGCGTAATCACCGGTGTAATCATCTTCACTGTTATCAACTATGGTTTAACCTACATCGGCGTAAACCCATATTGGCAATATATTATCAAAGGTACCATCATTATCCTTGCAGTAGCGATCGACTCTTTGAAATATGCGAAGAAAAAATAGCATTCTTTCTAAGTGATAACGAAACCGCATCGATTAGGTGCGGTTTTTTTTGTAAAAGGAAAGCAATTTATCAATAAATAGCATATGATTAAACTGTGTTTGATTGTGTCGAGGTGATAAACAATGAAAAAATTTCTTATCGTCTTTTCTATCTTAACCCTCCTAACCGCTTGTGCTTTGACACCGGAGCAACAGCGGGCTAGAGAGGAGGCTCAAATTCGGCAGCAGCAAGCTCTACAGGTTGCTTTGGCAAAACAGTGTGATGAAGAAACAGCATATTTAATGAAGCGTCAGTTTGATCAGGATATTGGCTTAACGGAAAAAGATCAGAAAGCATTCAAAGCGGAATATACCAAGCGGATGAATGATCCAATGTTCCAATCCTGTTATAAATTGGCACTACAAAATTATATGGCTCAGCAACAAATCCGACAGATGGAGATTGAGCGACAATTTTATTATGATGATTTTCCACCATACGATTTAGGACCACGTTGGCATCATCGGCATTGGCATCGTTGGTGAGTTAATATAATTTATTGAAGTAAAAATATGCGATATATAAACTAGTTGAAAAACTTTTATAAAAAAATAGATCTATCCACTGTCTCAATAGTGGATTGATGATGGGTAACTATTACTCTAGTAATTTTTAGTTTTGCTATTGCATCATTAATTTTTTTGTCCTATATGCCGTTTTTTTATAAAAACTATTATAAATACAATAGCTGTTATGCTTAAAATTGATATTGTTAATTGTAAAAAAATATTTTTTTGATCTAAGAGTGTTATATCTAGATATAAAAGCATTAAAAAATTTACTATAGAGGTAAAAAACTAGTCAATAATGCTATTGTGCTAAATTTAAGGAGTGATATTTTTTGATAACTTTTATCTTTTAAATACTTATTATATATAATAAGATATGTCCAAAATAGTGGTAATGAAAAAAGTTTCATCGTTTCTCCTCTATTATTATTCTAAAATAACATATTAATATGACTGGAATACTTACAAGAATTGGCATTGTAAGAAAATTAAAAATTAAATTTATATAAGAGTAGAAATAAATATCATCTCTTCCAATTGAATAGAAAAAAATATGGGAGAATAAAGTAAACAAAATTGATATTTTTATAATTTCACTGGCGGTTGATTTATATCCAATTTCTTTATCTCTGCTTGCCATTAAAATAGCTACACATAAATAGGAAAACATTCCTCCCATAATTGGCTTTAAAATAGTAAGGTACATTTTTATTTATTCCACTAACAATAATTACAACCATCATTGTAATCTGAACCTGATTGGGTTTTATTTTTAAATAAACTCTCTGTAAACTCTTCTGAGGCTCCTCCAAGAAAAGAGCCTAAGATTGCACTCGTTGCTTGAGAAGTTCTGTATGCAGTACCTGCTGCACCACCAAAAGCCCCTCCTATTCCAGATGCTAGGATTCCAGAGGCGGTTATTTCCTCACCGCTATATATTTTGCTTCCAATGTGAGAAGCTACACCGCTACCAGCACCAATGGCCATTGCTACAGCGATAGTAGGAATACCTCCTGAAATGAGTTCATAATTACAAATATTTAATTCTTTCATAGTTTACTCCTTATTAGATATATAAAAAAACAAGTTAATAAAATTATTATCATGTCAATCATATTTTTTATGTTTTTATTTTTGATTTTGTTATCTATTAATTCTTGAATAAAAAAAGAAAATAAACTTAATATAAATAATAATATTATAAAAAGATTTAATATTTTAGTATAAATGAAGTTTTGCATTAAACTATTTGATGCGATATAAATCAATGTTAAACATAATATTTTAAAAGAAAATCTTTGAGCTTTCTCTTTTAAAGAGATGGCTTTATCTATCCTATAGGTAATAAAAATTGTTAATAAAGAAATTATGAGAGTTATGTACAATTTCAAAACTTATACTCCTAGAAGATTTATACTAAAATGATAGCAATAAAATGATCTTATTTTATCCTTTATTAATGTTGTAATCTTTTATATCGTTAATTTTATTATAAATCAAATATAAAGGGATATTTTTCAATATGCTCAAAAAATTTCCTGGCGATATAAGTATTGAATAAAACTAACGTTAATAAAAGCAAGGATTTTATTAATTCATTTTCTAAATTTAATCTTTTTATCAGTAATCTTGATAATATATAGGGTGGGATTATCATAATAAAAATCCAAGCTATAAGATTTATTAAAATAGTGTGTATATTAGTATCGGTAATTTTTATATTTCTCCTAAAATACTATTATAAATATAGGCGTATATACTTCACTGTTAATTATATTATTTTTTTCTATCTATTAGATTTAAGATATTTCCAAGCGTATATAATGTATGGTAATGAGATGATAAGTGAAAGACTGCATAGATATAATATATTTTGCAAGTATAATAACTTTTTAAAGTTGAAATCTATTATAATAAAATATCTTATTAATATAACAATTAGATTTATTAATATTATTTTTTTTGAAAGCAATAATATGTTGCCATTATTCTTTCTTAATAAAAAAAGCATAAATGGCATCATTAGTAACAATGATGAAAAACCTATTTTAAAGTAAAAATACATGGTTTCCATTTGTTATTATTTCCTAAAATCGTATATTTCTATCACTGTGATCGTGAAATATCAGAAAATAGATGTAGTTCATTTATATTCATTTCTTCTCCGGTATTGATTGTAAAAATAAAGTAAAAATAAGATACCGACATAAAAGAAAATAACATGTACATTAAATATATCAGATAATATTCTAGAAAAAATATATATTCCTATATAGAAAAAGAAAGATTTTATATGTTTGAATATTTTCATTGTAACTGACTCGTAAATAGGAATTATTATCAACTTCATAATTATTGATTCTATTTTTGGTGTCAATAATTTTTTAATATTTTGATTATAGACTTTTCATTTTTGTGACTGAGCTCACAAAAAGAGATAGCTTAGGCAGAAAAAGGGGAGAAAAATAAGAGCGTAATTATTTTTCGTTAGATAATTCAAACGGTTAGCTATTTTTTGTGCTGAGCAATTTATGCTCTTGGATAATATGCAGGAATGCTTGTCCGAAGCACTCTAATTTGGTTGCATCTATACTGTTTATTTGTTGCATTTTTCATCTGTTAGTGAGGACGTTATGCTATTTTTTGATAAAGTAGCATTGTGAAAAGTATTGAGTTAATTAATGACAAGAGTATTAAATAACAAGAAATTTGATGGAAAGTTATTTTTATCAATATAAGAATGAGTTTATAAGGCTGATATAGAAAAATCTATTTCAGCCTTATAGATCATCAATAATCCACCAAAATATCAGATTCGCTGATGGTATCGCCGTAAACCGGATGGAGTGTTTTTTCGTAAGCGGCTTTAATTTTGCCCTCTTTAGTTAGTTTTACGATTTCATCATTTAACCATTTTAATAATTCTGGTTGATTTTTTTGTACTGCCGGTGCGATGAATTCTTGTTCGCCTAAGCTACGCACACCAACGGTATAGCCCGGATTATTTTTCGCCCAAGCGAATAATAGTGTATTGTCGTGTGCTAATGCATCACCACGCCCATCTTTTAAGGCATCAAAGGTTTCAGTATTTTGTTCAAATTTTAATAATTTGATATTAGGATAATTTTTGGTGAAGAAAGCATCGGCGGTAGTGCCTTTATTCACCAATAAAGTTTTATCGGTTAATTGCTGAATATCAGTGATAACTGAACCCTCTTTAGACACAACACCTAGAGCCACTTTCATATAAGGATTAGCAAAGTCGACCACCTCTTTTCGTGCAGGGGTAACAGTGAAGTTGGCAAGAATAATATCCACTTTGTTAGAAAGTAGATATTCGGCGCGATTAGCGGCTTCGACTAAAACAAACTCTGCTTTGTTTTCATCGCCGACTAAATCTTTGGCAATTTCTTTGCCGATTTCAACATCAAAACCCTGACTTTTGCCTTGTCCGTCAACATAACCGAATGGCGGTTTATCACTGAA
>Ga0079226_10004308_pt1 | contig 10870 bp, 13 predicted proteins | sample Poulit2014_FD_76345 | JGI IMG/M metagenome (GOLD analysis project Ga0079226, IMG submission 76345) | Agricultural soil microbial communities from Georgia to study Nitrogen management - Poultry litter 2014 | ecosystem: Environmental > Terrestrial > Soil > Agricultural land | place: USA: Georgia...
GAAACGGAAAACTTCTGCCGGAAACGGAAAACTTCTGCCGGAAACGGAAAACTTCTGCCGGAAACGGAAAACTTCTGCCGGAAACGGAAAACTTCTGCCGGAAAAGCCAGGGCCGAGTTCGGCCCTGGCTTTTCCTCAGCAATTATACTACTTTTGCTCCGAGTGTATCTTTAAAATGGCCTAGCGCCCAGTCGTGCCCTGCCGCATTGAAGCTGGCCACTGCATCTTTGTGAATCACAATGTTGAACCCTTTGTTGTAGGCATCAACAGCGGTATGCAGAACGCAAATGTCAGTACAGACACCAACAAGATGGATTTCATCAATCCCCCGCTCACGCAGTTTGATCTCCAAATCTGTTCCGGCAAAAGCACTGTAGCGTGTTTTGTCAAAATAATAGACATGGCTCTTATCCTTATTTTCCGTATAAACCGACGATAAGGAACCATACAGTTCCTGGCCTTCCGTTCCAACGATATTATGCGGCGGAAAAAGTTCGGTTTCCGGGTGAAATGTATCCCCTGCTTCATGTGCATCAATCGCAAAAACTGTAAAATCACCTGCAGCGATAAAATCCCTCGTGATCGATACGATATTTTCCTCAATGGCCTGTCCCGGTTTACCGCATGTCAGCTTCCCTTCATCTGCTACAAAATCAACCGTATAATCCACATTAATCAGTGCTTGCTTTTCCATTCATCCCACTCCTCTTTCAAATTTTTGCCATATCATTTGGCATTCTTCCTGCACAAGTTGAATATGCTCTTACACCAGTTGACACTGCCCCTCTCGTATTAAACTGATAAGATCCAATCAAAACCTTTCCACTTTAATCTTATGCGCTTCGCCTTTCATACGCTCAGCTGCATGATATGTCGGGCCAACCATATCAGTATAGGTAAAGCCATATTCAATCGCTGTTGTGACAAAGCCTTTCGATAGACGAACCGCTTCCGGCATCGAATATCCTTTGGTCATATAGGATGTAATCGCTGCCGAATATGAACACCCTGCACCGCTCGTATTTTCCGTATCGATCCGGGGTGCCTCAAATGCAGTCAATGTCTCGCCATCATACAGCACGTCAATCGCCTCGCCTTTCAACCTGCCGCCTTTTACCAAAACATATTGGGGTCCGAGCTCATACAAATCAACTGCAGCCTGCTTCATACCTTCTACCGTCTTCACTTCACGTCCATCCAAAAGATACGATGCTTCAGGCACGTTCGGTGTTATAACATCAGCCAACGGCACTAGCTTTTCCTTCAAAACATCGATGGCGTCATCCGCAAGCAGTTTCGAATCAAGCTTGCCGACCATGACCGGATCAACAACCACTGTTTTCTTTTCTGAATCAGCAATCAGCTCTGCTGCTTTTTCTATGATTTCTTTGGAAAACAGCATACCTGTTTTAAGTGCATCAATGCCCACCTGCTTTATTGCTGTAGCATATTGTGCTTCAATCGCTTCAATTGTCTGCAGATGCACATTTTTATCTGTTTCAGGATGTCGGGCAACAATCGCTGTTACCACACTCATCCCATATACGTCCAATTCCTGAAATGTCTTCAGATCCGCCTGGATGCCGGCACTCCCCCCAGCTGCAGATCCGGCAATTGTAATAGCGCGTGATGGTAAATTCATACTGCAAAATCCTTTCTTCTGTTAAAATATAATAACGATGAAGAACCATGCAATCATCGCCAATTGGATGACGACTTTTGCTGCCGCCCCTCCAAGAAATCCGATTAATGATCCGATAGACGCATGGACCGCCTCCTGGGTCGTTTTCTCCTGCATCATTTCAATCAGAAACACCGTCACAAACGGAATGATCAGGATGCCAAATGGCGGTATAATAAATGATCCGATAATAACAGCGATAGCGGCGCCGCGCTCGCCCCATTTGCTGCCGCCGTACTTTTTGACAAAATAACTGTTGGCAACGACGTCCGAAACAATCAGTATACCGGTCAATACAACCATTGCCGTCCAGAAGAACCAGGTCAACTCATCAGCATCGATCACAAAATGATAAAGCAAAAACCCAACCCAAAGCACTAACGGAGATGGAATAATCGGAAAAATGACACCTGCAAAGCTTGCGATAAATAATACAGCGATTATAATCCAAACGATGATGTCCACCATTGCTGTCCTCCACTTCTATGGCTCTTTTCGAAACATACTTGATACTCTTGTTTCTTCCTTATTAATCATACGTTTATAATTTTCCATATGTTTCATTATGCTCATAACCGATAATAACACAACAACCATCGTTGGCTCGATTCCAAAGAACAGGTAAGTTGTCACCAGAAATGAGAAATACATGAAAAGAACGCCGACGACAAGATAGTCGGTTGCCAGTGTAAATAAAAGCAAAATCGCAATTCCTATAAGAGCTATCTTCCAGTCAATGGCTAACAGGACACCGACTAATGATGCCGTCCCTTTACCGCCGCTGAATTTCATGGTGATCGGATAATTATGCCCCACTATAATAAATAACGCATTGATGTATACCAATAATGTTTGTGCAGGTCCGTCAATACCTTGACTTTCCAACAAATATAACACAAGTAAGATTGATAATGTCGCTTTTAAAATATCAATAAGCGCAACGAGAATACCAGACCTCCAGCCCAATAAAATTGCTGTATTGGAAGCCCCAGAGTTTTTCACCCCTGTATTCTTAATATCGGTTTTTTTATATTTGCCGACAATCTGTGAGCCATGAATGCATCCAAACAGATAACCAACCAGACTGACAATCAGCACGGAAACCATAAAACCCCTCCCCCTCTAGTTTATCTTATATTCAGTCATAGGATTGTTCAAGACAATTATCTCCGGAAGCCATGCCCCTTTTTGCCGGTTCTTTTCAATTATAGATATCTTTTGATAACTGAACAGTAACCCTGGATGTTATAATTATAACGAAATCTATTTGCAAGGAGAACGGAGATTTTGAAACGCTACCGCAAAGACATCACAGCATGGTTTATCATTATTTTATTTTTAATAACATTATTCTTTTTATATAACCAATTAAAAACAGACCGTTATGATGATCAGGGGGGTGAGGCATCGCTTCCGGAAAGCCTTGATCCGGTTGTCACCAGGAAAACGGAAAAACTAGTTAAACGAGCTTCTGAAAAAAATATCGATGTCGTCATTACCGAAACCGTACGGAGCCATAAGGCACAGGACGCATTATATGAACAAGGCCGCTCAAAAGACGGAAACATTGTAACCTATGCTCAGGGCGGCGAATCCTATCACAACTACGGGCTTGCAGTTGATTATGCTTTGCGCAATTATAACGGCAAAATTATTTGGAACACAAGTTATGACGGCAATAACAATGGGGAGTCAGACTGGTTCGAAGTTGCCGACATGGCTAAAGAAATTGGATTTGAGTGGGGCGGTGACTGGAGTAATTTCAAAGACTATCCGCACCTGCAAATGAATTTTGGATTGAGCATCGATCAATTGAAGCAAGGGCTGCGCCCGAAGCATGAGGACTCCGATCAATGAGGCATTATCCTGTACAAGCAGTTAAAACCGACTTATACTGTATTTATACTGAATTTAAGTAATTTTAATTCAGTATAAATACGCTTAAATGAAGGAGTTTTTCTATGGAACTGAAAGGTATTCACCATGTATCCGCCATTACAGCAAATGTAGCCAATAACTATCAATTCTATACAGAGGTTTTAGGTATGCGATTGGTGAAAAAAACAATCAACCAGGACGACCCATCTGTATACCATTTATTTTATGCAGATGAGATCGGCAATCCCGGAACCGATTTAACATTTTTTGAAATTCCGAGTGCAGGAACAACGTACCAGGGCAACAACAGTATCACCGGTACATCCCTCCGTGTGCCCAACGACGACGCACTGGCATACTGGGAAAAACATCTGACTGAAAACGGTGTTGACCATGATGGGGTTGCAGAACAGGACGGCCGAAAAATCATCAATTTTCGTGACCCCGAAAACCAGCGGTTAACACTTATTTCAGATGAAACAAACTCAGGCGTTGAAGGCGGAAAGGTATGGGAATACAGCAGTGTCCCTGCTGATAAAGGCATCATTGGTCTTGGGCCGGTAAAGCTGACAGTACAGAATCCCGTTTCTACAACCAATATGCTAACTGAAATATTAACGTTTCAGGAAACCGGCAGTTACCCATCACCTGTCAATGGGCAAGACGACATTCGCGTTTTTTCAACCGGGGAGGGTGGCACAGGTGCAGAAGTACATCTGGAAATCCGCGATGAACTGCCAAAAGAACGGCCCGGCCGGGGAAGCGTTCATCACGTGGCCTTTCGGGTCGAGAATGAAGATGAATTGGCAAAATGGAAGGATCGGATTGTTGCTGAACGCATTCCCAATTCCGGATTGGTTGACCGCTTCTATTTCAAATCACTCTACTTCAGGGAACCAAATGGCATCTTGTTTGAACTGGCAACAGACGGACCCGGATTTGCAACTGATGAAGATGAAGGCCATCTGGGCGAATCACTGGCACTGCCGCCATTCTTTGAAGACCAGCGTGAAGAAATTGAAGCTAATTTAAATCCTCTGGATACAACGAGACCGCGCTAATTGGCGCGGTCCTTTTCTTTATTAGTGAATATCCCCCAAATTTGGAAAGGGACTTCCTGCTTATCCTAAAAACAAAATACACATGACATATTTCCTGCCATTAGCTCATATATTATTACAACTACTAGCATGTCCATTTGCTGGTCAAATCGAGACTGAATTTTCTGTCATAATGACCAATTACGAGCATATAAAAGTAATACAATCTATTTTAAAGCATATTATAGTATACATTAGATTCATAGATGCTATTGGTGAAATTTGGGGATATATTTAAAATTATCAAAAAATATAACGTTTGAACAGATTGCGCACTCCTTATACTATTATAGTATGACTTTTTTCCAAGAACTTTCCCTATTTTCCGATTGTTCAATTTCTAGTAAAAAAGTAGTACGTATTGCAAGTTATACTGGGATATTGAACACGAATACTTAACGCCTTATCTCCACTTAAGGTAGACAAATTTATAAAGAGAATCATAGGTAAACGGGCTTACCGTCATAATACACGGCATTTCCCCGATACTTAAAAAATTATGGGAGGTCATTTAGGAGATGAAAAAACTATTATTAGCTTCAATCTTCGGCATTTTCATACTGGTGCTTGCGGCCTGCGGCGGATCAGATGATGCAAGCGGCAGTGACAGCGGAGATAGCGGAGGTGAAGGTGAATCAAGCGGAGGTTCAGCGCTTGAAAAAATTAAAGATTCAGGAACCGTTCAGATTGGCTATGCGGATGAAAAGCCGTATGGCTATAAGGAAGACGGCGAACTAAAAGGTGCATCACCGGATATTACGGCAGCGGTATTTGCGGAACTTGGTGTGGACAATGTTGAAGGTCAAATACTCAATTACGACCAATTGATTCCTGGTTTAAACGCAGGTAAATTTGATGTTATTACATCAGGTATGGCGATTAACCCAGGCCGCTGTGAAAATGCGGACTTTGGCGAACCGGAAATGACGTATGGGGAAGGTCTTGTTGTCCCGGCTGGTAACCCGATGGATCTTCATAGTTATAAAGATATAGCTGAAACGGGTGCTTCAGTTGCCATCATGTCCGGTGCAACCGAAATCGAGTATGTGAAAAAAGAAGGTGTGGAGGAAGGTAAGATACAAAAGGTTTCAGATATTCCTGCAACTTTCTCAGCTGTTGAGTCCGGCCGTGCTGATGCAACAACAGGAACAGAAATGACTGTGAAAATGGCATTGAAATCAGCAGATACTGACAAACTTGAATTTGTGGAAGACTTTGAACAGCCGGATATTGAAGGCGTTCCAAGCTATGGCGCTGCTGCTTTTCACCCGGATAACGACAAGCTACGTGAAGCGTATAACAAAGAACTGCAAAAATTAATTGATGACGGCACAGTTGCTGACATATTAGAAAAGAATGGTTTCCACCCAGAGAACAACGCACCTCCGGAAGATATAACAACTGAGGAAATCTGCAGTGGTGAAAAATATTAAACACGGTTTGAAAAACATATAATATTTCTGCAATGACTCCATAGGGTCCGGCTCCCTCACCCAGGGGGTCTGACCCTATTATTTTGTAAAGTACAATCCTTCTAAGAGGAGTGATTATTATTAACGCTCTTGCTGAGATATTTCCAATCCTTATGCAAGGTATAGGTATTACAATTAAAGTTTTGATTGGTTCTATCATTCTCGGTTATTTAATGGCATTTATTGCCGGCTTCTGCCGCTTATCCAAGAACCCAATCATTAAATATTTAACAAGCTTTTATGTTGAAGTGTTCCGCGGAACGTCATTGATCGTCCAACTATTCTGGCTTTTTTATGCCCTGCCGATCTTATTTGGCATAGACTTGGGAAGTGATTACCTCGCAGGTGTCCTTGCGATTGCTCTAAACTATGGTGCATACATGTCAGAGATTGTACGTGGTTCAATATTGTCTGTTGCGAAGGGTCAGACAGAAGCTGCGACTGCTCTTAATATGTCGAGTTTCCAGCGCATGCGCCTTGTTATTTTTCCGCAGGCTGTCCGCATGATGCTTCCGGAATTCGGCAACTACCTTATTCAAATGCTCAAGGCGACATCCCTTGTCTCACTGATTGGTATGTCCGATATATTATACTATGGTGATATTTTACGGAGCAGTAATCTTTCACAGGCACCGACTGTCTATTTCTTAGTGCTTGTATTCTATTTCATTATGGCACTGCCATTAATTTGGCTGACCAGAAAGATGGAAACAGCATCGAAGAAAGGAGTGGCTAGCTAATGAATGGCGGCAACTGGCAATGGAATACATTCTTTGAAGCCTTCCCGGTTGTATTAGAAGGACTAGGAATCACATTAGGACTGACTGTTGCAACCTACTTATTCGCGCTTATATTTGGTTTTGTCTGGACGGCCTTGGGTGCAATCCGTAACAAACCTCTCAAATGGTTGTTCAGATGGATCATGGAATTCATTAGGTCCACACCACCCCTGGTTCAGCTATTTTTCATTTTCTACGCATGGCCAATGGTACCTGTTGTCGGATTTGCCCTGGATCCATTTACAAGTGCTATTCTCGGTCTGGGGGTTCACTTTAGCACGTATATAGGTGAAGTGTACCGCTCCGGAATTGAAGCGGTCGATAAAGGTCAATGGGAAGCAGCCCGCGCACTTAATTTCTCGACTGGACAAAAATGGACCAAAATCATATTACCGCAAGCTATTCCGCCAACCATACCGATGCTTGGAAACTATTTGATCATTATGTTCAAGGAAATTCCATTGGCATCAACGATTGGGGTTGCGGGGATATTGAACCTGGCAAACTCTTACGGCTCTGCAAACTTCAGATATTTGGAGCCCTTGACAATAGTCGCCTTGCTGTTCCTTGTGTTAAGTTATCCATCCGCTATACTAATCAACAAATTGGAACGTAAAATGAACCGTCGCTTTGATAAAAAAGAACCGACCGGCGGTAAACCACTTAAAGAAGAAAAGGAAGGAGCTGCATCGTAATGGCAGAATCGATTGTACAATATCAGGATGTGCATAAATCGTTTGGCGATACAGAAGTATTAACAGGCATTAACCTGGATATTCAACCTGCTGAAAAAGTCGCTGTCATCGGACCAAGCGGTTCCGGGAAAACAACCATCATCCGCATGCTGATGACACTGGATGAGCCGACGTCCGGTGATATCATTGTTGATGGCAGGAACTTATGGCATATGGAGAAAAATGGCGAGCTGGTGCCTGCCAACGAAAAACATTTAAGACAGGTACGCGGGGATATCGGAATGGTTTTTCAGCACTTTAACCTGTTCCCGCACATGACCATTCTTGATAACTGTATGTCAGCGCCGATACATGTTCAGAAAATGGATAAAAAAGAAGCAAAACAGCGATCCATTGAAATGCTGGAAAAAGTTGGACTTGGTGATAAACTTGATAATCATCCGAACCAGCTATCGGGAGGGCAAAAGCAGCGTGTTGCAATGGCCCGTGCTCTGGTAATGCGTCCAAAAGTTATGCTGTTTGACGAGGTAACATCAGCACTTGATCCTGAATTGGTCGGTGAAGTGCTGGAGGTTATCCGGGACATTGCCAATGAAGGTGAAATGGCAATGGTTCTGGTTACTCACGAAATGGAATTTGCCCGTGATATTGCTGATCGCGTCCTTTTTCTTGATAATGGTGTAATAGCTGAACAGGGACCGCCGGCAGATGTATTGGAAAATTCCACAAACGACAGGCTGCAAAGCTTCCTGCACCGTTTCAGATCATAAGCGTAAAAAAAAAGCTGACCTGCTCATGAAGAGCGGTCAGCTTATTATCACTGCGTATCAGCTTGTGCTATCGATTTCTGCTCAGCTTGATAACATTTATCCAACTGAGTCTTCCCCAATAATTTTTACTTCGCGTTCTAGATTTACGCCGAATTTAGCTTTCACAGTATCCTGTACGAACCGGATTAAACTGATATACTCTGTTGCTGATGCGCTATCCAGGTTAATAATAAAGCCGGCATGTTTTAATGATACTTGTGCCCCGCCAATCTGTTTTCCCTGCAGTTCACTATCCTGAATAAGTTTGCCTGCAAAGTAACCCGGCGGGCGTTTAAACACACTTCCGCATGATGGATATTCAAGCGGCTGTTTGGATTCACGTTTGAATGTCAAATCGTCCATCACCGCTTTAATGTCGCTATATTCTCCCTCTTCCATTGAGAACCTTGCTTCCAATACAATGTATCCTTTATCAGGTATGTTACTTGAGCGGTATTCCAAATCAAGATCGTCTGCTGATAAATGAAGCAGATTACCTGTTGCATCCACAACGATCGCACTTTCCAGAACATCTTTAATTTCACCGCCATACGCACCGGCATTCATGAACAGTGCCCCGCCGACTGATCCGGGTATGCCGCATGCAAATTCAAGTCCTGTTAATGAGTAGGACAAAGCTTTTTGTGAGGCGGTAATGATTCTGGCACCGCTTTGGGCCACAAGTTTCATGCCCTCCACTTCTATTTTCGCCAAACGCCCCAAGTTTAAAACAATACCTCGGATCCCGCCGTCTTTGACTATAAGGTTGGACCCGTTCCCAAGCAGCGTGAACGGGATATTTTCTTTTATGGAAAGTTTTACAATTTCTTGTACCTCTTCATATGTTTCAGGTGTTACAAAAAAATCAGCCTTTCCGCCAAGACGTGTATACGTATGATTATACAAACATTCATCCGCCATCACATTCCCAGGTGATGTTATTTGTTTCAATTGCTCGTACGTATGGTGATCTTTTATCACAAACATCAATCCTTTGTTATTCAATCTGCCAGTTCATTCTCCCGAGTTTAAAAAGGAATAAACCATTTTATCAACTCGGGCATCTTCATGCAACTCACTATGGCCCAATGTATTATCATGAATCATTTCATATGTTAACTGATTGTTGCGGACAATATTTTGTATTGCCCTGACACTTTGTGGTACTACGACGGAATCACCCGTGCTGCCAATACTCAGCACTTTTAATTGTTCCGGTATAACATCTTTATTCACATAAAGCTTTTTTAGTGCGTCTGAATCGGGTTTCAGGTTTTCTGCAGCAGGGTCGTGATGAATACGAAAGTACTCTTCATTATAAATCCCATCAAACGGGGCTCCGATAACGACCAATTTATTGACCTTGGGGTATACCCGTTCATTCTGATATGTCTCAATATAATCCATCGTGACAAGACCCCCCATTGAATGCCCTACAAGATTCACTGTATTGAACTGGAATGTTTCCTTCATATGTGCCAGCAGTTTTGCGAGCCATGCCGAGGTATTCTGAATGCTGGACCGATTGTTTTCAAAAATAACGTGTACAAATATCGAATCAGTTACGTTTTCCTTCCCATACACGTTCACATCCAGATTACCCGCCGGCGAAACTCTGTAAACTAATGTCCGTTGGCCCCAGCCATATTTATCTTCAAAACGTTTCAGCATATTTCCAAACGAGTTTTTTGTTCCTTTATAGCCGTGTACAAATACGGTTGAATTTTTAATCTGTCCTTCTGACTTTGTCTCTCCCGGAGCATAGAACCAGCTAAAAGCCCCGATCATTAAGATGAATAACAGGACTATACTGATAACATGTTTTTTTTGCAAATGCATATATCTTACCCCACTATATCTAGTGCTCGTTTTGCAGTGTTTTTTGTTTGAGAATGAACCATGTGAAATAGGCGCCAATGCCGGCCAGCAATAGTTTTATCGACAGCAGCGGTATGATAAAAAGAATCGTATAGCTCATGGCCAGCCATAATACCGAAACGCCGATCACTTTCGCTCTTAATGGGATCCCCTTGCCATCCCGGTAATTTTGGATATATGACCCAAAATATTTATTCGTAATCAGCCAGTAATATAAACGTTCTGAACTTCTGACATAACACGCGGCTGCGAGCAATAAGAAAGGTGTTGTCGGTAAAAGCGGCAGAATTACCCCCAACACGCCCAGGCCCAATGAGATTGAACCGGCTATAATTAACAATAACTTTTTTATCTGTTTCATATTAACACCAGCTGTATAGTTTAATAAAGTTAAATAGAGATCTTGCTCCCATTAAGTCGGGATAAACTAATCATGCCTCTGTTTATTATAGCACTTAGCAGCCTGTTATGCTTTATCGTTTATGGAATTTATTTGACATTTAAATTGGCTTTGTTCCATTAAATTAGCTGTATCAGCAATTGAACATCCATCCAATTTCAGCTCACCTCGCCTCAAA
>Ga0079226_10004309_pt1 | contig 10869 bp, 6 predicted proteins | sample Poulit2014_FD_76345 | JGI IMG/M metagenome (GOLD analysis project Ga0079226, IMG submission 76345) | Agricultural soil microbial communities from Georgia to study Nitrogen management - Poultry litter 2014 | ecosystem: Environmental > Terrestrial > Soil > Agricultural land | place: USA: Georgia...
GGCTTGGTATTTATAATATAGAATGGGTTTGAGTTGTCCATTTTTAACATTACCAAAGTTATGCTGGTAATGTGCGCCTGCATAGATGAAGTGTTTGTTATCTACGGAATAAAATAGGGAAGGAGAGAGCCGTGTTGCTAACAGTGTTTTATCTTCGGTCATGGGGGCTTTATACTCTCTATTATCAATATAGGAGAATAATGATGCTCGTAATCCAAATTGATGCTGGTGTTGTGCCTTTAAAAAAAATGGTGTTAGCGCGAGAGAGAACATCAGATAAAAAACAAAGTTTTTCTTATAACGGTTCATTCAAGATTTTTTTCATAAAACAAAAAACTGTCCAAGAGCTTGCCTTGGACAGTTTAATTGTAGTTTTTGATAGATTATACTCCTAATAATAAACGGGAAGGATCTTCAAGTAGTTCTTTCACTCGAACTAAGAAGCTTACCGATTCTTTACCGTCTATAATTCTGTGATCGTAGGATAATGCAATGTACATCATTGGACGTATGACAACCTCACCATTTTCAGCCACTGGTCTCTGTATAATGTTATGCATTCCTAATATTGCAGATTGAGGTGCATTAATAATCGGGGTAGACATCATAGAACCAAACACACCACCGTTAGTGATTGTGAATGTTCCACCTGTCATTTCTTCGATAGTTAATTTACCGTCTCTAGCTTTAACGGCTAGCTCAATGATTTTAGATTCAATCTCGTGTAAAGCTAATGACTCTGCATTACGAATAACTGGTACAACTAGTCCTTTAGGCGTAGAAACTGCTATAGAAACATCTGCATAATCGTGGTAAACAACGTGGTCTCCATCAATTCTACCATTTACAGCAGGCCATTCTTTTAAAGCAGTGGTAACTGCTTTGGTGAAGAACGACATGAAGCCCAAACCGACGCCATGTTTTTCTTTAAAGAGTTCTTTGTACTTGCTTCTAATGTCCATAATTGGTTGCATATTAACCTCGTTAAAAGTGGTTAACATAGCTGTTTCATTTTTCACAGTTACTAGGCGTCTAGCAATAGTTCTTCTTAAAGAGCTCATTTTTTCTTTACGCTCTTGTCTTGGACCTGCAGTACCTTCTACCGAAGGAGCTGCTACTGGCGCTTTAGTTTCTTTTTGAACTTCTTGAGCTTTAGGTTGAGCTACAGCATTTTCTGCATCGGCTTTAGTAATTCTTCCGTCCTTACCGGTTCCCTTAATTGTCGTAGGATCGATATTCTTTTCGCGAAGAATTTTTGCTGCTGCAGGACTAGCGGTTCCTTTTGCATAGTTATCCTCAGCTTCTTCTGAAGCTGGGGCTGCACTTTCTTGTTCTTGCTCTTGGTTTTCGCTTTTCTCGCTCGATGACCCAGCTGCGGGAGCATCGCCAGCTTCAATTTTAGCAACTACTGTTCCTATTTCAATTGTTTCACCTGCTTCGACAACGATTCTTAAAACTCCCGCTTGTTCTGCAGGTAATTCAAACGTTGCTTTGTCGGATTCCAACTCTGCGATGTTTTCATCCATTTCTACGTAATCACCGTCATTTTTCAACCATTCTGCAATGGTAACTTCGCTAATTGATTCTCCAACGGCTGGAATTTTTATCTCTAAAGCCATATTTTAGTATCTATATTTTATTAACAAGCTGTAAATTTATAATTTGAATGCTCTCTCAAGGAGCTCTTTTTGTTGCTCAATATGTAATTTCATAAACCCAGTTGCAGGTGAAGCATTTTCATCTCTAGCAACTACATCTAAATCTAAGAAACTTTTGTTGAATGTCCTACAATAGAAAGGCCAAGCACCCATGTTCTCGTTTTCTTCTTGTACCCAAACAAACGAAGCCTTTTTATATTTCTTTTTAAGCTCTTTTAATTGTTGCTCTGGTACTGGGTATAACTGCTCGAGCCTGACAATAGCTACATTTTCTATTTTTTCACTTTGCTGCTTATCGAGTAAGTCGTAATAGATTTTACCTGAACATAATAGCACACGTTTTACGTCATTTGCTTTTACGCTAGTATCGTCTATGACTTCTTGGAAATCATCCGTGCTAAAGTCATTTACCGACGAGACAACCTTAGGATGTCTCAGGAGACTTTTTGGTGTCATTACAACTAATGGCTTACGGAAGTCTCTTAGTTGTTGCCTTCTTAACAAATGGAAATAGTTGGCGGGTGTTGTACAGTTAGCTACAATCATGTTGTAGTTTGCACAAAGCTCTAAAAATCTCTCTAGGCGACCAGACGAGTGCTCAGGTCCTTGACCTTCATAACCGTGTGGTAATAAAAGTACTAAGCCGTTTGATCTTCTCCATTTCGTTTCTCCACTGCTAATGTATTGATCGATGACTATTTGCGCACCGTTGACAAAATCTCCAAATTGAGCTTCCCAGATAGTTAAACTATTGGGGTTAACTGAAGCGTAACCGTATTCAAAACCTAAAACACCATACTCGGATAAGTGGGAGTTGTAAATATCGAATTTCTCACCTCCTTTGATGTTTTTTAGCGGCGTATATGTTTCTTCAGAATCCTCTAAAGTGACTACTGCATGACGGTGGGAGAACGTTCCGCGCTCCACATCTTGTCCGCTAATTCTTACTCGGTAACCTTCGTTTAATAAAGTAGCATAAGCCATCAGCTCACCCATAGCCCAGTCGTAACGATCCTTCTCAATCATTTTTAAACGATCGTCGTATACTCTTCGGATCTTTCTGAAAAATACTTTTTCTTCAGGAAGCGTACTTATTTTGGTAGCTAACTCTAGGAAGGTTTTTTTGTCAACCTTGGTGTCAACTTTTGTAAATAAGTCATCTGGTTTTGCGGGGCGTAAGTTGGCCCAGGCTCCTTTGAACATCGGAATGTTCTCGGTAATGGTGTGCTCTTCCTTAGCCTCATCTAATAGATGCTGTAAGTGCTGACGGAAAGAGACTTCCATTTCTTTAGCAAACTTTTCATCGATAACCTTCTCTTCAACCAGTTTGTTAACATATAATTGACGAGGGTTGGGATGTTTTTCAATCGCTTTGTATAATAATGGTTGCGTGAACTTAGGCTCATCTGCCTCGTTGTGTCCGTAACGTCTATAACATAAAATGTCAATGAATACATCTGTTTTATAGCGCTGACGGTATTCAACTGCTAAGTTTATAGCATAAACTAAGGCCTCAACATCATCTCCATTTACGTGGAATACCGGTGATAAAGTTACCTTAGCAATGTCTGTACAATAAGTTGATGAACGTGCGTCTTTATAGTTCGTAGTAAACCCTACTTGATTATTAATTGCAATATGGATGGTACCCCCAGTTCTAAAGCTTCTCAGCTTAGACATTTGAATGACCTCATAAACCACTCCTTGAGCAGCTAGTGCTGCATCTCCGTGAATTAATATAGGGGCGATCTTAGAAGAATCGCCGTTGTACTTCATATCGATTTTTGAGCGTGTCATTCCCTCAACAATAGGATCGACAGTTTCTAAGTGCGATGGGTTAGGGGCCATACTTAGATGGATGTTTTTGCCATCCTTAGTTTTTACGTCTGTAGAATGCCCTAAGTGGTACTTTACGTCACCACCAAAATCAACCTCGGGGTCGATTTCCTCTGTTTTTCCTTCAAACTCGGAGAATACAGTTTTATAGGCTTTGCCCATTATATTAGCAAGGACGTTCAACCTTCCTCTGTGAGCCATTCCTATGACAAACTCTTCGATTCCTAAAGAAGAACCAGTTTCAATTACCGAGTCTAACGCCGGTATTAAGGATTCTGCACCTTCTAATGAAAAACGTTTTTGTCCTAAGAACTTTGTGCCTAAAAAGCTTTCAAATGCTACTGCGTCATTTAATTTTTTAAGAATCCTTTTTTTCTCTTCGTTTGTGAAGGATGGAAGGTTTCTTTCACTTTCCATGCGGCCTTGTAAAAATTTGATTTTTTCAGGATTCCGTATGTACTTAAATTGTGCACCAATTGACCGGCAGTATGTTTCCTCTAAAAGAGTAAGAATGTCTTTTAACTTGGCTGGTCCTAAACCAACTTCTATCCCTGCATTGAAGACAGTTTCTAAATCTTCATCGGAAAGACCAAATGTTTCTAGTTCTTTTCCTGGGTAATACTTTCTACGCTCACGAACCGGGTTGGTCTCTGTGAATAAATGTCCTCTATCACGGTATCCGTGAATCATATTGAGAACATTAATTTCTTTTATTGCATGCTTAGCATCGATTGGTAAGTCGTTAAAGCTTGACTCTGTGCCGTTAACACTACTTTGACCAAATTCAAAACCTTCAAAAAATTTTTTCCAACTTGAATCAACAGATGAAGGGTCTTCTTTGTATAATTGGTATAAAGAATCGATGTAAGAAGAATCTGCGTTGCTTAAATAAGATAATTTGTCCATGGATTTACTTAAAGCCTCTTAAAATCTATGCAAAGTTAGCAAATATTTATAATGTTTCTGAGAAACTCTTGAAAGATCATAGTTGTGCAACTAAGCTATAGAAATTATATCTATTTTAAATATTAACCAACTAAGTTAGTAATTGTTTTTTTGTTCGGCTGTTATATTGTATAAAATTATTGTTTTTGTAAAAAATGAGCCACTGTTAAACTAGTTTACCCCATTCTTTTTGTTTGTTTTCTTTTTTGCTTGTACCCACACCTGCAATATGGGCCCAATAGCCATAATTGCTTGCAGGCTCATAATCTATTAAATGTTCTTCGAAAAATGAAGCTCCTTCCAGCCAATTCTGTTTTAATTTTTGAATGAGAAAGCCTCCAACTATTTTTCGTTGACTGTATTTTATTAATCCCGTTTTATGTAGGTCTTGGATGATGCTGTCTACTTGCTCAACACCCGTATTCCCGTTTTTCCATTGGGTCAAAAGTTCCAAGTTGTTTTTTAAGTTTTGTTTTTTATCCAGATTCTTGAAGAAGATGTTCTTGTGTTTTTTAAGCATAAAACGAAAGTAGTCTCTCCAAAAGAGTGCTTTCAACACTTTCTCATATCCTTTTTTATGGTCCTTTAGTTTACTCTGAATAAGCTTGTGGTAAATATAAATAGGGCTAATTGTTCCAGATGCTATATAAGGAGTAATGGCAGTGATGTTCCCTTGATTATCCCAAAAATCTGAAGTAAAAAAGTCTTTTAACGATTTTAAAGCATTTTTCTCACCTGCTTTAATAGCTAGAGGTGCGTTTTTGATAAACTCCAGTTCCTTTTGGTCATAGCCTAACTCTTCTAGGCTGGGGATGTTGGTTTTCTCCAGATGCTTTGGAGTAAGCAAGCTTGAAGGCTTTGGAAACGGTTCTCGTACAAAGCTCTCACGCTCTATTTCTTTTCGAAAATTCGCAAAAGCTTCTGGAATTTCCCTAACTGAGAAGGGGAGGTCTTCTTTATGATACAGTGTATGACCAATAAAATGCTTTAAATCTATTTCATACTGCCATAATGCGGTCTCTACTAATTCTGAAATAGTCGTCTCTCTTTGTGCAACTTCACGATGGTGATATACTTGATCTACTTCGTACTTTACTGCTAAACGTGGCAGGATGTCTTCAGGGAACCCATGGTAAACGAGTAGGTCGCTATCCATTGCTTGTAAATCTTTCCTGAGTGCTTTGACACTCTGTCGAAGAAATTCTGCCCTAAGAACGCCGGTGTTTTTATTTCCGTATTTATTAGTTGAAAAATAGCGTTTATCGAAAATATATACAGGAATAACTATGGATGCCCTTTCTTCAACTTCACTAAGCATTTCATTGTCATGCAATCTTAAATCATTTCTGAACCATACCAGAATAACTCTTTTCCTTGTTTCCATAATTTCCTCTACTTAACCCCCGTTTTCCGTACTCAATGATAGGATGCAAATATAATTCAATTATTGAATGAAAAGAATAGGTAATGGGTAGCTAAAAGTGAGTTTTACATATTTTAGACATATACATATTGGGTTTGGATGGTGTCAGTGTAGCGGCTTGTGTTTTAGAAGGTTATTGCTGTATTGTATTGTTATTAACTGCTTTTTTTAATTCTATGTGTCAGGTTATAGTCAAAGTCTAAGGGTGCAGAGAAGAGAGTTTTGGTTAAATTATTTATTAATTGGAGTACAAAAACTGTAGATAATTTAATGAAACTGTGTTGGAAATCACTTGTCTAACTTGGTAAACTGGTTAGTTGTAAGGCCGCTTTAAAGGATAGTTATTCTTAATGTATGTAGCAGAAGATAAACTAATTGATTCAAAGAGATGAAATGCATTTCAACAGTGAAATTCATCCCATATGGCAAAACAAAATTATACTCTACTTGTTTTCACAGTACTAAATATTGATACTTATGTGTTATGAAAAACAATAAACAAGAGCTTTGGTTTGTTGGTACAACAAGCTTTGTAGGGAGGTGTATAGTTGAAAAACTAGCAGAGAAATACCATGTGTTTGCTATTGCTAGTCACCAAGGGGTAAAGCCCGATCCAGAGCCTCTGAAAAATGAAAATATTCAGTTAATAGAACTTGATTTGCTATCTCAAGATTTAAGTGATTCGTTTTACAATGAGCTTTTGACGCCTCAAATTGCGTTTTATTTCTCAAACTTTGGACTATATGACCCCATCAAAAGAACAATAGAGTTGGCTTATCTTTCGCAGTATGTAAATTTGATTTTAAAGAAAAGTGGAAAACGTATAGTTTATGTGGTCCGCAAAGTGGACGTTTATTACATCAAGCCCATGGTTGAAATGTTCAAAGATTCTGGGATACAATACACTATCATTATTAAAGATTGGATTTGGGAAAAGGGAACCTTCTTATATGAATCTTTGAGGAAAATTGCTGCTAGAAGATATAGGCTTAGCTGGAAAGCTGTTGAGGAAAAGGAAGTATATCCCATTCCCATGGAGGGTTTCTTAAATAGTGTGTTGCTCATTGTTAATCAGGATGAGTTTATTAATAAAGTGGTTCAAGTACAGGGAGATATTAAATGCACTATTAGGCGTCTTATTGATTCGGTAAGTAAAACGACAAATATTCTTAGAGTCCCTTTCCCTTTTGTGGTTTCTAGTATTCATAATTGGGCACTGAAAAAATATTATAAAATTCCCGATGAAGACTTTCACTTAATAAAAGTGAGTTTTTTGAAGAATAAATTTAAGTTGTTCCATGATTATTACATAAAGCGCGAATTGGTTGAAGTTCCCTATTCCCAATACGTGAGTTTCCCCTTAAAGAAGTAAGGTTATTCTTCGTCGTGTTTTCAAATTAACTTTCTAAGAAAATAGTTTACTCGCTTATTGCCGAATATTCTGCTATTTTTGTGAACAAAAGAATTATATTTAAGAATCTATAAATGGGATACAATAGTCTAGCTTCTTGTGTTGCAGATTTAGAGAAACACGGTCATTTAATACGTATAAAAGAAGAGGTTGATCCAAATCTAGAGATGGCAGCAATTCATATGCGAGTTTTTGATAATCAAGGACCTGCACTTTTATTTGAAAATGTAAAAGGCAGCCCTTTTCCCGCAGTTTCGAACCTCTTTGGAACTCTAGAAAGGTCAAAGTTCATGTTTAGGGATACTTTGGACGATATTCAAAAGCTTGTGCAGGTGAAAATGGATCCCACAGCAGTTTTGAAGAACCCTTTAAAGTACGTCAGCAGTAGTATGACTGCTTTAGGAGCTTTACCGAAAAAAGTAAGCTCCAATGCTCCCATAAGTTTTGGGAAGACGAAGTTATCTGAACTCCCTCAAATTGTGAACTGGCCGATGGATGGGGGGGCTTTTGTTACCATGCCTCAAGTCTATACAGAGAATCCCATAAACCCAGGTGTTATGAAGTCCAATTTGGGGATGTACAGGATTCAATATTCTGGAAATGATTATTTAAGTAATCAAGAAGCTGGGCTACATTACCAATTGCATCGCGGAATAGGTGTGCATCAAACGCTAGCGAATGAATTAGGTCAGCCCTTAAAAGTAAGTGTGTTTATTGGAGGTCCTCCATCTCATTCTTTAGCCGCAGTGATGCCTTTGCCGGAAGATTTATCCGAATTGCTATTTGCCGGGGCATTGGGAAAAAGAAGATTTCGATATTTTTACGATAATGAAGGGTTTTGCATTTCTGCTGATGCAGATTTTGTTATAACGGGTACCGTATACCCTGGCGAGAATAAGCCGGAAGGACCTTTTGGGGACCACTTAGGGTATTACAGTTTAACACACCCTTTCCCTTTAATGAAAGTCCATAATGTCTACCATAAAAAGGATGCTATCTGGGCCTTTACCGTGGTGGGCAGACCACCCCAGGAGGACACCAGCTTTGGTGCACTTATTCATGAGATTGTAGGAGATGCTATTCCACAAGAAATAAATGGTTTACATGCTGTACATGCCGTTGATGCAGCAGGTGTTCATCCCTTGTTGTTTGCTATTGGTAGCGAAAGGTATACTCCTTATCAAGAAGTAGATAGACCACAAGAGCTGCTTACAATATCCAATCAAATTCTAGGGAAAAATCAATTGAGCCTGGCCAAGTATCTCTTCATTGCTAACCTCCAAGACGATCCCCAGCTCGATATAAACGATGTTTCAGGGTTCCTAATCCATATGATGGAACGTTTGGAATTAGATCGGGATTTACACTTTCAAACCAATACCACGATCGATACTTTAGATTACACTGGAGATGGATTGAATGCAGGATCAAAAGTGGTATTTGCTGCCGTTGGAAAAAAACGTAGAACGTTGAAAACAGAAGCCTGGAGTCCAACAGATCTGCCTAGGCCTTTTAATCAGTCCAAGATGGCACTTCCTGGTATGATGGTTGTTAGTGGAAATGAATTTATAGACTATACGACAGAAAACGAGCGAATCAGAACTTGGTCAAAAGCACTGGAGCCAAAAGACTTATCTGGTGTTATGTTGATCGTTATAGTAGATGATGTAGAGTTTGCTGCTGAAAATGTCAATAATTTTGTTTGGGCTACATTTACAAAAAGCAATCCATCGCACGATATTTATGGAGTAGGGGAGTTTATTGAAAATAAACACTGGGGTTGTAGAGGTCCGTTGATTATTGACGCTAGGAAGAAACCGCATCATGCACCAGAATTAATTAAAGACCCAGTTGTAGAAAAGCGTATCGATCGACTGGGAGAAAAGGGAGCCTCCTTGTTTGGAATAATTTAGTTTGAATGATAGAGAAAAAAATTAAAATAGGAAATGCAAGGTTCTTTTCACCTATAGGATATTATGAAGAAGAAAGAATTCTTAAAGGTGTTTTTTATGTAACCCTTGAGGTCACTTATAACTCTAAGAGTAAGCTCTCTGATGCCGATGACTTGAATACTACCTTAAACTATGAGCTTCTCTATAACTTGGTCAGTCAGGTGATGGGGAAGGAAAGGAAACTATTAGAGTCTGCAGCCCAAGAAATTCTAGAAGGAGTACAAGAGTTAGACAGAAGTATTTATGAAACTTATGTTGAAATTATAAAGCAGTACCCACCATTTTATAGTAGTGAAGCTCAAACTTCGGTGAGCCTCCGTCAGCGTAAGTAATAACACTCTAGCTGCATTAACTGAAGCTAGAATGTTTTTATTAACCTGGTTTACTTGATATATAGATCCGATAATATCTGTAACCCTAAAATGTGGTTTACCAGAGCATCCTGCCGCACTTGTAATACTGGGTCTTGTTCCTGTTGTACAGTTTTTATAAAGGCATTCATTTTATCCAGATCGAAAATTCCTGCTTTTAAAATTTTTTCCTCGGAGAGGTACTGGTTAAACAGTAGGTTTCTCTGCTCAGTTTTAGCTTTGTTTGTGTGAGCTGGTGGCGCCATGAAGGCGAATTTTTCTCTTTTATAGAGTGTTTCGGGGATGATATGTTGCATGGCTTCTTTTAAAACCCATTTCTCAACATTCCCTTTTATACGGTAAGCAGGGGGGATATTTAGTGCCATAGCCACTAATACTTTATCCAGGAATGGGGGACGAGACTCCAGCCCATTAGCCATATCCACTCGGTCACCACCCCAATTTAGAATTTGACATTCTAGCATTGTTTTACTCCAGGTGTATTGTGCTTTATCTAGTACATGTCTCCCGTTTATTTTGTTGCTGTCGAAAGACTGTGCGATACTTGCGATTGGATCGTATTCCACTAACTCTTCTTGTATGTCTTTATTTAACAAAGGCCTAGCTAGTTCTAAGGTTTTCATCCAAGGTTGAATCCAAGATGGTGTAAAACCTAATACCTCATTAAAAGCATCGTGCGATAATAGATCTTCCGACAATATGGCTCCAGTAAACAGTTTATTACTCGAATCCATTTGTTTTCTAAGAGCTACACTTTCTTCACTTTCTGGACTATATAAAAGTAAATCACGTTTGAAACTCGGGTATCCTCCAAAAAGCTCATCGGAGCCCTCTCCTGTTAATGCAACTCTATAGCCTTGAGATGTCACTACGCCACTCATTTGGTGTTTGGCGACCCCTAAAGTATTGTAAAATGTTCTTTCTGCATGCCACACTGTGTCTACGTAGTTGTGACCATAAAGCTCCTTGGCCGCTAAATTTACGACCATCTGCTGCGAACCCACCATCTTGGCCATTTCTGTTGCAATAGACGTTTCATCGTAAGATTCATGATCAAAGCCTATGGTGAACGAAGGGATCGGCTTTTGAGAAAATGAAGAAATTAGTCCCAATATAGAGCAGCTGTCTATTCCACCAGACAAGTAAGAGCATACTTCTTGGTCTCCCTTTAAACGTAAGTCAACGGCATTAGCAAGCTTCTCTCTTACATCATGAATGTAGTCGCTACTATCTTTTTTGTGTTGTGATCTTTCCTCCTGTGTTGGGAAGTCTA
>Ga0079226_10004310_pt1 | contig 10865 bp, 9 predicted proteins | sample Poulit2014_FD_76345 | JGI IMG/M metagenome (GOLD analysis project Ga0079226, IMG submission 76345) | Agricultural soil microbial communities from Georgia to study Nitrogen management - Poultry litter 2014 | ecosystem: Environmental > Terrestrial > Soil > Agricultural land | place: USA: Georgia...
CAATCATTGGAAGAAAATATTGAAGCGATGACTGAAGAAGTAGAGTATGTCGTTTCGGGCCAGATAACTAATGCTATTAGAGATACAGAAATTAATGGTGTATTAATCAAGAAAGATGACTACATGGGCATTATTGATGGTGACATTAAACTGTGTGATAGTGACTTGTATGAAGCACTTAAAAATACTATCGAGATCATGTTGTCCGAAGATAGCGAAATGATTACAGTTATCTATGGTGAACATGTCGAAGAAGAAACGGCAAAATCAATGATTGAGAAACTTAATGAATTATTTGAAGACTATGAAATTGAAGTACATTATGGTGGTCAACCGGTTTACCCATTCTTAATCTCAGTGGAATAGTTTCAAAAAAAGCAGGAATTGATGAGAGTCATTTCCTGCTTTTTTATCTATGTAAAGCAAGGAGGGAGTAAATGACTTCAATTTATGATTCAGTTAATCGATTAAAAGGTGTTGGACCAAAACGACAAGAAGCATTGTCTGATCTAGGAATTGAAACAATTTTTGATCTGCTTACTTTTTTCCCCTTTCGTTATGAAGATTTAACTGTACGAGACATTACAGAAATAGAAGATAAAGAAAAAGTAGTATTGCAAGGAACATCGGTTTCTAGTCCAGTTGTTAATTATTACGGACGTAAAAAAAGTCGCCTGCAATTTCGTATTAATGTAGATCATGTGATTATTCCTGTTACCTTTTTCAATCAACCTTATCTTAATCAATATGTTCATGCGAATGAAGAAATAACTGTATTTGGTGTTTGGGATTTAAAAAGGCAGGCATTAACTGGTATAAAAATATTGAAGACCGATGCTACAACAAATCAAGAAGCTGTTTACCGCTCAAATAAGGACATTAAACAACAAACAATTTTTAAATTAATTAAACAGGCTTGGGATGATTACGCTGACTTTATTCCCGAAATTCTCCCAAAACAGTTAGTTGATAAATATCAGTTAATATCATTTAAGGAAGCGATTAGGCAGATTCACTTTCCACAAAAGAATGAAAATACTGAAATAGCTAGAAACACATTAGTATTTACTGAATTTTTTATTTATCAGCTAAAACTGCAATTTTTACGTAGACGAAACAAACAACAACAACATTCTGGACAATTAAATACCTATGATATTGATCAGTTAAAAATATTTTTAAATGACTTGCCATTTGAACTCACAAACGCTCAAAAACGTGCCGTTAATGAGATCTGTAAAGATTTACTTCAACCGAGACAAATGTTTCGTCTACTTCAGGGTGATGTCGGGAGTGGAAAAACGGTAGTAGCTGCCAGCGCTATCTATGCTGTTTTTACATCTGGCAGACAGTCTGCCATTATGGCACCGACAGAAATTTTAGCGGATCAACATATGGCAAGTTTTGAAGATCTATTTAATGACTTTGACTTATCAGTTGCCTTACTCACAAGTTCAACTCCTAAGAAAGAACGCGATCAAATTCTTGAGCATCTTAAAGATGGGACGTTAGATTGTATTATCGGTACACATGCTTTAATACAAAGTGATGTACACTTTAATGATCTTGGCCTAGTTATTATCGATGAACAGCATCGTTTTGGGGTTAATCAACGCCGTATGCTTCGAGAGAAAGCAGATCATCCAGATGTCTTATTTATGACAGCAACACCGATTCCACGAACGTTATCTATTACCACTTATGGTGAAATGGACGTGTCAATGATTAATGAGCTGCCGGCTGGAAGAAACCCAGTGAAAACCATTTGGATTAAACCAAAACAGTCCGATCAATTAAAAGAATTTATATTAAAAGAGTTAACAGGGAAATCTCAAGTGTATGTTGTAAGTCCTTTAATTGAGGAATCCGAACATCTAGATGTTCAAAATGCTACAGAACTATTTTATATCTATCGACATATGTTTCCTAACTACAATGTAGGCTTATTACATGGTAAGATGAAACCAACTGAAAAAGAAGAAATTATGTCTGAATTTAATAATAATAACATTCAAATTTTAGTTTCAACTACAGTGATTGAAGTAGGAGTGAATGTGAAAAATGCCACGGTAATGATTATTCATGATGCGGATCGTTTTGGGTTAGCTCAATTACACCAATTACGTGGTCGCGTTGGACGAGGGAGTAAACAAGCATATTGTATTCTCATAGCAGAGCCTAAAAGTGAAACTGGTCAAATGCGTATGCAAATGATGACCGAAATAAGCGATGGGTTTTTATTAAGTGAGAAAGATTTACAAATGCGAGGCCCTGGGGATGTGCTTGGTAAGTTACAGTCAGGAATGCCACAATTTAAAATTGGAAATATCGTTGAAGAAGCCCCGATTTTGGAAAAAGCACGTCAGGAAAGTATTCTTTACTTGTCAGAACACAATCTGGAAGATATGCATAAAGAATTATTAAAATACCTAAAAAATGAACAAGCTCAGTTAGATGATATTTTAGATTGATAAGGAGAGTTTTTATGAAAATTGCAGTAGACGCTATGGGCGGAGATAATGCACCAAAAGCAGTTGTTGAAGGTGCTCTTAGAGCCGCTAAAGAGTTAAAAGACACCACTATCGTTTTATATGGTGATCAAGAACAAATCAAAAGTTTTTTACTCGAAACACCAAAAAATATTGAAATTATTCATACATCAGAAAAAATTCATGGTGACGATGATCCAGTGCGTGCCGTTCGACGTAAAAAGGATTCATCGATGGTTAGAGCTGCGAGAGATACTAAAGAAGGGGCAATAGATGCATTAGTATCTGCAGGAAACACTGGGGCTTTACTTGCAGCAGGAACATTAATTGTAGGCCGAATCAGGGGGATTGATCGCCCAGCATTAATGACTACTTTCCCATCCCTTTACTCTGATGATACATTTTTATTTATGGATCTAGGAGCGAATGCGGATTGTAAACCAATTAACTTAGAGCAGTTTGCAGTGCTTGGAAGTTATTACTCAAAGACAATGCATCAGAAAAACAATCCTACTGTTGGATTATTAAACAATGGTACGGAAGACAATAAAGGAAATGACTTAGCTAAAAAGTCTTTTGATTTATTAAAAGGCAATGAATCAATTAATTTTATCGGTAATGTGGAAGCAAAAGAACTTCTTAAAGCACCTGCCAATGTGATTATTACAGATGGGTTCACTGGTAATGCGGTCTTAAAAACGTTAGAAGGAACAGCAAAGGGTGTTATTGATGTTATAAAATCCACGATTAAACAAGGAAGTTTAAAGACTAAATTAGGTGGATTAATGATTAAAGACGATCTATCAAGTATCAAAGATGTGATGGATTATTCTAAATTAGGTGGTGCCATTTTATTTGGTGTTAAAGCCCCAGTTATTAAAACACACGGTTCAGCCAATTCAGAAGCAATCTATCATACCATCAAACAGGCAAAAGATATTTTAAATACAGACGTTATCGCAGATTTAACCAAATATTTTGAAAAAATTAAATAAATTAATCGAATAAATTAGAAAAATATTGTTAAATAGTGTAAAATAATTTTATGCATTTATAAGAAACATATGAGAAACTAGTAAGAAAGTAGTTTGGAGGATTTTACAAATGAACAAAGAAGAAGTCTATGAGAAAGTAAAGACGATTATCGTTGAACGACTTGGGGTCGACGAAGATAAAATATCTAGAGATATAAGTTTTCAAGATGATATCGGAGCTGATTCTCTTGATGTTGTAGAATTAGTGATGGAAATGGAAGATTATTTCGGTAAAGAAATATCAGATGAAGATGCTGAACAATTGACCACTGTTGGTAAAGTAGTGGACTTTATCTATGAAAAAACTCAGTAAATTAAAACAAAATGAGTTTTATTGAAAAAATCACTTGATATTTTAATAAATGTAATTAAAATGAGATATAACATTTACAAAAATGAGATTAAATAAATGATTAAAAAATCTTAGGTTGTTTCATTTTAGTAATTACGAAATAATTTAAGGAGGACACAAGTTGGCGATCGAAAATCGACTTTTAGAAATTAATAATCTCGAAGTAGGCTTCCGTTTTGGAGATGAATACCACAACGCTGTGGATGACGTCTCTTTAACATTAGACAAAAACGAAATACTCGCAATCGTTGGTGAATCTGGTTGTGGAAAATCCACACTTGCCACGGCTATTATAGGATTGCATGATCCGAATAATACAAAGATAAAAGGCGATATTATTTATAATGATTTAAACTTAAACAATCTTAGTGAAAAACTATATAACAAAATCAGAGGTAATGATATTGGTATGATTTTCCAAGATCCTCTAGGGTCACTTAATCCAGTTATGACCGTTTATGACCAGATTGCAGAGTCACTTATCTATCACTCCGATTTAAATGAAAAACAAAGACGTGAACGCGTTTTAGAATTACTGAATCAAGTAGGTATTCCAAGACCCGAACAAATTATGAAATCTTATCCACATGAGTTGTCAGGTGGGATGAGACAACGTGTGGTAATCGCTATTGCACTAGCAAATAAACCACCAGTTATTATTGCTGACGAACCAACAACTGCTTTAGACGTAACCATTCAAGCTCAAATTCTTGACTTAATGAAAGATATTCAAGATGAAACAGGTTCAGGGATTATTTTAATCACTCATGACTTAGGCGTTGTAGCAGAAACAGCAGACCGAGTAGCGGTTATGTATGCGGGTCAAATCGTTGAAGAAGCTCCAGTGGATGTTTTATTTAATGATCCAAAACACCCGTATACACGTTCACTACTAAACTCCGTTCCTCATGAGTTGGAAGAAGGCGAAGAGTTACATGTTATTCATGGGACTGTCCCTTCACTACAACACTTGCCTAGAAAAGGAGACCGCTTCAAGGACCGTATTCCTTGGATTCCTGATGAAGCTTTCGATGAGAACCCAGAACTGGTTGAGATTGCTCCCGGTCACAAAGTAAGAGGAAATAGTTGGAAACATTTCCACTTTGAAGGGGAGGAAAAACAATCATGAGTTTAATTCAAATAGACAATCTTAAAGTACACTACCCAATTAGAGGTGGAATTTTTAATACCATTCAGTCTTATGTAAAAGCCGTTGATGGCGTATCTTTAGCTATTGAACCTGGTAAGACATACGGTTTAGTTGGAGAATCAGGTTCAGGAAAAACAACGATTGGTAAATCACTAATTGGTTTAGAGCCGATTACTTCAGGAAGTATTTACTATAATGGTAAAGAAGTAACAAACAAAGCGCGTAGTCGCTCTAAAGAATACTCAGATTACAATAAAGATGTTCAGATGATTTTCCAAGATTCAACATCATCATTAAACCCCAAAAAACGTATTCTTGATGTTATTGCTGAACCAATGCGTAACTACTTTAATTATTCAGCTAAAGAAGAGAAAAAACGCATTATCGAATTACTTGAAATTGTTGGTCTAAACGAAGAGGCAATGTATCGTTATCCACATGAATTCTCTGGTGGACAACGCCAGCGTATCGGAGTTGCTCGAGCAGTAGCTAGTGATCCAAAACTTATCATTGCTGATGAACCAACCTCAGCTCTTGATTTATCAGTTCAAGCTCAAGTTTTAAACTTTATGAGACGAATTCAAAATGAATATAGATTAAGTTACTTATTCATTTCTCATGACTTAGGGGTTGTTCAACATATGTCTGATAATATTGCGATTATGCATAGAGGACGTTTCGTTGAACAGGGTTCTAAAGAGAAAATTTACAGTAATCCACAACACATTTATACAAAACGATTATTATCAGCTATTCCTGATATGAATCCGAATGTACGTGAAGCACATAAAGTTGAACGTCAGAGGGTTGAAGCAGAGTACAAGGCTCAAGAAGTTGAGTACTATGACAGTGAAGGAAGAGTTTATGACTTGAGAGAGTTTGAAAATAATCACTATGTAGCATTTAAACACGAGTTGACACAACAAGATAATCAATCAACTCAATTTGAAACACCAAAAGGGGGAGAAGCATAATGTGGAAAACTGTAGTTAGACGTTTATTACTCATGATTCCCCAAATCTTATTATTAAGTATTCTGGTTTTCGTTGTAGCAAACTTTATGCCTGGGGATCCTTTTACAGGACTGATTGATCCGAACATGGATCCGAAACAAATTGAAATCATGCGTGAAGCAGCTGGACTTAATGACCCGCTTCCAGTACGATATTTTGACTGGATTACTAACGCTTTACAAGGTGATTTTGGACGAAGCTTTACTTATCGTGTTCCTGTAAGTACGATTATCGGACAACGTGCAGCAAACTCAATTCGTTTAGGTATAGTATCAATCTTTTTCTCATACTTAATTGCTTTACCGTTTGGTCTTTTATCAGGACGATTTAAAGATTCATGGTTTGACAGATTAGTATTATTGTATAATTACATCAGTTTTGCTATACCAACATTCGTTCTTGCATTATTAATGGTTTATATATTCGGTTACCGAATGGGCTGGTTCCCAACACGTGGTACAGTAAACGTAAACTTAACAGCTGGCACAATGCCATATTACCTAGATATGATTCACCGATTACTCTTACCTGGCTTTACTAGTGGCGTGTTAGGTACCGTATCTATCACTCAAACATTACGTAGTGAAGTTATTGATACCAAAACACGTGACTTTGTTAGAACAGCTAGATCAAAAGGTGTTCCAGTGGGTAAAGTATTTAGTAAACATATTTTTAGAAACTCATTCTTACCTATCGCATCATCTATCGGTTTCATAATTGTTACATTACTGAACGGTTCAATTTTCGTTGAGCAAATCTTTGCTTATAACGGAATGGGCGTTCTGTTCTTAAACAGTATAACCGGTCGTGATTATCCAATTGTTATTTCACTTGTATTACTTTACGGTTTAATTGCGATTGTAGGATCACTGATATCAGATATCGTGATGAGTATTGTCGATCCAAGAATTCGTATCGACTAGGTATATAGAATGAAAGGACTGAGAATATGACTAAAGTTGATACAAATCATACAGAAGCAGTAGCAATTGATACAGAACAATCGTTACCGCCAATGGGTTTTAAGGTAATTGTTAGAGAATTTAAAAAAGATAAAGTTGCATTGACTGCCTTAGCAATCTTAATTTTAATTGCTATTACGGTGATTGCATGGACAATTCGGCTAGATGTTAACCAAGTCACACGAGTTGACGTTTTTAATCGATTCACTCCACCAGTTGATTTTCAGTGGAGTAACTTTGTAGACGCATGGAATGGAGAAAGAACTTATCTATTAGGTGCTGATGAGAGTGGTAAGGATGTCTTCCACCAATTACTTATCGGTACGGGTAACTCAGTAATGATTGGTGTATTTGTTACATCAATCATGGCACTTATTGGTATTACATTAGGTGTTGTAGCTGGTTACTACGGTGGTATCGTTGACAATATCATCATGCGTTTCACAGATTTTGTTATGATTTTACCGACTACGATGATTGTTATTGTATTTATCGTAGTTGTTCCAGAAGTTACAGTGCTTTCGTTCGTATTCATCATGAGTATTTTCTCATGGACAGGATTCTGTCGTACGATTCGAAGTCGAGCGCTATCTGAAGGTGAGTTAGATTACATCAGTGCATCTAAAACAATGGGAACACCAACTTGGAAAATTATTCTTCAAGAGATGCTACCAAACTTAGCGTCACTGATTATGATCCAACTTATTCTTTCTTACGCAGCAAATATTGGTCTTGAGACGGGTCTAACTTTCTTAGGCTTCGGTCTTCCACCACATATTCCTACATTAGGAACATTAGTAAGTGCTGCAACTTCTCCAGAAAACCTGGAGCTTAGACCTTGGGTTTGGCTACCTGCATCATTGACCATCCTAACATTGATGCTGTGTATAAACTACGTCGGACAAGCACTCAAACGCTCAACTGACGCTAAACAACGATTAGGATAAAAATAGGTAATTAATTATAGGGGGAAATTACTATGTCATTTAAGAAAAAATACGCATTATTAGCAAGCTCTACTGCAGCTGCTTTATTATTAGCAGCTTGTGGCGGTTCAGGAGATTCAAGCGATTCTGCTGATGGCAATGGGGATGCAGCTGGAAATGGTAGCACTGAAAATGCTGAAAGTGGAGCTGATCAATTCGAAGCTGAAGTATTAAACGAAGGTGATGCGATTGATGGGGGAGTAGCTCAAGTAGGTGTCGTTTCTGATACAGCTTGGACTGGAATTCTTGACTGGCAACACTATCAAATTAATACAGACGCGACATTAGGCGGTTACTTCTTAGGTAATCTATTAACTCAAGACGAAAACTACGCATTAGTTGGTGGTGAAGAATGGGGTACTGCAGCTGATATCGAGTTTGATGAAGATAATGCTACTGCTACAATTACTGTCAGAGATGGCGTTAAATGGCATGACGGTGAAGACTTAACGGCAGATGATGTCGTTTATGCTTACGAAATGATCGGTCACCCAGATTATACTGGTATTCGATATGGTGACGATTTTACTAATATTGAAGGTATGGAAGAGTTCAAAGCTGGTGAAGCTGATTCAATTTCAGGTATGGAATTATCTGATGATGAGATGTCAGTTACAATCCATTTTAAAGAATTCAACCCAACTATGAAACAAGCTGGTGGTGGGATTTGGAGTTATGCAGCACCACGTCACTATTTAGGCGATATTCCACACGCTGACTTAGAGTCTCACGATAAAATCCGTAATAATCCAATTGGTTTTGGACCATTTAAAGTTAAAAACCACGTTGCTGGTGAATCTTTAGAGTTAGAAGCTTTTGAAGATTACTACGGTGGTGCACCTGAACTAGATGGAATTGTACTTGAACGTGTCCCTACTTCAGGAGCAGTAGAAGCCTTACGTGCTGGTGACTTTGACTGGGTTGATTCTATGCCTACAGATCAATACGAGACATTCAAAGATGGCATCCCTGGCTATACTACAATTGGTTATCCAGGTCAGTCTTATGATTACTTAGGATTTAAGATGGGTGAATGGAACGCTGAAACAGGAAGCGTTGAATATGATCCAGATGCGAAAATGGCAGATAAGAGCTTACGTCAAGCAATGTCTTATGCTCTTGATATTGACCGTGTTGGAGAAAACTTCTTTAATGGCTTACGTTATCGTGCGACATCACACATCGTACCAAACTTTGCTGAGTTCTTTAAAGATGACATTGAAGGTTACCCATACGATCCAGACCGCGCAAATCAATTACTTGATGAAGCTGGTTATGAAGACGTCGATGGTGACGGATTCCGTGAAGATCCAGATGGTGAAGCATTAGAAATTACTTACGCAGCTCGTGCTAACTCTGACGTTGCTGAATCGATTGCTCAGTATTATATCCAAGCTTGGGAAGAAATTGGCTTAAATGTATCATTATTAGAAGGGCGTCTACACGAAGTTAACGCGTTTTATGACCGTGTTCAAGCAGATGACCCGGCAATTGATGTATTCGAAGCTGGATGGGGTGTAGGTTCTGACCCAACTCCAACAGGATTATATGGTCCAAACGCACCATTTAACTTCCCACGATATGAAACGGAAGAAAACAATGAGTACCTTGCTGATTTAGTATCTGAAGAATCATTCGACCAAGAATACCGAACAGAAGTATTCCACGAATGGCAAGAATTCTTCATGGATGAAATTCCAACAGTTCCAACATTCTGGAGAACAGAATTACAGTTAGTTAACGATCGAGTATCTGCATTCTCACACGATTCTAAACCAGGTGCAGATAATGAAACATTTGGATTACACAAGATCCAATTATTGAGCGAAGATATCATCACTGAATAATTTATTTATTTAGAATGAATCCGATTAAGATATTTAGAGCCAATTGATTTATTTCAATTGGCTCTTTTTCTATGTCACTATAAATATGAAAAATGTTCGAACGATATATAATACAGAGTTGACAAATTCCACGAATGCATGTTTTTTTATGGATAAAGTACCAACAATTCCAACATTCTGGGGAACAGAATTACAGTTAGTAAACAATCGTGTATCTGCATTCTCACATGCTTCTAAGTTTGGTGCTGAACACACAGTTTATGGTTTACACGAAATTTATCTAACATCAGAAGAACCTCTTATTGAATAATTAGATAACACGAACACTAAAAAAACGTTCACTAAAACAGTGAACGTTTTTTCTATAATTTAAAGTAGTATTCTAAATATCGAGCTAAGCCGTCTTCGTCATTTGAGTAATGACTAATATCATCGGCAATATCTTTAAGTGGAGTTATTGCATTTTTCATCGCTACACCGTGGCCGGCATATTGAATCATTTCGTAGTCATTATCTTCATCGCCAAACGCTAAAATATCTTTTTGATCTATGTTGTAGTACTCGGCAATTTCTTCGACTCCCATTGCTTTTTGAACTCCGAAAGTTACAATCTCAATACATGGAGCAAAACCACCCCAGGTTCTTACTTCGACAAAATTCCCATGTTTATTAATTAATTCTTTTTTAATCTTATTTTGGAGATATTTGTTTTTTGTAAAAATATTAACACAAGTAGCTTCTTTTTCAATCTGTCTTTCTTCTATTGAAATGGCTTTATCTAAACCTTCTGGATAAAAATCAGGATAAGGAATGTAGCGACTTGATATATAAATCTCTTTATCCACCTCCGCAGAAATTAAATTTATTTTATCGTTTGTACGTAGTCGAAAGAGTTCATTCACAACGTCAACAGGTAAAGTCTTATGATAAGTTTTCTCCCAGGCTGGTTGATTAGGATAATGACAAAGTGCACCATTAAAGTTAACCATTGGTGTATCTAATTGTAGTTGTTTATAATAGTGCTTACTTGTA
>Ga0079226_10004311_pt1 | contig 10865 bp, 11 predicted proteins | sample Poulit2014_FD_76345 | JGI IMG/M metagenome (GOLD analysis project Ga0079226, IMG submission 76345) | Agricultural soil microbial communities from Georgia to study Nitrogen management - Poultry litter 2014 | ecosystem: Environmental > Terrestrial > Soil > Agricultural land | place: USA: Georgia...
CTTCCAGCTATAAATCAAGCTGGTAGAAATCCCCAGTGCTTGAGCCGCTTCCGCAACGCTATAGTTTTGTTCGGTAATGAGCGCTAGCGCTTCTTTTTTGAACTCGTCGTCATACTGACGATATGTACGTTTCTTGGTCATTTTCACTCCAATGTAGACAGTGGCTATTGTGTCTCATTAAAGTGTCCGTTTCTATTAGACCAGTACAGTTCACGCAGGTCGTATTTAGGACGTAATGTGACATCTTCACTGCCAGCAACAAAGTCTTCCCAAACAATCTGGCTGCGCTCAAGGTCGGCTAGATTAATAATGGAAACAGGTACTGCCTGACCTTCAACAGATTCTAGTGCGTTATCGCTCCATTCATCTGTGGTGGTGATAATAATGCGGTGGCTAAAGTCTGCTTTGCCTGAAGCAGTGAAGAAGCTATCAATATCTTTTTTGTATATCTTTTCGGTAGGGGCATAGTTCTTGCATTGAATAGCGTGGTACTCACCCAGCTGTGTTTCTGCTACTAAATCAATACCCGTGTCGCGTTGTGAGTATCCCTGTTGCTCAGCCCAATCACCATACATCCACACGTTCTTGTAGAGATCGCGATAGTAAGCTTCGTTGCGGAAATACACCATGCAAAGCTGCTCAAAGTCTGTGCCTTTGTCGCGCTCAGTAACAGCGTTGTCACGGAAACCCTGTAAAATACGTTCTAAAGCAGACATTATATTCCCTTATTGAAATTCAATAGCCAGTAGCAAAGCCGCAATCAAGAGATGCGCTTATACGCTCAGCAATTATAGCCGATGGAAGCGACAACCTGAGTCGCTTTCAAAAGCTTGGCTGTGTTTGGTTATTAGCAATGGCTACATAGCATGAATAAAAGTGCTTCGGTAAGCAATAACACTGGGGGGCTTGAGTATCAGCGATGGCTTAATAATGGTTTTAGCTGCTTTACCGCCATCTGCAAACTGCGGTCATCAAACATCTGTTGTTTACGTTGCGCCCATTTCTGTCCTGCGGGCCAACGCTGTAAGCCTGCTCTAATGCTCCCCAGCGTAGGCTCGCAGCCTTCTTTGGTGATTAGCCAATCCACGGTGGCTAACAATTCCATACCGTAAGGCGATTCAAAACCATCTATCACATCAATGGCGGTCTTTAATGCGGGCAGGAACTGTACGGCATCATTATTGAGGTAATGCTCAACGGTTGCTTTCTTCTCTCCGATAAAATCGATGGTATCCAAAGGCTGCGCATCAGGTATACGTTTGCTTGCGTTTAGGTAAGTACCATCAAGGCGGCTTAATAGGTGGCCAAGGTTGTTAGAGTAGGGGCCATAATTATGCGCTCTGAAGTTGAAGCGTAAGTTATTAGGAAGCTTGTGCTGCTGAATAGCGCGTTCTAAAAACCACGCAAGCTTTTGTGCTTCTAGCAAGCTGCACTCGATACCCAATAATAAATAGCGGCGGATGAGCTCAACTATCATAGCGCGCTCGGGTGTTAGTGTTTCTACACCTTGTGCCTTTGTAACGTTTTGGTATTGCGTGGTGGGCTCGTAAATATACACATCGGTGGGTAAATCACTTAATGCCGCCACGATTAACGGTTTTACCAGCTGCCAATTTAAGCCGCCGTTGCCAGCACCTAGTGGCGGAATGGCAATGGATTTTACTTGGTTGTCAATTAAGAAACGGCGTAAATCTTGTAAGCCAGTTTTAATCCACTCAAGTTCAGATGGGTTGCGCCAGTGCTGCTTGGTAGGGAAGTTAACAATCCATTTTGGGCCTAATAAATCTTGCGATTCGGTAATAAACATGCGGCCTGTTTGCACCTTGTTCGCTTTGCAAGCAGCGGCATATTCTTTCATGTTTTGCGGAAAGCGCTCTTTAAACATGAGGGCAATACCTTTGCCCATCACGCCTACGGTATTCACTGTATTCACCAGCGCTTCTGCAGGTGATTCAAGCAGGTTGCCTTGTGTGTAATGAATCATGAGAAGTACCACCTTGGGCGTGTAATGACTTTCAATTCTTGTGCCACATTTTGAAGTTGGCTTTCAACTTGTTTTTGCACAGCGTCATTATAGCAAACCACGCCTTGCAGCGCTTCAAGTGGGCAATGCCCGTAGATCAACGCTTCTGCTTGATAGCGTTCAAACTTTTGCAAATCATTAGAGTCACGCTTGAAATCACGGTTTTGCAGTAGCGGCCAGTCTATTTTGTTTAATTCTGCCAAGTCAGTGTAGAAGGAAGCAAGGTGGTAGTAGGCATGCATATCTGTAAAGACATAATCTAGCTCAAGCTCTGCTACTCGATGTAGATTGGATACCAAAATAAGAATGTCTTCGGGTTTTCTTTTGGTGACGCCACCTCGTCCAGAACACACGTTATAGAGCATGGGCGAGAACGGCGTGAAGTAAAAGGGGACGTAATCATTGAGTACGCCTTGTTTGCCGACGGGAATTTCAAGCCGTGAGCGTTTGCCAATCAGCTCCTCGTTCCCGATATGCACCCAAGAATCAGATTTAATAGCAGAGTTGCCCGCATGCAGACCATGTTCAAGAATCCACGGTAGGTTATCGCGATGAATAATCCGCCATATCAATGCTTTTTGGGGATTGAATTCGGTATAAACTCTTGTGCGCATAATACTAGCAAGGTAATGAGAGGGTTCTTGCGAGTGTATTGTTCGCCAAGAATTTGTAAACCATAAAGTACCGGCTGTGGCCTTTACCTTCTGCTAGTACCAAAATTGCGGACACCTTTCTTGAGCGCTATGGCATCTGCTTTGGCAAGGTAGCTAAGGTGCTATAACGTCTACAAAACTTGTTCAATAACAAAGATTTAGTGCTAATCAGTAGGTCTTTCGCAGTAGGTGCGCCACAGGGGGTTTAAATGGCTTATAGCGAGCTTTTGGTTCTTCTTCGATGTGGTGGCTTCTGGGCTTGTTGCGGCTGGTGTGCGGCTTATTTGATGCTGCAGCCAAGGTTGCGATGCCCGTCATCAAAGTTTTTAGTTCTGAGCTTGGCAAAGTAGCTAAGCCTATAGAACACTTCACTGTAAGCTTGAAAGAAACCGCTACAGTCGTTCTGGTCTACCCTGTAGGTGTGATTGTGCGGAATATGCACCAAGCCGCGTACGTCGTGTACGTTGAGCCTCAGAGCACGCATCCATGCCGAATAAATATAACCCAATAACGTATTAGGCGTTGTCCCATACCTGTCAATGTGCTGATAGGCATGGCTTATGTCACCAAGGCTCCTATAACGGTCACGATTCACAAAAATAGCGCAGTGGTAATGATGGTAACCGTCAGGGTTATTATTTTCTCGCACCCAAAGATAACGCATGCGGTGCGGGTGAGCTCTACCGGAATAGCGCTGACCCCTAATATCGGCATTGTCAAGCTGTGCTTTTAAACTCTGGAAGAAAGCAGGCATTAATTGATCGCTATAATGCACGTCAGGGTGATAATATCTCGGCATACGAAGATCAAAGCGAAGGACGGATAATCGCATGTTATTACAAATGCTAAGATCGAGCACTCTTTTAATCCTGTCGAGGTAGCCTGTAATGTAAGGTTTATATTTTTTGATGATAGGTAGGTAATTATATTCATCAGCTGTGTGAAGATCGTAAAAATTCTGTTTCATTATTTCCTCTACTAGCGATTGTTGACTGTTTGTTCACATAGCTAGCGTGGGAAAAGTTAAAAATTAATTTCTGTACAAATATTTTAAAATAATGACCGCCAAACTTTAATATATTTATTTATGGGAAGTACCTTTGGGGTTTATATATATCTATATCAGACACGTTAAAGTAAATCTGGGGCGACTCTTTTTATATAAAGTCATACGGTTTCTAAAGGGGTGGTGAGCGTGGGCAGTGTGATAAAAAGGGCAAAAAAGGTGTTTTTTACTCCGTGGTTATTTTTTTTGTGCTCAAAAAAGCAGTTTTGCTTAGTGCTGTGAAAATTGTAAATCATGACTAGTGAGCATGTGCAGTGCCGGTAAAAAAATTTGATGAAATGTTTAAATGCTGCGTTAATGTAGTTTTATGATTAATGACTTAGTTTCTTAGCAGGATTGAACATGGTAAGTATCGGTTTTCGAGGGCAGTTAGTGATATGAGTGAAGTGGTAAAAACTAGATCAATTGTTCCAGATGGTTATGTAAATTTGCTTGAGGTGTGTGACGGCCAGCGAGATTTGGCAAGATTGTATCTCTATCGTTTTAGGGAGATGAAGCATCACGAAAACAATGAAGTTTTAGACGGCGATGATATCCTCCTCGAATTGGAGTCTTCACATTTCTTGCGAGTGGACTATATATCTGATAAAGAAAATAACACCGGCGAAAACTCTGTTGATCTAGTTTTATATAGTGCAATTGATAAAACTTACTGGTGTATAGATTATAATTTTTTTTATCCGGTTTTGAAAGGATATAATGGTTTTATTAAACTTTATCGTGTCGATGGTTTTAAAAATAAATTGACTTTTTCTAAGGTGGTTGAGTCAGATGTAGAGTATATAAGAAGATATTACAATCCAAGTTATAAGCATGAAACATTTTTTTTGGCGTTAGATAGAGTTAAAGAAAAGGGTAGGATTCCTAGGTTTGAGTTTGCAGAAAATATGGATTTTGTACCTTTCGAGAATTTTTTAGATAGTATCCTTGTTTCAAATAAATGTTTCGAAGATATCAAGAAGTTTTCAATAAATCAGGTTTTTGAGTTGAAGCCAAGGGCTGTTTCTGTTGACTCAAGCAAAGATTGTATTAGATTTAGGGTAAACTCGTTTTCTTCTGATTACCTAGGGGCGTTTGGAGAAGTTTTTAATAATATTTTTGTTATTAATGATGAAAAAGTTGCGGACGAATTCGTTATTTTTCTAATATCTATTTTGTATTTTTTAAGAAAAGAGGTGGAGGGGGTTAAATCTTCTGATTATCGAGAGTATACGAGTGATGAAGTTCGTTGCCGTTGGGTAGATTGGCTTCTTGGGGGACTGGGCGGCGTTGATATTTTTAGGCTTGTTAGGTCTGAAGCTATCGATCAAGGGAAATGGCTTTCGAGCCAAGACATATGGGGGAATGTTGTGCAAAGTGGGTTGCTAGATAGCCTAGGATGGCATTTTTTTTCGAGGGGATTTCTGGAAGGGGAGAGGAGGAGAACGAAAGCTCTTAATCTTCGGCTTTCTATAGCAGAAACAGAAGATCTGGCCAATGGGGCAATCGGAAAAGCTCTTAATTTAGATAGTGATTCTTTATCTAATTTACTGGATGAAAACAGCGTTTTTCACCGTTTAATGCTAGTTATCGAGAGGGTGTCCGCTGATGCTAGAGCGGCGGAGCAAAGATTGGTGACCCAACCCAGAATAGAGGCTTGGCTGGCTGAGGAGTTTAAAAAACCAGAATATAAGCTGCCCCAGACGACTTTTGCTGACAATGTTGTTTCACCCATAGCTAAGATTATCCTTGGGTGGATCGAGAGACATGAGTAGGGGTTATTAATTACAGGTTCTGTTTATAGGCTCCGGTACTGAGCAACAATCTCTGGCAGGGGTTTTTTCCGCTAAACCCCTTCTTTTATATAAGCTGCTGTGGGCAGCTTATTTTTATCTTTTTTGCTATTAGCGCCATAACTGCACCTATTAACACTAGAGGTTAACAAGCAGCGAACATCATAACCAGCCGCTGGTGTTTTGATTTGTCCTTTAGAAAGCTGTGCCTCAGGTGTTGGTCGTTATGGTAGTGGGTTATGTAGCAGAGAATCGTTTAAGGCCTTGTGCCACACCTAACGAAAAGCTTGTTCACTTGCTCTTGTGAGAAAGTTTTGTGCCTAGCATATTTTCCCGATAAAAGCAAAATAATACCTAAGGTAATTTAAACATAGCTTTTTACTCCAAGTTGGATTTCAAGTTAATTAATGTCTCCTTCTAGTGCTCGCTAGCTGCGAACACTTGTTTAAACATTTAATTTGGAGACAGTTAGTTATGCCCAATCGTTTTAATTCTTCACTAATACGCGCTGAGGTTGCGTGTGACGTGTTTCACCGCACCTTGCTAAACATCTTTCTTTCTTTGTCTGCTGCGAGGAGTTCTGTATGCGGGGTCTCTTTTTCTAAGCCTAAAAAAATGAGTGCTATGAGGTTTTGGTGTGTGGGGGAGCTTGAACAGTACATTAATAGTGCGGAGGTTAAGCATGCCTAAGAAAGGTCTTTCGAAGCAACCAGGGGTGTTTCCGTGTCTGATGAGTGATAATGATTATGGCCCTCAGTTTGAGATGCGCTTGGCGCACGCATGCGCAAATTTATACCGGCTTGCTGCTGAAATTACACAGGGGCGCGAACATGTCGAGAAAAATTTTAAAACGGTTCACGAGCTTGTGGTTGGAGTGTATCAATCTGTGCCACTGCACGAGCCTGAAGGCTACATTTCGCCAATACTGAAGGGGGCTCAGGGGTTAGCGAGATTCTTTCATTCAAAAAATTTTCAACTGTTAGAGCATCTCGACGAGCTTTGTGAAATCGTTAACAAGGCGCTTAATCACCAGCACGTAAATTTATACTCCATGGAGAGGAGGCGGCTAAAAGCGGTTAGGGCGTTGTTTTCAGACGACATTAGTTCGCATGCATACACCAAGATTGAAACTTGCTTTCCACATCATTTAGCTGTTTGGAGCACTGCTGAGGATGCTGCGGCAAGAATTAGAAGCGAGCTTGAATGCATGCCTTATATTTTTGGGGGGTATACGGTAATTGGGCTTGATGCCGAACGCGGCCTTACTGTCCAAACCGTTGCTTTTACATCGTTCATCACTTCTGACTTGCTAGATTTGTTTAATTTTCTAACGGATGAAGGTGCAATTAGTGTCGTGCAAAGCTCCGGCACGGTAAGTAAAGCAAAGGACTTGGGCTCATTTGTCCCGTTTCCCTTGCTGAGGAAACCAAGTCAAAGGGATAAGGAGTTCGTTTCTTTTACAGGCATTGCTTTAGATGGGGGGCTATAACATGGCGAGTGTTTATTTTGGATTGTCTCACTTTGTAGAACCACAGCGCAGTGCTGAGAAGAAAAGCTATGCTTCTTTGGTCACAAGTACGCTGGTCGGTGCTGTCAGTGTTAACTACTTTGATCTTCGCAACGCAATGGGGGTAATAGTAGGTGCGTCTGGCAGTGGCAAAACCACCTTGATGAACCTAATTTTAGGTCAGGTTTCAGCTCAGCTTCCATGCCACTCGATCTCTTTTCACGGTGATTTGAAGCCTACCCAGTATCAAAATCAAGGGTACGGTCAATATCAGCAACCTCACGAAGTTATACGGCTAGGTAAGGGTGGATACAGCATAAACCTTTTTGATGTACCAGCAGGTTTGCCGAAAGAGGAATTGCGTACCTTTGCATCCGTTTGTGTTGATCGGATGGGACTTCCGCACTTAGGTTCTCGCCAGAGGATGGCATTGGTTGATGGTGTTCTAACCACTCTATTAGCTAGCGGCACCTTTGATGAAGTTGGAAATTTCATTTTGCATAGTCCTGTGGGTATTGAGCATGTTTTTAATGAAATGCACGAAAGATACAGTGCCAGCGCGAACAAGACGGAGTCAGAAGTGCTGGCTTCTGTAGCGAGCAAGCTAGAGCCGTTGGTAAATAGCGGAGTGTTTTTAACCAAAAACTTCATTGATGTGAAGGAGTTACTGAATCGCTCGTGTGTTTATGATTTGTCCAACGTCGATAGAGCTTACCAAGGTATCGTTGCTTCAACGATAGCTAGAACGGTGATGCGAGAGTTGCGCGCTAGGCACAGCAATAACCCGCCTAATGCTCCAAGGCTGATCCTCGCTGTTGATGAAGTGCAAATATTGCTTGGCAACGACAAGGGCGTATTGGAGCAAGCATTTCAAGAATACAGGAAGTTCGGTTTGGGGATGCTGGTTGCAACACAAAATTATTCGTCGCTTGAGAATGACCATATAAGCGTGATGAATAACGCATCGCTGTTTATTGCATTAAGCAATAGTAATCGCAAAGAAGTAAGAAAAATATCCAGCGACACAGGCTTGTGGCCTAGGTTTATACAGGACCGTGGATTCTTGCAGGGTGGCATGAAGGTTGCGTTTCTGGATGTTACCTATACCTGCTTGGATATGCGATTTGAGGCCATTACTAATCCAGAGATTGTTTATGCTCATAACGATCTGCTCGAAAGAAACCGCTGGCAGGAAGGCGAGAGGCGAAGAGTTCAAAATGAGAGGCAGCGTACGGCCATGCAGCAAGAAGCTCAGAGGAAACAGATGGCTATAGCTTCTATGCAACAGCCGCAGCCGCAATACGGAATGATGCAGCCGCAGCAGTTTGCGCCGGTTTCACATAGCGGGTCTGTACCTAGTTACGTTAGTAGCCATGCTCCGAAGCTACTTGCTTTTCGCACGTCAAGTGCGGTCAAGGATGGTGTTACCTATAGCTGTAGCGAGGGTGTGGCATTTTTCGATGAACATACAGGCGCGCCCGTAGCGCAAGCTGATGGTGACGTGTTTGATGCTGAGGCGTGCGAAGATGAAGAATAATAACGTGATGCAGTGGTTAGATAGCAAGTTCACCCAGAGTTTGATGTATTCGGCTGTTAGCGCAGCCACTAATTCAGGCTTTAAAACAAGCGACAACAAACAGTCCAGTTTTCCAAATGCAGACAGTGAGCGGCAAATGGCTTGTGATGTTGCACCAGAGCAAACTAAGGACGATGCAGAAGTTGCGCCTGATGTGCCGGAAATAATGAAGCCGAGTTTAGTTGATGTATATATCGAAAGCATGGGTGATGACGGTCCGGTTCCGGCAGATGTATGCGAAAGAATGCGAAATGCAATTTGTAAGATTAATACGGCGGTAGAAGGGGAGGCGGTCACGGCTAAAAGCCTGCGAGAAGCAGCTGGGCTAGGGAGCCGCCAATACTTTGCGAGCACCGTGATTAAACCACTTCTTGAGGGTGGCTACATTGAGAGAAGTATCCCAGATAAGCCTCAGCATCCAAAGCAAGGTTATTTTTTAACCCAGAAGGGCTGGCTCGTAAGAGAGGCATACCGCTTGACAAGCGAAGGTGCGGATATGTAACTGTTTTGCTTGGTAAGAAATCTATGGTGCATAGCACGTTTAGCAAAACCCATTAGAAATTTTTAGAGGTAATAGAAATGTTAGTACAGCAGGTAAGAATGCAAGGAATCACACCCTATTTGGCACGAACAAAAGCAGCGGCTGAGCACTTTAAAGTCTCCGAGATGACATTGTGGAGATGGCGACAGATGGAAGGTTTTCCAAAGCCATTAAAGCGTGGCCGGACGGTTTTGTATGATATTGCAGCGATAGAGGAGTGGATGCAACAGCCATAGAACTAGGAGGGGCTCGTGATGACTTCAGTGCCTCAAAGTCATCACGGAGCTATAACATAAGGAATTTGGAGCTGTGAGTTGCTAGCGGCCATTGTTACCACCAGTTAGATAGTGGCTCCAGAGTTCCATAACTTCACGGCGTTTTTTAAATAAGTCTCCGCGGCGATATGCCGCTTCAACATCATCACCAATAGCGTGAGCCAGCACCTGTTCAGCTACATGGTTGGGCGTTGCTGTCTCTTCTGCTATCCAATCACGCAGGGTAGAGCGGAACCCGTGCGGTACTACCACTTCATTTTTGTCGTTTCGCCAGCCTTTGCCGCCATTCTTAATGTCTTGTTCATCGAGCATTTGTATTGTTTCCACCATGCCTGTGTTAGAGAAAGGTGCACCCTCTTTAGCTCCTTCAAAAACTAGATTGCTAGTGAGCTTGGGTTGGCGCATCACCAAGGCGATGGCCGCATCGCTTAGTGGTACACGGTGCTCTTTGTTTTTTTTCATTCGACCTTCGGGTATCGTCCATACCTTTTTTTCAAAATCAAACTCATTCCATGTGGCTAGCCGCGCTTCGCTTGACCTTACGCCTGTGAGCATAACTAGCATTAAGGCCTGCGAGGCCGGCGTATTAAGCTTCATCAGCTCAACCCATATATCTGGGGCTTGTTCATAAGGTAAGGCCGGCATGCGGCGCGTGTTTCGCTTATTGGTGGGTAACAATAGCTCTAAATGACCACGCCAAGCGGCTACGTTTTCACCTTCACGCAGTTTACGGACTTTGGCGACGTTTAGAACTTTTTCAATGCGATTACGAACACGGCGCGCCGTGTCATATTTGGTGTGCCATAGTGGGCGCATTACTTCCAGTACGTGCTCAGTTGTAATCTCGGCTGGGGGTAGGTGGCCAATGATGGGGCTGGCATGAGTAGCAAGAGTGTTCTCCCATGAGCGTGTATTGTTTTTGCTCCATTCTGGACGCTTAGCATCAATATATTCCTTTGCTACCTCATCGAAGGTGACTGCTGCCGCTTTTGCTTCTTGTCGTTTTTGTTCGCGGTATTCTCTCGGATTGATGCCTTTGGCTACAAGCGTCTTTTGTTCTGCAACGATAGCGCGCGCATCGGCTAGGCTAATACCATCAGTAGAGCCAAGCCCCATCCACTCGCGTTTGCCATTTATTTGGTATCGGAATAGCCATGAACCGCCACCTTCGCCGTTAGTGGCTAAATATAGTCCGTTGCCGGCGCTGTAGTTATCTCTCTTGCCTTTCTTTAAAAGTGCTCTAACGCCTTTGGCGCTGCTTGCTTTGGGCTTGCTCATCTTCATACCCTCTCATACCAGTATTCATACCACTTGATTGGTATAGTAGGAGGTATGTTTTGTTATATCAAGAAATAACAAAACCTCTGTAGGGCGCATTTTGTAAAGGGTTTGGTGTTATGTTGTGTGGTGCCCCGGAGACGACTTGAACGTCCGACCTAGCGCTTAGGAGGC
>Ga0079226_10004312_pt1 | contig 10864 bp, 14 predicted proteins | sample Poulit2014_FD_76345 | JGI IMG/M metagenome (GOLD analysis project Ga0079226, IMG submission 76345) | Agricultural soil microbial communities from Georgia to study Nitrogen management - Poultry litter 2014 | ecosystem: Environmental > Terrestrial > Soil > Agricultural land | place: USA: Georgia...
GTCCGAGCGTAATTACGAGTTTATATATTGCAATGACAACTTTTACGAAACCGGGGGATAAAATACTCATACAAACTCCAGTTTATACCCCTTTCTTCAGCGTCATTGAAGAAACAGAACGAAAAATTGTAAAAAACCCACTGCATTTTAACGGTGAGTCATATGAAATTGATTTTGAAGACTTGGAGAAAAAAATGAGCCAAGGTGTAAAAGCATTTATTTTTTGTTCTCCTCACAATCCAGTCGGTCGGGTTTGGACACGTGAAGAGTTAACTAAAATTGCCGAACTTGCTATCAAGTATAATGTACTCATTTTATCCGATGAAATTCATGCCGATTTAGTTTTCAAACCGAATAAACATGTTCCAATTGCATCGTTAACAAAAGAAATTAGTGATCAAACCATAACCTTAATGTCACCTACAAAAACGTTTAACTTAGCTGGATTGCACGTTTCATACATGGTGATAAGCGATGCAGATAAACGTCAACAAATCGAGAATGTATTAGCAACAATGGGATTTCGTATGTTAAATACGATGGGCATTGTCGCTTTAGATGCTGCATATCGACACGGCAATCGTTGGTTAGACCGGTTACTTGACATTATTACAGAAAATAAACAATACGTTTTAGGGAGAATTGCGACGGAAACGAATGAAAAAGTTAAAGCACTCGACTCAGAAGGTACATATTTATTATGGTTAGATTTTAGTAAATTAAATATGTCAGATGTCGAGTTAAGGAAATTTTTAGTTGAGGAAGCGAAAGTCGGTTTAAATGCAGGTTCGAGTTACGGGACGGATGGAGAACAATTTATGCGAATCAATCTCGCATGTCATAAGGAAACATTAGAGGAAGGAATTAATCGAATTGTTCGAGCAGTTAAGGATCTATGATTCCGTAGTTCTACATCGTTTATTTTCATAAAAACATATAAGCCGTGAGCACAGTCGTTCACGGCTATCTATGTTTAATTTTCGGTTGTAAAAACACCTGACTTGCTTGTCTTATGTTTTCATGTAAACTATTCCTAATAGTTGTGAATTCAACCCTATTGCAATTTATTTAAATCATTTTCTTCTTGTTCATTTTCGTCATTTAAATTATATTTTTCATCAAAGTATTGTTCGTCTTTTTTTGACTTTTTATAAAATAAATACATCGTCGCGATTGCACCGATCATAAAAATTACGAGTGTTATAAACGCTGGGATATATTCTGATTTATCTTGTGGAAAATAAAGAAATTCCATAAACATTAATATCACACCCTTTTCACTACTATTATAACAAGTAAACCTATTTGACGTAAATCATTGCTCATTATCGATTAACCAAATTCTTAACATAGTACATACATTATATATGAAAAGACTAAAAATTGCATGGTATTATAAGCTTGATATAATGAGGTAAACTACTACATACACTTAGAGGAGTGACTATATCGTAATGGAATTATTACAAATTGGAGACATTGTCGAAACTTCTTACAATTCTGGAACATATATCGGAAAAATCATCGATGACAAACGGAATTTCTGGTTAGTTGAGGTGCTTGCAGTATTAAGACATCCGACACAAGGTGATTTACATCGCCGCGGAGAAGTTGATGGTGTTGCGTTTCATGAAAGGAAAGCATTAGCCTATCGAGAAAAAACAAATGCTCGCAAAAGGGATACGGTACGTTATGAAGGGGAAGTATTAGATTACGCCGTATCGTTAAAGCAAGCTGTAATGGAAATTAAAACAGAGTTAAAACAAGAAAATACCGCATTTAATCAACTGTCGCTGGAAAAAATTGCTGATTTAGAAAATCATTTTTATAATAAAATATATAAATAAGGACGGAGATATGATGAGTATTCACATTGGTGCTGAACAAGGGGAAATAGCTGAAACAATTCTATTACCAGGAGATCCCCTTCGCGCTAGGTATATTGCTGAGACGTATTTTGAGGAAGTAATTCAATATAATAAAGTCCGTGGTATGTATGGATTTACTGGCACATATAAAGGAAAACGCATTTCAGTACAAGGTTCTGGTATGGGGGTCCCTTCCATCTCTATTTATGTAAATGAATTAATAAACGATTATAACGTACAAAATTTAATTCGAGTCGGTACGTGTGGCGGAATCGTTGATCACGTCAAAATTCGCGATGTCATATTCGCTCAAGGGGCTACGACAGACTCCCAAGTGAATAGATTAACATTTGGTGGAATTGATTACGCACCAATTGCCAGCTTTGATCTTTTACAAAAGGCTACTGAAATCGCAGCGAACTACGATGTCACCCGTCATATCGGAAATGTATTTACGAGTGATACTTTTTACCGTGACGATAATGGAAAAGTAAATGATTTACTCGCCCGGTATAACGTATTAGCTGTTGAAATGGAGACGAGTGCCTTATACACGTTAGCAGCCAAGTTGAAACGACGTGCCTTATCTATTTTAACTGTCTCCGATCACGTCATGACTGGAGAACAAACTACTTCAGAAGAGCGAGAAACTTCATTTCATACGATGATGGAGATTGCGCTCGATACTGCGGTCCAGATTACGAAGTAACGCACTAATGTTCAACATTATTTCTTAAAGATAGGGTGATTTAATTGGCGCAATTACTACTTAATTTTCCTTTACTCGCAGCATTAGCCGCAATTGTCTTTGCACAAGTTATTAAAGTACCTATCCGTTTACTTATTACGAGAGAGTTTTCACCAGGGCTCGTATTTGGTACAGGTAGTATGCCGAGCAGTCACTCAGCTGCTGTAAGTGCGCTGACGACGGCAATTGGAATAGCTGAAGGCGTATCCTCTATTCACTTCGCAATTGCATTTGTTTTTAGTATTATTACTATGTTTGATGCGTTAGGGATTCGCCGAGAAGCCGGGGAACATGCGATTATCTTAAATCAACTAGTCAGAGATTTTCAGAAATTTTTCGATGAGGCTACTCATTGGGAAGAAAAAAGTGAATATGAGAAAATAGCGGAATTAAAAACATTATTAGGTCATAAACCAATTGAAGTATTTGTCGGTGCGCTGACCGGAGTAGCAGTTGCCTTTGTCGTTCATATGTTTTATTAAAGAAAGATTATATTCACTTAAAAGAGCTTCTCACCATATAGTAGATGAGAAGCTCGTAATTTATTCCTTATTTTTATTAATAATTTGTTCACGGAACACTTGTAGTGCTTCGTTTTCGTTTAAGGCAACTAATTGTTCTTCCGTAATCCGGCCGTCGCCTTCTTCAATGACGTATACATCTACTTCTTTTTTACCCCATTCATTATAAACATCCGATACAGTTTCAAAATATAAGTCAATTTTATTTCCTTTAATTGCGCCACCGATATCAGTGACAACTCCGTAACCGTAATCCGGTATGTATAGAATAGTTCCTAATGGAAAAACAGATAAGTCCGCTGCAATGGTTGAGTATAAGTCGCGTTTAACCTTAACACCGGAATACGTAATCCCATATTGAGGATGATCTTTCGTTTTCCCGGTCGATTCAACTCCCGCCGTATACCCGGTTGCAACGACCTTTTTACTTGGATACCGCGCAACATCTACTGCTTCTTCTAACGTTTTTGGTGCCGCTATTTTTTCGGTAGAAACATATGTCGCCTTATTGACCTTTGTTAATAATTGTTTTTCTCGTACTAATGTTTTTCGCTCTTGTAAGTCATCGTTATTGCTTCGATGCTCAACTTCCTCTTCTTCTGCTGCAAAACTATCGACAACATCGAATAGTGTAATATTTGAGACAGAAGAAACCGTCGAATATAATGCACCAAAAAACAACAAGGCTAAGAGAACTTTAGCAAAAAATATACGAATGGACATCATAACACCCCTTTACGATGTCATCATGTCCATTTTCTATAAAATATATTCGTAATTGATATTAAAACATTTGATAACCGCTTTTTCGTAATTTTTTAATAACGATTCCCGATACGATCGTTCCAATTAGACCACCACTCAAAATCAGATAGTCATCGATTGTAATGGAACTTACTGTTTCACGCACGATTGCAAATGCTTCTTTCGTTTCAAAGAAATAATCAAGTATATTATTTCCAGAAATAATTAGTACAATTACAAATGGATATAAAATGGTCATAAGCCATGTAGTTCGTAATAACATATTTAAAATGAACGATATACCAAAAAAGATAACAAAATATAAAACGAATGATACAAAAAATTGAATTAAGTTCAATGTGTAATTCCCCTCTCGCAATAAAAACAAAAATATATAATAACGACATTACCTTCTATAATATTATATATAGAACTATTAAAAAGCAAAGACTAACAACCATTTTGAAAATATAACAGATTTATGTCGGTAAATTTATCAATTAAAATACATATTTTAAGACATTAAAGTTTGTCATTTTTTAAAAATACGGTAAAATGATTTTATGTGGAGGGAATATAATGACATATGAAGTGTATGACTTAACGATTATCGGAGCAGGTCCAGCAGGTTTATTTACTGCTTTTTATGGTGGTATGAGACAGGCTAAAGTTAAGTTAATTGAAAGCTTACCGCATACAGGTGGCCAATTAACAGCTCTCTATCCCGAAAAATATATATATGATGTTGCTGGGTTTCCAAAAATCCGTGCCCAACAACTGGTCGATAATTTAGAAGAACAACTTAACATTTTCGATACGACTACTATTGCGCTAGGCGAGACAGTCGAAACCGTCGAAAAACTTGAGGATGGTACATTCAAGTTAACGACAACAGAAAATAAATCCCATTATTCAAAAGTAATTATTATTACTGCCGGAAATGGTGCATTTGCGCCCCGAAAATTAAATATCGAAGGCAGTGAAAAATACGAAACAACAAATCTACATTATTATGTTAGAGATATGCAACATTTTGCTAATAAACATGTAGCGATTCTTGGTGGCGGAGATTCTGCCGTCGATTGGGCACTTATGTTAGAACCAATCGCTGAAAAAGTAACATTAATCCATCGACGCGATCAATTTAGGGCACATGAACATTCAATACAACAATTACATCAATCGTCCGTCGATGTTCTAACCCCTTTCGTGCCAACTGACATTGAGGGTAATGATAAAATTAAAACAATTGTTTTACAAGAAACTCGTGCTGAACAAATAACTAAACTCGACGTCGATTCAGTTATATGTAATTATGGTTTTATCTCTAAATTAGTCCCTATTGCAAATTGGGGATTAGAAATTGAACGAAACAGTATTGTTGTCAACCCAAAAATGGAAACAAATATCGAAGGCATCTATGCTGTCGGCGACATTAATACATTCGATGGTAAAGTAAAACTAATTGCAACTGGCTTCGGAGAGGCACCAACTGCCGTTAACAATGCGATGCAGTATATCGATCCAAAAGCCCGGATTCAACCACGACATTCAACATCTATGTTTTAAAGGTGAACGCCCCACTCAGACTGAGATGGGGTTTTGTTTTTGGTTCTGCTTACGTACCGGATTCTGTCCTAGTTAATAATTTAATGCAATGATAAAAATAACGTTAGTGAGTATTGTCCGCCATGTTCCTATACCGAAACATGATGAAACATCCACTAACGTCTTTTATATTAACATTCACCTGGAGTACCGACTGCTTCATTCGTTCGAAAAGATGAGCCACAACCGCAGGAGAAGATGGCATTCGGATTATTTATCGCAAATCCGCCGCCCATCATATTTTGTTTAAAATCAATTTCACTATTTTCGACAATACCTAAATCAGTTTTATTAATGACGACTGGAATGCCGTTTATTTCATCGACGATATCCAATTCGCTATTTATTTCTTCGTCGAAACCTAATGAATATGAAAGACCGCTGCATCCCCCGCCCTTTACTCCAAAACGAAGTCTGACTTCACCTGATTCAGCTTCTATCATTTCTTTAATCTTTTGCCTTGCTTGATCGGTAATCGTAATCATATACAAAACCTCCTTAAACAAGTAAATATCATGTAAATGAGTACGTACAATTATAGTATACCATATTTAATTTAGGCTTAAAATAGCGCGCACTTGCACTTGTGAAATTAATTATGCTTTAAAGTTAATATTTGGCCAAACTGGCAACAATTCCATACTGACCATGACAACGAAAATTTTTGCAATAATATTCGTTATAGTGAATTGTATAGCGCAACAACTTATTAAAGAATGAGTGATTCTCACAGCTCTTTATATTCTAGACAATGAATGAACTCTTTTAGGGAAAAACAAGTAAAGTATTGCTATTAATGTTTGTGGAAGATACTCTCATCATCATAAGGCAGTAATTTACCTCTTTGATAATCATCCTCAATTAACTAATTGAGAAAAATCTGTTATAATATAAAGTGTATTCGATTTATATAAGCATCTTAGTTGTTGAGCCATTCTATTTACAAATGGTATAAAAATATATAAAATAACGATGAAAAGTATTTTTTCCATATTGTATTTATATACGTTTAAAATAATATTTGAAAAATTAAAAGGGAGATGACTTTTATGAGAGAGCAAGTCCAGGAAGTATTAAATAAACTACGCCCTTACCTATTACGTGACGGTGGAGATGTTGAGTTAATTGATGTAGATGAAGATGGTGTCGTACAACTACGTTTAATGGGAGCTTGTGGAAATTGCCCGAGTTCAGCAATTACATTAAAAGCAGGAATTGAACGAGCATTAACGACAGAAGTTCCTGGTATTAAGGAAATTGAACAAGTATTTTAATCAATATTTACCTCTTTTCGCTAAAAATCATCATTAACAAGCGGATCACTTATTTAGCTTATTAATTAATAAGTTTGTTCAATATCAAGGGATATGTTAATTAACCTACAAAATCGGTTACCTTAATTACAAGGTAACCGATTATTTTTTTATAGTTGGTTTATTAATCGTATTGTTTAGGCTGAATCGGTTATTTTTGCCACGTTGTTATCGGGGTGAGTGGACCATCGCCATAAAACATTCGCTCAATATTATCAAGGCAGAGCGTTAACATCTTTTCTCTTGTTTCTTTCGTTGATGATCCAATGTGGGGTGTGAGTACTACATTTTCTAACGTTGTAAATGGGTGTGTTGTATTAATCGGTTCTTTTGCAAAAACATCTAGCCCTGCCGCTTTAATCCGCTTCATTTTAAGTACATTAAATAAGGCTTCTTCATCGACTACACCACCACGCGATGCATTAATAAATATTGCCGTTTCTTTCATTTTATCAAAAGCTTCATGATTGAATATTTTTTCGGTCGTTTCAGATAATGGTAATAGTGATACAACGAAATCTGATTTTTCTAGTAACGATTCAAATGATTCATAAGTTGCACTTACTTCTTTTTCTGCTTGTTCATTACGTGAACGATTATGATAAAGTACATTCATGTTAAATCCTTTTGCGCGTCTCGCTACGGCGGTACCAATACGTCCCATCCCGACGATTCCGATTGTTTTTCCAAATATATCTGTACCTGCTAAGTGAAATGGTGACCATTCATCCCAACCATCATTATAAATAATTTGTGAGGATTCAACTAGTCGACGAGCTGTTGCCATTAACAGTGCAAATGCTAAATCAGCAGTTGTTTCTGTTAATACATCAGGTGTATTCGTCACAGTAATAGAAAATTCTTCTGCAGCTGCAACATCAACATTGTCAAAACCTACCGCCATATTTGCAATGATTTTTAAATGTTTAGCATGTTGTAAAAAGGCATAATCAATTGACTCTGTTAATAAACATAGTATACCATCAACTTTTAGCGACTCTTCATATAAAACATCTTTCGGAACAGGAGTATCTGCTTTCTCCCACATATGAAAATTAAATTTCTTACGATAAGGTGTAAGTAAATAATCGGGTATCTTTCGCGTTACATAAATATTCGGATTCTTCATCGGTATACCTACCTTTCGTTTTAAAAAATATTCTTTTACTATATACTATACATGTTACACTATTCTAGCTATTTTTGTTTAAATTTCAGGAAAGTGAGTGATATTATTGCCAAAAGACATTAGTGAATTAGAAAAAAGTGCACTCAGTTGGTTACATAAACGTGGCGTTGAATTAGAAGATATTGCGGAATTAGTTTTTTATTTACAGGCAAAATATTTTAAAGATTTGACAATGGAAGATTGCCGCTTTAATGTAGAACGAGTATTGAAAAAAAGAGAAGTACAACATGCGATCTTAACAGGGATTCAATTAGATGTATTAGCTGAACAAAATAAATTAGCGGCGCCAATTCAGGACATCATTTATCGTGATGAAAATATGTATGGGATCGATGAAGTGATTGCGCTATCCATTGTGAATGTGTATGGTTCAATTGGATTTACTAGCTACGGCTATATTGATAAACAAAAACCGGGGATTTTAAAAAAATTAAACGATCATGAAAGTGGTTCAGTACATACCTTTTTAGATGATATCGTTGGAGCTATTGCCGCTGCGGCTTCTAGTAGATTAGCCCATTCTTTCGCCGGAGACATTCCAGAAGTAACAATTAAGTCGAAAGAAACTGATGGTGAAAAAGAAGAATAAATAATGGTTTTCAGCCTGTTTTAGTTTTATATGTAAATGTAATTGCAACTTATCCTAGAATTCGACTTATATGTTTCGAGTTTTACTACAACTGTTTAAATATAGTTGGACAAGGTCAACACTCAGGAATAATACAACGATAAAAGAAAAAGACTGTGGTGGCGATCATCACAGTCTACGAACCAGTATTTTCTTTTGTTTGCTCTGTTGTTTTTCCTTTTGAGATTGTCCACGAGCAATATTTTGCTCCTCTAGTTAAGTAACTCGTTACGTTTATCTCGCTGTCCGGAAAAAGATTTTGGTACATCGTTTCCTCGTTCGTACAAACTTGATGATATTCTGCTGCTAAATTGTATATCGGACAATTAAATATTTTCATATGATAGTCGCCATTATCTTGTTTTTTATAGTCAATCATGTAGCCTTTTTCTTGTTGTAGTCGAATCATTTCTTGCATGCGTTCGTCAAAGTCGCCAGTTGGCAATTTAGGGATCAGCTCTTTTTCTTCTTGTATGTTACGATGTTTTAATACGTTTTCAACTACCTTTTTCCCTTCTAACTTTTCCAAATTTTGTAGTATCTTTACCGGTAACTCATCATACTGATTCGGAAATGTTTGATGCCCTTTATTCGTTAATGAATATAAATGAAATGGGCGTCCTATTTCTTGTCTTTCTTTACGCTTTTTAACGAATCCATCCCATTGTAAGGACTGTACATGCTTGCGAACGGCGATATCACTAATAGTGAAATGATCGGCTAGCTCCTTCATCGATATTTCACCATTTCTTTTTAAAATATACAGGATTCTTTCCTTTGCCGTCATTCGGTTATCCATCGTAATCTCCCCTTTTTACGATTCGTTAGAGAATGCATTAGCAACTCCTAACTCATTATTTAAGTACGTACGGATATGCTCGCTAAACTTTCGGAACAAAACCATATGCTCAAACATTACTTCGACTAATTTATCATGTTCAATCACTAAGTATTTACGAACTAGCGATTGTCTCAAATTAATCAACGCTTTATACCCAGCTTCATCTTCAGAAGGTATTACTTTTTCATCAATTAATATATCTATTATATCATGATAACTGCCCGGATCCCGCATAATAAACCCATCGATCATACTATTTCCTACATCAATCATAGCTTCAATTATTACGTGAATAGCTCTTTCTAATGCAAATTTTTCAATTGTCGTCGTAAATGTTTTTTGGGATTGTATTTCTTTTAATAACATATCTATATGCGCAACACGTTGTTCAATTTCACTTCGATTAACAAAATACACAGTAATTCCCTCCTTATTCAATCATATCACATTTTAAAATAACGTGTTGAAATTTCCCCCGATTTACGGAAGTCTTCACATGTTATGGCACAACCGCTTGTCAATATACATTTATAAGGTAACTATTCTGAGTTTATTCAATGGACAATACTTTCGTTCGGTGATTCGTTCCCTTTGTGTGGAGTTTCAGCTCGAAAGGTAATGCAAGTGATGATTCGTTCCCTCCGTTTGGGGTTTTCTGTCAAATACCGTACCCCATCATGGAAACCATCTAAAGGGTGTCAGTAGACGTGTCTAATCTCACACCCTTGCAAAATTGATGAAAAAGTATGAAAAAGTGCAGTTCAAAATAAAAATCAAAATGAACTGCTCCAAATTGATTAAATAGAGACCTACATTATTTGTCATATTAATAACTATATTTTATATGAAAGTATCCCGTATTATGTGTAATTATTATAATGTTAAGAAAAAAAATCTCAATTAATGGTATAATTAGAATACATACTTTTTGAGAGGATGAAATAGTATGAAAAAAGAAACAAGTCTTACAACACAACAACTGTTACAAATGGATGCTAGTGACATTGCGAAAAAAATACAAAATCGTGATATAACGAGTGAACAAATAACAACCGTACTCATTAATCACATAAAAAATATAAACGCATCACTGAATGCCGTTGTAGAGAATCGTTTTGATTTAGCGCTAGAGGAAGCAAAAGAAAAAGATAAACACATTGCTACTGTTGACTTTAATAAAAACCCTCTCTACGGTGTGCCCATAAGTATTAAAGAATCTTTTCATGTAAAAGGAATGAAAACAACGGGTGGTATTTTCCATCGAAAGGATTTAATTATGTCGACAGATGCTGAAGCAGTCAAACGATTAAAAGAGGCTGGTGCGATTATTTTGGCAAAGACGAACACACCTTCTTTATGTTTTTGCCAAGAAACAGACAATAAATTATACGGAAGAACAAATAA
>Ga0079226_10004313_pt1 | contig 10864 bp, 14 predicted proteins | sample Poulit2014_FD_76345 | JGI IMG/M metagenome (GOLD analysis project Ga0079226, IMG submission 76345) | Agricultural soil microbial communities from Georgia to study Nitrogen management - Poultry litter 2014 | ecosystem: Environmental > Terrestrial > Soil > Agricultural land | place: USA: Georgia...
GCAGCAAGTACCTGTTCAAGAGGCAAGAAGTCGATGCCTTCCTTGATGAAATGACAGCAAACATGACGGCCACAAGTAATGATATTAAATTCTTTGAGAGATTGAAGGAGGGCTAAACTGATGCATTACATTAAGTTGTTATTGCCTGAAATTGCATTTGCAGTAGGTATTATTTCTGTACTGATAGCCATGGCATCAATGATGGGGTGGCAATACGCCTTATTGTTTGGAGGGGCTGCACTATTAGTGGTTAGTCTATACCTTCACAACGTAATGAATACGGTGATAGACGATGAGTAAACTAGATGAAGTTGTGGCACTCACACAAGCAGTAACAGCAGAATCAAAGCGCATGGAGCAACGCATAGATGAATTGCTTACTGAAATGGAATTGAAAGTAGATCGAATCAATGGAGAGGGGAGAATTAAATGACATTTCAAGAAGCACTAGAAATCATTTACGCAGATGCAGGTGTACACGATGAAGCACTGGTACAGGAAGCCTTAGGGGCGTTATCGTTCTGGAGAGAAAACACACATGAACTGGAAGACGAAGAAATCGAAGAACTTTTTACAGTAATGCGATATATCAACACTAATAAAATGGGGGAATTGAAATGAATAAAACTGAAATGATGACAAGCAAGCAGGCAATGGAACTAGGGGAAAAGACAGCAAAGGTAATGAAGAACATCAAACTACAAAACGATCTATACAACTTTTTGCCAAGTCCGAAGCAGGCAGACAAAGAGAAAATACTGATTGCTTATTCTCACCTATACGATGCACTGGATAACATCTTTGAAGTTAATCAAGGATTAGCCGAAGAACTCGACGAAGTGGCCTTTGAATTATACGAATTGAGCGATCAGCTAGAAAACGAAAAATGACCAATCGAGCGACTACTCGACCAGTCAATAATAAAGGGTTAGACCTGGCACGGTCTGAAAATCATCTTTCTATAATTATAACAAGCCGGAAACACTTATACAACAGATAAATAGGAGGAAGTGAAATATATGGTGCTTTCTATAGATAAAGAGATCTTGCCGGTAGAGATTGAAAACATACCGGGTGAAATGAAGCAGTTTCCGCACTGGATCATGTGGAAGGCAGAGAAAAGAGGTGACAGGCTCGAAAAAGTGCCTTATTCACCGAAGCAGCAAACAGTGAACGGTGAGGAAACTACAGCAAAGTGGAACGATAAAAATATATGGCTGTCTTTTGAAGAAGTAAAGGCAGCCTATCAAACGGGGAGATATGACGGCATTGGATTTTTCCCCAACCAGGACAACAGCATTTATGTGCTTGATATAGATGGTACTACAGATCATGAATATCATGAGCATCTAAAACATGCGACCTATTGTGAATATTCCCCATCCGGGAATGGCATCCATGTATACATGGCAGGTGAGAAGCCAAAGAACCATAGTAAGAATAACAGCCAAAAGGATATGGAACTATTCTCATTGACTGGCTTTGTGACCGTCACAGGGCACGCTACAGGGGAGATAGACTATGTGAATGACATGGACAGCCATCTTGATAAATTAATCGTCCAGGACTTCCCAAAAGAGCCTGTAGAAGGCCGACAGCTTGAAGGCACAGGCAAGTCCAAGATACCGCAGGTGGAAGTAATTAAAAAAGCAACATCCGATAAAAAGAGGGGTGAACAGATCAGGCACATTCTTAATGGGGATTGGGAACAGGCCACAGACACGCAGGGGAAGCCGTTTCCTAGTCAATCAGAATCAGACCAGTCATTGATGAATACCCTTGCTTTCTACTCTTGTGGTGATAGCAACATGATGTATGACATTTGGTGCAACAGTAAGGCGTACAGGAAGGAGAAGGATCATAAGAATGGTGGAATAGGCAAGACGATTGAAACGGCAGTAAATGGCCTGTCTTATGGGTATGATCCCAACTATTCAAAACCTGAATATGAGTTTACTTTTCTTCCTGGATGGGTTTCAGGCAATGAATTAATGAACGAACTCCAAAAGGTGCGATCCAAAGAGTTGAAACAGATGGAAGAAGCCTGGATAGAAAACGGCAAAAATGGCCGAAAACCTACCACAATCAGCACCATAAGATGTGCAAAGCTATTGAAGGATTATGTACAGTTTGCACTGTTCGACCTGGAAGAAAACACGAAACTGGCTATGTATGTGCCGGATGAAGGCATCTATACACAAAACAGTACACGCATACAGCGCATTATCTCCTGGCTAGAGCCAAGGCATAACGAAAATAAGGCGAAAGAAGTCATTTATTATCTTTCCAATATGGCAGATGTGAAAGAGAAAACGAATGACCGCTATCTGATCCCTGTTGAAAATGGTGTATTCAATATCAAGAGCCGAAAGCTCGAACCATTCAACCCGGATTATGTATTTACTACAAAAATCTCCACACGGTATGTAGAGAGCCCGAAAAATCCAGTGATAAATGGTTGGGATGTAGAATCATGGATCAGATCCATTGCCTGCAATGATGAGCAAGTAATCAAACTATTATGGCAAGTAATCAATGACAGCTTGAATGGAAACTATACACGTAAAAAATCCATCTTCTTAATAGGAGAAGGAAACAACGGTAAAGGCACATGTCAAGAATTGCTGTCTAACTTGATAGGGCATCAGAATGTGGCAAGTCTGAAAGTGAATGAGTTTGATGAGCGTTTCAAGTTGAGTGTACTAGAAGGCAAAACAGCAGTAATTGGGGATGATGTACCGGCAAACACTTATGTGGATGATTCATCCAATTTCAACAGCGTTGTAACTGGTGACAGGGTGCTTGTCGAGTTTAAGGGGCAGCCATTATACAGCACAGTCTTTAGGTGTTCTGTCATACAGTCCACAAACGGTATGCCCAGGTTTAAGAATAAGACGCAGGGCACGCTAAGGCGAATCATCATCGTACCATTCAATGCAGACTTTAATGGGGATGTAGAAAATGCAGCAATCAAAGAGGACTTTATCAAACGCCCCGAAGTCCTGGAGTATGTGCTTCATAAGGCAATCAATATGGACTTTGAGAAATTTGAAGTGCCGGATGTGTCCTTAAAAGAAATGGAGATATTCAAGCAGGACAATGATCCTGTCTATGAGTTTAAAGTGAATGTGTTCGATGAGTGGGATATTCCTAAAGTGCCGATGTATATCGTCTATGGATTCTACAAAAATTATTGTGAAGAAAATGGATTTAAACCCCTGTCCAACCGAAAATTCCACAATGAGTTTAAGAAGCACCTTGGAAAAGAATGGCATACAGAATCATCGCATCGTTTTGATTGGCACTACCTAGAACCACACATTGGGGACTTGGACAGAATTAAAATAGGGGTTGATTTTCCAGACCCTTCAAAGCCGCATAAAGCATATGAAAGAAAATATTAGATGTAACTGTGTAACTGAAATGTAACCGAAAAAATCACGTTCAGTTACAAGATAAATGCAGTCATACCAAGGACTAGAGGCCTTTTGTAACCAAGTAACTGAAAATATCATTAAATTGCTATAAAAAATAAGGGGCTTAGAAAATGGGGAGAGCATTAAATTGTGGGATGAAGTGAAAATCTCGGTTACAGTTACAAAATGGCTGAATCCCTTGGGGCGTAAGGGTTTATAGTGTAACTGAAAAAATTATCGTTCAGTTACAAACTTACTAATTGTGGATATTTGAGGAAGGAGGCGCAAATTAATGATACAGATGCATATTATCAAAAGTCACAGGATTAAAGACCACCAGGACAAATTCAATGCCTTTTGTGAACTATTCACTGATGGAATCCATAAGTTAAGAGAAGTGGAATCAAAAGTTGAAATGGATCAGGAAGATGGAAGGACAACGTACTACACATTTATCACTTATTTTACGCAAAACCCTTGACAACAGTGGTTTTATATACCCCCATATGGTATAATTAAGTTAATATAAAATGACAATTTTAGAATAAAATTACAGAATGGAGGGATCGAGTGGCAAAGTGGTTAGATCGTATCTTAGGTATCGACAAACTACAGGCGCAGCAGACACAGCGCATTGAGTTATTGAGTGGCGGCACGCCTTCCTTTGCACCATTCAATGGCAATGCCTATGAGAATGATGTATATAGAACGGCCATAGATGCAATCGCTCGAAATGCTGCCCGGTTGAAAGGCAGACATATTATTTACTCAAAAGACAATAATAAGCGCACGCAGGGCGACCAAACACTGAACCGCCTCTTGCAAGTGAGGCCGAACCCGTACATGACCGCATATGATCTCATTTATAAATTGGTCACGCACTACTACCTGCATAACAATGCCTTTGCATATCTCCAAAAGGATGAACGGGGCAACCTGATAGGCATTTATCCATTGGCAGCACAAAATGTGGAATACATGACAGATCCAACCGGGGAGATGTATTTAAAATTCCTGTTTGGGAACGGGAAAGAGGTCACGCTGCATATATCAGAGGTATTCACCGCCCGAAGGTTTTTCAACAGTAATGACTTGCTTGGGGATAGTAATGGAGCAATTACAGCAGCCCTGGAACTGGCGCACAATCAGAACCAGGGATTGAGTGAATCCATCAAGAGCAGCGCAAAGATTAAGGGGATATTGAAATACAACCAGGTTGTAAGCCCTGAAAAGTTGAAGGAAGAAAAAGAAGCCTTTACGAATGATTATTTGTCCATGAATAACCATGGGGGCATAGCTGCCATTGATAGCAAGTATGATTATGTACCCTTACAAGAAAGCAGTACCTCGATAGATGAAAAGCAGATGGAAACCGTCAAACGTAAAATATATGATTATTTGGGCGTTGGGGAATCCATCGTAAACAGTACCTATACAGAGGACGAATGGGGCGCATTTTATGAATCCGTCATTGAACCCCTGGCCATACAGTTTTCACTGGAACTGACCGACAAGCTATTTACTGAACGTGAACAGGCGTTTGGTAATTCCATCATATTTGAATCCAACCGGCTACAGTTTGCAAGCAACCAAAGCAAGACCAACATCCTTAAAGAGCTTACACCGCTTGGCTTGCTGACAATTAATCAAGCACTGGAAGTGCTGAACCTTCCACCTGTGGATGATGGAGATAGAAGGCTTCAAACATTGAATGTGGTTAATGCTGATAAAGCTGATGAATACCAACTTGGCAAAGAGAAGGAGGACACCGAAGATGAAAGAGTTACGAATAGCGGAAATAAGAGCTAAAGAGCCGGGAGGCTCGGACAGCCTTGTTTTAAGTGGCAGGCCGATTCTTTACGATCAGCCCACCACAATAAATGCCCCATTTGGGGAGTATGTCGAAGTTATAAAGAGGGGCGCACTTGATGAAGCTGATTTATCAGATGTACGACTTCTTTATAACCATGACATGAACAAGATCCCTTTAGCACGCACGCCTAAGACGATGCACCTTACATTAGAGCCGGCAGGCTTAATGATGAGGGCAGAACTTCCAAGCACCGAAGATGGTCGCAGCGTACACACGGCAGTGAAACGTGGCGACTTGTCCGGCATGAGCTTTGCTTTCAAAGTACCAGAAGGCGGCAGCCGATATGATGCAAAGACAAACACCCGGACGATCACCAAGATTGAGAAAGTATATGAATGTTCCATTGTAGCTTTCCCGGCATACCCTCAAACATCAGTCGAAGCACGTTCACAAATTGAGGACACATGGGAAGCATTGAACGCACCTGAAAGACAGCAAGCAAAAATTAAACTAAACCAACTACTAAGGAGAGATTTTTAATATGAAATTTGAAACAGTACAAGAAGCATTTAACTACTACCGTAACCAGTCCGTTGAAGCCATTGAGCAAAGAGCAGCACAAATCAGAAATACTATTGATACAGACCCGGAAGCCGATGTATCTGTTCTGAATGTTGAGATTGACGGCCTGAATCAGGCGAAGGCAAACATCCAGGAAAAGGAACAGCGCAGTGCTTCCACTGGCAACATTGACCAACGCAATTTTAACCCGATCACTGGCCTACAAGTAGAAAAGCGTTCAGTGCCGGAGGAAAACATCTTTGACAGCGTAGAGTACCGTAACGCCTTTTATAAGAGCATCCTCGGCCAAAACCTGACGGATGTAGAGCAGCGCACATTCAACAGGGCTATGGAGGTACAGGATGCAGAACGCAGAGCTGATTCCTTCAACACTACAACGAACAGCGCAGCCGTGCTGCCGACAACTACCCTGAACGAAGTTATCAGCAAGGCACGCACAATGGGCGGCATTATGGAACATGCAAGGAACTTCAACATTCCAACAAATATTAAAGTGCCGATTGGTACGCCTTCATCCAAAGCATCTTGGCATACCGAAGGTGCAAAAGTAGACAGTGAAGAAGCAAACGTGGCAGCCGTACAATTTGCCGGCTATGAACTTATCAAAGTATTTTCCATGAGTGCTAAGACTAAGAAGATGAGCGTTCAGGCGTTTGAATCTTATCTGACGGAAGAACTCACGAACTGTGTCATGGAAGCCATTGCTGACAGCCTGGTTAATGGTACAGGTACAGAACAGGGTACAGGCGTTGTGTCCGGCATCACTTGGGATGCTTCAAACACTGTGGACATGACAGGGGAATATGCAGACTTCACACAAGCACTGGCAAAACTGAAACGTGGCTATAACAAAAATGCTAAGTTTGCCATGAGCAATGCCACACTTTACAACAAAGTTTATGGCCTGGTCGATGCAAACGGCAAGCCGGTATTTGTATCAGATCCTAAGAATGAAACTGTGGGGCATATCCTCGGCAAGGAAGTTATCGTAGATGACAACATCGAAGATGACACAATCATCCTCGGCAACTTCAAGTACCTTGGCTACAACCTACCTGACGGCCTGATGCTCGAAGTGTCCAGGGAATCCAGTTTCCGTTCCGGCCTGGTGGACTACAGAGCCATGGCAATTGCAGATACAAAACCACTGGTTGATGAAGCATTTGTTAAGATCACTGTTCCGACAGAACCGGCAGCATAAGGATAAATATCAGAGGGGTATCAGTGAAAAGCTGATGCCCTTTTTTAAAAGATAAGGAGGGCGACAATATGATAATGAACATTCAAGAAGCAAGAGAGGCATTAAGGGTTGACGGTGCAGACAATGATCCGATCATTGAGCCATTGCTTGAATCCATTCCAGACTATCTAGAAGTGACAACCGGCAGGCGTTGGGATGATGACACAGAGGTGCATCCATTGGCGCAGACTACAGCGAAATTCATATTGCAATTGTGGTTTGATCCACAGACACAAGACAGTGTAAGGCTAAAGCGCACCATTGACGGCTTGCTTGCTTCATTGACGGCCATAGGGCGCACGTACAATGGCTAAAGAGTGGGCTAAGGGGTTTTATAAGAGTAAGGCATGGCAGGCTTGCAGGGATGGTTATATGCAGTCACAGCACTATATCTGTGAACGTTGTGGGGATATGGCTATTATCTGTCATCACAAAACATGGCTGACACCTGCCAATATAAACGATCCAACCATCAGTTTGAACTGGTCGCAGCTCGAAGCCTTGTGTCAATCGTGCCATAACTTGGAACACCACAGCCAAGGAATCATATCAGACGGACTGGCATTTGATAGCAACGGCAATCTGATTAAAAAATAAATTGAGTACCCCCCGATTCCAAAAGTGAAATTGAGGTCATGAGTACCGGCGGGGAGGTTTTCTATACCCCTATAGGGTATTTTATATATGGGGTGGGGTGATTTATAAGCGAATATGTGAAAAGAAAGGATGATTTATCATGACATCAAGACAAAAACCTAAAGTTTCAACCGATATGAGAAAAGTTAAGAAGTTATTGAAGGAGATCCCGGAAGAACGGCAGCCCATAGCTACTGGCCTCTACAATGAACTGGTATTCATGCAAAACACCTTGGACAGCTTGAAAGAGCAGGTGGAACGTGACGGGGCGGTGGACATGTTCAAGCAGGGCAGGCAAGAGTTTTTAAGGGAACATCCGGCATTGAAGGCGTACAACGTGACCATTCAAAGATACAGCTTAATTTATAAACAATTTGTTGCTTTGCTTCCCCGGACAGATGCAGAACAAAAGCATGATGATCTGATCGACTTCATCAAGGGTGATTAAATGAATTATGTATTGGAATATTGGGAAGCGATCAAGTCCGGGCAAGTGACCGTTTCTAAAAGAGTATATAAGCAGTACAAACGCCTGGCCGATGATATAGAACATCATGAGCAGTTTGTCTTTGATGAGGCTAAGGCAACCCGTCCGATTGAGTTTATAGAACGTTTCTGTAAACATTCCAAGGGAGAGTGGGCAGGCAAACCTGTTGAACTGGAACTGTTTCAAAAGGCCTATATCAGTGCCCTGTTTGGTTTTGTGGATAAAGGCACGGGGTTACGCAGATATAATGAAAGTATGTTCTATGTAAGCCGGAAAAATGGGAAGTCTGTCATGCTTGCTGCCATATCCCTGTATATGCTTATTGCTGACGGTGAAGCAGGGGCAGAGTGCTATAGTATAGCTTCCAAGAAAGACCAGGCACGCATACTGTTTGATGAAGCCCACAACATGATACAGCAAAGCCCGTACCTGTCCAAGCATATCAAGAAGCGCAAAAGTGATTTATATTTCAGTCATACCATGAGCAAATTCATGCCGCTTGCCAAAAACAGTGATACCCTGGACGGACTTAATGGGCACTTCGTTTGTATTGATGAGCTGCACAGTATTACAGACCGCAACTCTTATGAGGTTATGAAGCAGTCACAGTCCGCACGGCAGCAGCCATTACTGATAATGATAACCACAGCAGGATCTAAACGGGGTACGATCTTTGATGATATGTATGAATACGCCTGTAATGTGGTAGATGGGAACTTCCCTGATGAACACTTCCTGCCAATTCTTTATGAACTGGATGAAAAGAAAGAATGGACAAATCCCGAAGCCTGGCCGAAAGCAAACCCGGCACTCGGCAGCATTAAAAAACTCGATGACCTGACACAGAAAGTAGAACGGGCAAAGAACAATTCCAGTGAAGTGACAGGCATCCTGACAAAAGACTTCAATATCAGAGATACCGTGCATAGTGCCTGGCTGACTTTTGATGACATTAATAATGAGGCGGTATATGACCTGGAACGTTTCAGGGGTGCATATGCCATTGGTGGTGCTGACTTATCCATCACTACAGACCTATCATGTGCCACCTTACTATTTGTGGATAAGGACACAGAGCAGCGATATATCCATCAGATGTACTGGTTGCCCCGTGATAGCTTTGAGCAACGTGTGGAGATAGATAAGATCCCTTATGATAAATGGCATGAGCAGGGCTTGCTAAGGCTATGTAACGGCAACACAATCAACTACAGCGATATTACAGAGTGGTTTATAGAGATTATGAACGAATACAGCATCACGCCTCTATGGATCTACTATGACAGCTACAGTGCCCGGTATTGGGTCGATGAAATGGAACAGCACGGCTTCAAGATGGAACGCTGCATACAGGGCGCACGCACGCTGTCCTTGCCTATGCAGCAGATGGGGCAGGACTTGAAGGCAAAGAAAATTAATTATAACAATCATCCCATTCTAAAATGGTGCTTAACGAATACAGGCATACAAGAGGACAGGAATGGAAATATAGTGCCGGTAAAGAATCAAGCTGCTAAAATGAGGATAGATGGAACAGCCTCCATGCTTGATGCCTATGTCGGACTATATGACCACCTGGAAGAATATATGAGAGCAATGTAATTTATTAATTAGGAGGAATAAAAGAATGGATGATATTGTCTTCACGCTTGAGTTTGATGATGACAGCGCAGATAGTAGAACAAATGAAATGTTAGAAAAAGGAAGGAAGCTATTACATGTAGGATCTAAAGCTATTGATTTTACAAATAATCAATATTGCTACACCACTGCTTATGTAGTTGGGGCTAACAAAGAGCAGCATGAGCAATATAAGAAAGAACAAGAGGAATTAAAAAATAATGATTTTTTTAAAGAGTTTAGGGAGTAACTAGGAGGGATAGCATGGGGCTAAGTTTCACTAAAAGAATTGAACTTGTCACTATTGAAGAATCATCCGGCCCGGAAGCGCATGGATCACAAGAAGTTTTATTTTCTAAGGCTTGGGCTGATATTAAGACGATGAAGGGATCAGAGGTGCAAACCTTAGGATTATCCGGGCATGAACTTTCTTCAAGGTTTATCATACGTTACATGGAAGGAATCACCCCGGATATGCAGATCAGATATAAAGGAAACTTGTATGACATCCACAGTATTGTGAATGATGATGAGCAAAATCGCACAATTACAATGATAGGCAAAGCAAATTTGTAAAAGTGGAAAAAGTGACCGCATAAGAAGCCTGTAGAGCGACAATAACGGTTGTCCATGACCTATTTATCATGGAACTGTTAAAACGCCTCTATGGGCTTTATTTGGCTTTCTAGTGAGGTATGTAGTGATAAGGCATAAAAAATGCCCCTCCTTTTCCATCAGAGGGGACTTTTGAAAACAATTCAATTGAAAGAACTAATCGAATATGGAAAAACCTAAAGAGGAAGCTACCTATATTATACCATATTTTGTTCATGTTTTGTTCATGTTAGGGTTAAAATTCAGACTTTTTTGATGATGGTTAAATATGTAAAATGTTGATTTAACGGGGTTTTTGCAGTCTATTTTTGTTCATTTTAAGGCATGTTATATTTGCAGGATATACCTGAATAAGTGTTTAAGCCCGTCATGACAGGCTTTTAAAATAGCTTGTTCATGTTTTTGTTCATGCTTTCCGCTATTTCAGATTATCCGACACATTCCCCATGAGCCTA